>Ga0126381_100001301_pt1 | contig 26899 bp, 19 predicted proteins | sample PanSoiMetPlot_28_FD_96465 | JGI IMG/M metagenome (GOLD analysis project Ga0126381, IMG submission 96465) | Tropical forest soil microbial communities from Panama - MetaG Plot_28 | ecosystem: Environmental > Terrestrial > Soil > Tropical forest > Bulk soil | place: Panama | collected 2016-02-17
AGACGATTCCGGAGACCCGGCTGAGGTTGCCGCATCCGTGGTGACCAGGCAGGCCGATTCCGTCCTTGGACTCGGTGTCCCTCGAGCACGTGTCCCAATTCCAGTACCAGCCGTCGCTGCCGACGGCGAACGTGAACGAGATGGTGTTTTCGAATTTCCCGGCGTTAATCCGGCGCGCCTTGCTGACGCTGGGCAGCCCGGCGTTCAGGTAGAGCCAATTCGGCGCCGGCGGCGCGCTGGTTGTCGACAGGTTGAGGCCGAAGTAGGTGTAGACGTGCTTGCCCATCTCCGTGCCGAGGGCCGAGCTCGGCACCATCGTGAACACGTGCACGGTTACGGTGCACACAGGGGTGTTGCACGTCTTGCCGTAAGTGGCGGATCCGCCTGCCGCGACGTAGACATACTGCACGGCCGAGGCGGCCAGCAGGGTCTTCGGCGGGCCGGCCGCGAACAGCCGGACCACGTAGCGGGTGGCGAGGACTGGGGTCACCGTGAACGAGTACACCGGCGCGCTGGACGTGAGCGTTACCGTGCCGAGCCGCACCGACGGCTTCTTGTACGGCCACTGCCACGCGAACAGGGCGGCGGTCTCGCCCGGGGCGGCGCCGGTGATCTTGCCGTGGATAGTGGCGGTGGCGTACGCGCCGTCCTTGTAGAACACGACCACGTCGTGGGTCACCGGCGGGACCTTGGCGGTGGCGTTGATGGTGATCGTCGGGGCGGCCGCCTGGGCGGCGGTGGTGGCGGCGAGCTGGGCGGCGATCGCCGCTGCCGCGGCAAGGGCCGCCACGGCAGCCCGGCGCCATGATCTGACCATAAGACCCCGTGCTTCCCGCCCGCTCCAGCAGGGCACCCGCTCCAGTGACACGCCGACCCAATTGCCGGACTTCGCCCAATTTTCACGGAAAAGAGTGACGTAGGCAACTGTTGCGTCACGTGAGATTATCTTTACTTTTCCTGAATTATTCGTTCGTATTATTCGCGCAAATGCGAAGGGCCGGGCCCCGGTATGGGACCCGGCCCTGCTCGCCCGCTAGACGCCGCTAACCGAGGTAAACGGCGGTCGTCGGAACCTGGTGCGCGCCGCAACTGTGCGAGCCAGGCAGGCCGAGGCCGTCCTTGGACAGGGTGTCCTTCTGGCACTCGCTGAAGTTCCAGCGCGCGTCGTCGCTGCCGATGCTGAACGTGAACGAGACCGAAATCTTGAACTCGCCGGCGTTGATCTTCTGCACCTTGACGCTGGGGTTTCCGGCGTTCAGGATCAGGAACTTCGGCGCCGGGGGCGTGCCAGGCGGCGGCACGAGGCTGAGGCCGAAGTAGGGATTGACGTGCTTGTTGATCTCGGTGCTCAGGGCCGAGCTTGGCAGGAACTCGAAGAGGGTGAAACCCGAGTGGCAGGTTACCGGCGGGGTGGTGCCGCACGACTTGGTTGGCGGGTTCGGGAAGGATCCCAGTTCGGTGACGTAGATGTACTTGGTGGCCGACAGGGCGAGCGCCGTCTTCGCGGTGGCGCTGGCGAACAGCCTGACCTTGTAGCGCGTGGCCAGGGTCGGCGTCACCTTGAACGAGTACGTCGTGTTGCCGGTGACCTTGATCGTCACCGAGGCGGCCTTCACCGCCGGCTTGACGAACGGGAATTGCTGCGCGTACAAGGCGGCGACCTCGCCCTTGGTTACCCCCGTGATCTTGCCGTGAATCGTCCCGCTGGCGCCCGCGCCGGCGTGGTACACCACCAGAGCGTCGCCTGTCGCCTTGGCCACGGCCGTGAGCTTGGTCGTGGCGTTGATGGTGATCGTCGGCGCGGCCGCCTGGGCCGGCGCGATGACCGCGAACTGAGCGGCGAGCGCCGCCGCTCCGGCAAGGGCCGCCACGGCAGCCCGGCGCCATGCTCTGAGCATGCGAACCTGTGCTTTCTGCCCGCGACCGCGGGCCGTCCCCGGTTGAACCTGAGCGTATTTGTCAGGCTTCTTACCAGTTTTTCAGCAAGCGAGTGACGTAAGCAACTGTTGAGCCATGGGAGATTTATTTACTTTTCCTGAACGATCTGTTTCGGTCCGTTCGCTCGTTCCGTGCTTGACGCGGGTACGTACGCTGGGAACGTGAGCGGTGTGCTTGCGGTGCTGTGGCAGGTGGCGGGCCACCTGCTGGCCGTCCTGGCGGGTGCGGACACCCCGCAGCGTGCCGCGATGCTCACCGTCGCCGTGCTCGCGGTCGCCGTGGTCGGCTGCCTGGCGCTGAGCGCGAGCCTGGCCGGCGCGACGGCCGCCCTCCCGGTGCAGCGGCGGGTCACCGCGCTGCGCGAGAAGTCCTGGCGGGTCGCGTTCCTGCGCCAGCGTGACCCCGACGCACGCGGGCGAACACGGCCGAGAGCACCATCGGCGGCCCCGGCGGCCGCCTGATCCACCCTGGTCGCGGCCGCCTCCAGCAACCCAACCCATCTGCTGGAAGGTCGTCTGCCCATGTCCGCTCTCTTCGGCGTCCCCGTCGACGCCGCCTACCACCTCGTCTACGCCCTCACGAACGTCCTGACCCCGTTGCTCGGCGGCCTGGCCGCCGTCGCCGGCATCATCGTGATCACCGCGGCGGTCCGGCTGGCCGCGACCCCGCTCAGCTTCCGCGCGATGCGCGGGCAGGCCGCCGTGGCCAGGCTGGCGCCGCGGGTCGCCGAACTGCGCAAGCGCTACGGCGCCAAACCAGAGCGCTTCCAGCGCGAACTGTCGGCGCTTTACCAGCGCGAAGGCACCAGCGTGCTGGCCGGCTTCGTGCCGCTCCTCGCGCAGTGGCCGGTCTTCAGCGTGCTGTACCTGCTGTTCCGGTCGCCGGTCGTGGCGGGCGGGCCGAACAGGCTGCTCTCCCGCGACATGTTCGGCGTGCCGCTGGACGATCACTGGCTCGGCGGCGCGGCGTTCGGCGCCCACGGCGTCGTGTTCCTCGGCGTCTTCGCGGTCCTCGCGGTGATCTGCTGGCTGTCGGCCCGGGTGGCGCGGCGCATGTCGGCGGCGATCGCGGTGCCCCGCGCGGCGGCGGCCCCGGGGCCAGCCGCGCTGCCCGGCCCTGTGCCCGGCCTGGGCGTGCTGGCGCGGGTGCTCCCGTACGTCACCGTCGTGATCGCCGTATTCGCCCCGCTAGCCGCCGCCGTCTATCTCGTCGTCTCCACTGGCTGGAGCGTCGCTGAGCGGTGGGCCTTCACCCGCGCTACGCTCAAGAGTCGTGCTGGCTGACCGCAACGGCGTCCCTTTCCCGCCCATCCGTCGGCTCGGCCGCCAAGATCTGAAGCACTGCGTAGCGCTGTCCGTCGACCGCGGCTGGTCGCCGGAGGAGGCTAAGTGGGCGCTGCTGCTCGAGGAGGCCGAGGCCTTCGGCGTGGACGCGCCGGACGGCGGGCTGGCCGGTTCGGTGGTGCTGGCCAGGTACGATCCCGGCCTCGCCTCGGTGGGCATGATGCTTGTCGCGGGCCGGTACGGCCGCCGCGGGCTCGGCCGCGCGCTGATGACGCACCTGCTCGCGCAGGCGGAGAACGCCACCGTCACGCTGTTCGCCACGGACGCGGGCAAGCCGTTGTACGCCAAGCTCGGCTTCCGTGTCGTGCGCAGGAGCGCCGCCTTCGTCGGCGGGTTCCGCCAGTCGGCCGCCGCCAACGGCAAGCGCGGCGGCTCGCGCCCGGTCACGGAGGCGGACATGGCGGCGATCCTCGAGTTCGACAAGGCGGCCTTCGGCGCCGACCGCGGTTACCTGCTGCGGCGGCTGCCAGGCTTCGCCGACCGGCTGCGGGTCATCGAAACCGATGACGCCACCGCGGAGGCGGCGGGCGCCGGGGGCGGCGCCAGCATCAGCGGCATCAGCGGTTACGCGGCCGCCTGGCGCAACGGCCCGATCACGGTGATTGGCCCGCTGATCGCCGCGAGCGGCGCGGACGCCCGCCGGCTGATCACCGACCTGGCCGCCGAGGTGCGCGGCCAGGTGCGGATCGACCTGGACCCGGACCGCCCCGAACTGCCCGAGTGGCTGCTGAACCGCGGTCTCCAGCCGGCCTCGCGTACCGCGGTCATGGCCTACGGCGACTGGAAGCCGCGCGGCGACCCCAGCCGCCTCTACGCCCCCATCTCCGTCGCCCTCGCCTGACTCAGAAAGCTCTCTCCGGAACTGGGTTTTGTTAGCGGGGATACTTTCCGCCCTCCTGGGGGCGGAAAGTATCCCCGCTCTTTCAGGATCCTGCTGACGAGGCGGTCGGCGCGATCATGCGGGATACATATGGGGGTCACAGCCCCCATATGTATCCCGCTTGTTGGAAAATGTGACTGGTGCGGCGCCCGGGGCGCGCAGGCGGCGCGACCCAGGGCCGGTATCGCAGACGAGGCTGAGGTTGACTGGGAATCGCAAGCCGGATTTCTAGCTGCTGCCAGGAACTGCCTAGAACACGGTGATCTGGGACTGCGGGTAACCTGTGGCGCCGTTCGGCGCGACGTCGGCTTGCAGCGCGGTCTGCGTGTAGCCGGTCTTGTCTGTCGCCCGCGCCTCGAGCAGGTGCGGCCCGGCCTTGGCGTCCCAGTACCAGACCCACTGCCGCCAGGTGTCCAGGTCGGGCACCGCGGCGAGGGTGGCCTGCTGCCACGGCCCGCCGTCCACCCGGACCTCGACGGCCTCGATGCCCTTGTGCTGCGCCCAGGCCACGCCCGCCACCGCCACCCGGCCCGCCTTCACCGAAGACCCGCCGGCGGGCACGTCGATCCGCGACTCGGTCTTGATCGGAGCCTGCTGTGACCAGCCGCGCTGCCCCCAGTAGGCGGTCGCCGCCGCGAACGTCGTCACCTGGATGTCGGCCACCCACTTGCACGCCGACACATACCCGTACAGGCCGGGCACCACGAGCCGCGCGGGGAACCCGTGGTCGACAGGCAGCGGGGCGTCGTTCATGGCCACCGCGACGAGCGAATCCCGCCCGGTGTCGAGCACCACGGACAGCGGGGTCCCGGACGTGAACCCGTCCACCGACGTGCAGAACAGCTGATCCGCCCCGCGCAGCGGCCGCGCCTCGCGGATAAGCGCCCCGTACGACGCGCCGAGAAACTTGGCGTTGCCGATGTACGGCCCGCTGACCGGGTTCGACACGCAGCACAACGTGACGTAGTCCTCGATGAGCGGGCGGCGCAGCAGATCGTCGAACGTCACCTCGATCTCCCGCGCCACCATGCCGTGGATCCGCAGCGTCCAGTTCCTCGGGTCCACCTCCGGGACCAGCAGGGCGGTGTCGACGCGGTAGAACGCGCCGTTCGGCGTGATGAAGGGGCTGATGCCAGGGATCGGCAGCGACGAGCCGGCGGGCAGCGCCGGGGCGGCGACCGCGGGGCGGGGGAAACGCACCGCCGAACGGGCCGCCGTGACGTTGTGCCGGGTGGTCAGCTGGCGGCCGATGTATCCGCCGGCGGCGGCGCCGGCCAGGGATACGCCCGCCGTGACCAGGAACGCGCGGCGCTCGGAGGGCTGGCGCGGCGGCACCCGCAGCGGCGGGACGCTGGTGCCCGGCAGGTCGGGGGCGCGCAGCTCGCCGCCGGGGGCGCCTGAGCCGCCTGAGCCACCAGGGCCACCAGGGCCACTGGGGCTGCCCGCGCCGCCGAAGACGATCGGCGGCAGCGGCGCGGGCGCCCGCGCCGCCGATGCGGCGGCCGCCGCGCGTGCCTTCACCACCAGCCGGTACAAGGCGAACGCGCCGACCGCGGCGCCGCCGAGCGTGGGGAGCACGTACGCGGGCGACGCGCCTGGCCTGGTGAGGGCCGCCGACATGCCGAGCGCCGCGAACACGGCGATGCCCGCCATGCCAAGCCGCAGCGACCGCACCGCGAGTATGCCGACCCCCGCCGCGTACAAGAACACCACCATCAGCACGCCGGTGAGCAGCACGTTCTTGTCATTCGTGCCGAACGTCGAAGTGGCCCAGTCCTTGACCGCCAGCGGGGTCGCGTCGATGTCCGCCTGCCCGACGGCCAGGACTGGCGAGGACTGCGGGATGGAGATGCCGGCGAGCAACTGCGCGACTCCCATGGCCACCGCCGCGGCGATCACTCCGCAGACGGCGCCGATCAAGACTCCCGGCTGTCCGGCCCTTCCTGGTTGCGTCATGCAGATATGGTCCGTTTACGCTCGCCCGTCGTTACACAATCACGCTACCCTCGGCAGCCGGCGTTGACCGTTCGGGAAAAGTTGCACTCTTATTACCTTGCACAACCCCACGACGCATCGAAAACCTCACTAGTCATCGAAAACCCAGCGCGTCGGGGAACCTGTAAAGTCGCTGTGCAACATGCTGAAGACTCGCTGAGGGCGGATGCCGATCGTCGCGTTCTTCTCCGGGTCGAGGAATTCCACGCCGAGCCCGGTGCGGTACTTGGCGTTCATCAAGTCGATGACCCGCTGCAGCACGGCGGGCTCGGTGACGAACCGGGCCACCCCCTCGATGATCACCGGATCCGAGGCGTCTTCGGTGGAAACGCAGCATCGGGGGTCGCCGCGAAGGTTACGCACCTTGCGCGACTCGGCGGCGCTGGTGAACCACAGCGTGCTGTCGTCCCACATGCCCCAGACAGGCATGGTGTGCGGGCGGCCGTCCGGCCAGACGCTCACCACCCAGTAGTTACGGGCCGCGGTCAGCCGCTCGGCCGCCCAGGACCAGTGCAGGAGCCCGCTCCCTTGTTCTGGCCCGGAGATGCCGTATCCCGGCATATAGGGCCTACTTACCCGAGGGATCCCCATGGCGAAGTGTCTACCATGCGACAACACCCGCCGGTGCGACTAACGTAGCCCTTCGTGAAGGCATCACCCGAGGCGCAGCTGAGGCTGCTCGAACTGGCCGACTTGGACACCGAGCTCGCGCGGCTCGACCACCGGCGCCGTACCCTACCGGAAATCGCCGAACTCGAGCGGCTCACCTCCCGCTCGGCCCAGATCAGGGACGAGATCACGCTGGCCGACACCCAGCTGTCTGACCTGGACCGGGAGCAGGCGCGCGCCGAACGAGACGTGGAGCAGGTCCGGGTACGCATCGAGAAGGACAGGGACCGGCTGGACGGCGGGAAGGTGTCTTCGGCGCGTGAGCTTGAGTCGCTGCAGTCAGAGGTGACGTCGCTGCGGCGCCGCCAGGGCGACCTCGAGGAGGTCGTGCTGGAGCTGATGGAGCGGCGCGAGGCGGCGCAGGCGGCGCGGGACACGGCGGGCGCCGAGCAGGACAGCGTGGCGGCGGAGACGTCAACCGTGACGGCGAGCAGGGACGTGGCGCTCGCCGAGATCGGCGAGCAGGCCGCCAAGGCGGGCTCGGTTCGCGGGTCGGTGGCCAGCGGGGTGCCCGACGAACTGCTCGCGCTGTACGACAAGCTGCGCGTGTCGCACGGCGGGGTCGGGGCGGCGATGCTGCGCCGCGGCCGGTGCGAGGGCTGCCACGTGTCGCTGAGCACCGTGGACCTGAACGCGGTCCGCGCCGCCGCCCCCGACGAGGTGGTGCGCTGCGAGGAGTGCCGCCGGATCCTGGTCAGGACCACCGACTCAGGTCTTTAGAAAGATCACAATTTTTCATCCGAACGGTCCCGGCCTGCTCTCTTGCGTCCACTGCGTGCACGAGGTGGCGGAAACGTCCAATAGACTTCAGCGCCGTGGATGAACGTGGCCAGCTGAGCGCACCAGGACGCCTGGAGGTGGGCACCGCCGTCGTGCCCGCGCCCCCGCGGGTGCCCGACCAGCCGCTGGCGGAACTGGCCGCGGATTACAACCTGGAGCTCAGCGGCGCGCGCCCGTCGCTGCCCAAGTACCTGCTGACGCTGTGGCGACGGCGGCACTTCATCATCGGCTACGCCACGGCGCGGAACGTCTCGATGTACACAGAGGCGCGGCTCGGCCAGCTCTGGCAGGTGCTTACGCCGCTGCTGAACGCGGGCGTGTACTACCTGATCTTCGGCCTGCTGTTCCAGGCGGCGCGCGGCGTGCAGCACTACCCGGCGTTCCTGCTCACTGGCGTGTTCGTGTTCGCGTTCACCGAGCGCTCGATCGTCACCGGCTCCAACGTCATGCGGACGAACCTGCAGCTCATCCGCGCGCTGCCGTTCCCGCGCGCGTCGCTGCCGCTGGCCTACGTGCTGGTGGAACTGCAGCAGATGCTCGTCGGCATGGTGGTGCTCGTCGCGGTCATGCTGGTCAGCGGGGAGTATCCGTCCTGGTACTGGTTCCTGCTGATACCGACCGTGATCCTGCAGACGATGTTCTGCATCGGCGCGTCATTCATCGTCGCCAGGCTCGGCGGGGCCGTGCAGGACGTCGGCGAGCTGATCCCGTTCTTCCTGCGGATCACCCGGTACTTCTGCGGCGTCATGTACATGGTCACGGCGCTGCCCGCGGCGGTGCCGGCGTGGGCCGAGAAGGTGCTGTCGCTCAACCCGCCCGCGGTGTACATCTCGCTGGCCCGCGTGTCGCTGATGCAGACCTACCGGCTGAACGCGCCAGGCAACGCGACAACTGGCAGGGCGGGTGTTGACGCGGCCAAGTGCTTCCTATTCCACCACCCACCGCCGGGCACGAAGCCCATTCCCTCGCTGCAGGCGTTCTGCCCGGCGCTGGTGACAAACAACGACCTGTGGCTCGCCGCGGTGGGCTGGGGTGTCGGTTTCTTCGTCCTAGGCATCGTCTTCTTCTGGCAGGCCGAGTCCCAGTACGGCCGCGGCTAGCCCAGGTCCGCGAAGATCTTCGCCGCGGCGGCCCGCCACTGCGCGACCAGGTCGGTCGTCTGCGGGTCGCGCAGCCACAGGATCTGCAGGCCGTCCATCAGCGCGACGACCTGCCTGGCCAGCGACAGCGGATCTGGCGTGCGGCCGGCCGCGAGGGTGGCGAACCCGCGCAGCGTCCGTTCCTGGCGTCGCCAGAAGTAGTCGCAGGCGGGGTGGTCGGGCGCCAGCGACTCGGCCTCGAGCACGGCGAACAGCCGCACGATCTCCGGCTGGGTGGCGTTGCGCGCGACGAGCGCCTCGCACACCTGCGGCAGTGACACCGAGGCCGGCCACCGCCCCCACACGTCCGTCACGTCCAGGCGAAGCTCGCGCGCCAGCGCCAGGAAGTCCTCGTTGTCACGGTGGTCGAGGACCTCGAGCAGCAGCCGGTCCTTGGACCCGACGTGATGCAGCAGGCCGGGCACGGTCAGCCCGCAGGCGTCGGCGACATCCTGCATCGACAGGGCCCAGAAGCCGCGCTCGCCGATCAGCCGCGTGGTCGCCTCGATGATCTGCCGGCGCCGCTGCGCCGCGGGCAGCCGGGTCCGCGTCCGCCGGTAGGGCCGGGCAGCGGTCTGTGTCATGCCGCATCAACCCCCCTTGCACTAGTCGCGTCCGCTACCTAACTTATTACCTAATAGGTACTAGGTAACCATGTCGAGAGGAACCCGGCCAATGGCGTCTGAGCTTACCGTCGAGGAGCAGGCAGCGCTCACGAGCGGCGCCGACCTGTGGCACACGACAGCGGTCGAGTCGGCCGGCCTCCCGTCGATCACGCTCACCGACGGGCCGCACGGCGTCCGGCTGGCCACGGACGGCGGGAACCCGCTGGCCGGGCAGCTCGCGACCTGCTTCCCGCCGGCCGTGGCGAGCTCCTCGACCTGGGACCCTGACCTGCTGCGCCGGATGGGCGAGGCGCTCGGCGACGAGTGCCGGGCGATGGGCGTGGCGGTGCTGCTCGGCCCCGGCGTCAACCTCAAGCGCAGCCCGCTCGGCGGCCGCGACTTCGAGTACTTCTCCGAGGATCCGCTGCTGGCCGGCGCGCTGGCCACGGAGTGGGTGCGCGGCCTGCAAAGCCGCGGCGTCGGCGCCTCGCTCAAGCACTTCGCCCTCAACAGCCAGGAAACCGACCGGATGCGGATCAGCGCCGAGGTCGACGAGCGCACCATGCGCGAGATGTACCTGCGCGCGTTCCAGCGGGTGGTGACCCAGGCGCGGCCGTGGACCCTGATGGCCGCCTACAACAGAATCAACGGCGTGTACGCCACCCAGCACCGCTGGCTGCTCACCCAGGTGCTGCGCGGCGAGTGGGGGTTCGACGGGGTGGTCATGTCGGACTGGGGCGCCGTCGCCGACCGGTGCGCGGCCGTCGCCGCCGGGCTCGACCTGACCATGCCCGGGCCCGACGACGGCGGCGACCGGGAGCTTGTCGAGGCCGTGCGGGAGGGCAGGCTCGACCCGGCGCCGCTGGCCGCCGCCGCCGGCCGGGTCCGCGCGCTCGTCGAGCGCGCCTCCGGCGGCCATGACACCGCCTCCGGCGGCCATGACGCCGCCTCCGGCGGCTACGACGCCGACGCGCACCACGCGCTCGCCAGGGAGATCGCCGGCCGCGCCGTCGTGCTGCTCAAGAACGACGGCGGGCTGCTGCCGCTGGCCGGGCAGGGCCAGTCGATCGCGGTGCTCGGCGAGTTCGCCCGCACTCCGCGCTACCAGGGCGGCGGCAGCTCGCAGATCACCCCCACCCGGCTCGACGACGCGCTCACCGCGATCACCGCGGCGACCTCAGCCCCGGTGCGGTTCGCGCCCGGCTACGCCGCCGACAGCGCCGACCCGGACGAGACACTGCTCGCCGAGGCGGCGGAACTGGCCGCGGGCAGCGACGTGGCGCTGGTGTTCGCGGGCACGCTGCGCGAGACCGAGGGCGCGGACCGGGACGGCATCGACCTGCCGGCCGCGCACCTGGCGCTGATCGAACGGGTCGCGGCGGCCAACCCGCGCACCGTGGTCGTGCTGTCCAACGGCGCGGTGGTGCGCACCACGCCGTGGGACGCGTCCGTGCCAGCGCTCGTCGAGGGCTGGCTGCTCGGCCAGGCCGGCGGCGGCGCGATCGCCGACGTGCTGTTCGGCCTGGTGAACCCGTCCGGGCGGCTGGCCGAGACGATCCCGCTGCGGCTCGCGGACCACCCGTCCTACCTGGACTTCCCCGGCGAGCACGGACACGTGCGCTACGGCGAGGGCATTTATGTCGGGTACCGCGGCTTCGACGCCCGCGAACAGGAGGTGGCCTACCCGTTCGGCTTCGGCCTGTCGTACACGACGTTCGGCTACGGCCAGGCCAGCGCCACCGCCACCAGCGCCGGCATCGAGGTTCGGATACCTGTCACCAACACCGGCGACCGGGACGGGCACGAAGTCGTCCAGGTGTACGTCAGCGTGCCCGGCTCGCCGGTGCGCCGCGCGCCGCGTGAGCTGAAGGCGTTCGCCTGCGCGGCGATCGCCGCGGGGCAGACCGCGGACGTGCTGCTCACGATCGCGCGTGAGGACCTCGCCTACTGGGACACCCGGCTGGGGCGCTGGGTCGTCGAAGGCGGCGAGTACCACTGCGCCGTCGGCGCCTCCTCCAGGGACCTTCGTTCGACCGCGGTGGCCGTGGTCGCTGGCGACGCGTTCCGGGTGCCGCTGACCGCGGACTCGTCGGTCGGTGAGTGGCTGGCCGACCCGCGTGGCGCCGAACTGCTCGGCCAGGTGTTCGCCGCGGCGATGGACTCCGACTCCGGCGAGTCCAGTTCGCTCTTCGCCAACCCGGAGATCCTGTCATTCATCGCCAGCGCCCCGCTGGCCCGGATGACCGCCTTCCCCGGCAGCCCGCTAACCCCCGAGGCCCTCGAAAAGCTGACCACCGCCGCCAACCAGTAACGCGCGGCACCGTCCCAGGCGCGGCACCGCCGCCAACCAATAACGCGCGGCACCGTCCCAGGCGCGGCATCGCACCCGGGTGGCACCGTCCCGGGAACCGGACCAAAACCGGGCGCGCCCTCCTGCCGTCACACGCGCCTCTTGGCTCGCAGCGACACCTAAATACCCAGCCCATAGCCATCAATGCGAAAACTTTTTGTATTCCGCAAACAATTCGTAGCCATAGGTAATAAATACTTTCGTCATCATGAAACCCGGCATCCGTTAACGCTCGGACGGGCTAACTGGGGCAACATTCGCCACATACGTGCGCGGTAATCCCACCTTGGCCGAAAACAATTTTTACCGCGTAAGGAATTGGAGCGTATAACGGGAAAAACGTTCGCGATCATGGAAAGACGGCGGCGGAGAGCATGTCGGACGGGGGTGCGGGCGTTGCGGTAGTCGGCGGAGACCCGGGGGGACACAGGGCCGCGCCGGCGGGAGCGCGTCGCCGTCATCGGCCGGGGTGGGATACGCGCCAACGGACATGGTGCTCACGTCCGACGGCAGCACGCTCTACGTCGCTAACCAGGACAGCGGCACGATCACCGTCATTCCGGAGAGCCGCTGAATCCCGCTTACGTCACGCTGAGCAGGCGGGCGGGGTTGCGGGCGTTGCGGTAGTCGCCGGAGACCAGGCAGGCGAGCGTGGCCAGCGCCCAGACGGTGCCGCGGTCGGCGTGCGGCGCGGTCAGCGCCTTCTCCGCGGCCGCGCGGCTGACCACGTCGAACAGGCCGCCCGAGGTGCCCAGGCCCAGGGTGTAGTCGCGCAGGAACGACGCGATCTCCTCGCCGTACTGGCGCCGCCAGTCGAAGGAGGAGGAGGAGGCGGCGCCGGCGTCGGCCGGGCCGGACCCCTTGCCGGCCAGCGGCACGTCCGCGAGCGCGGGACTGAGTTCCGCGAGCACCGCGCGGGACAACTCGCCGCTGATCCGGGTGGCGAGCGGGACGGCGCGGGCGGCGAGCACCACGTGCTCGTCGAACAGCGGCTGCACGAGGGATTCCCTGATCAGGTACGCCTGCCGCGCCGCGGCCGACCAGCGGCCCGCGCGGTTCACCAGGTAGAAGTCGTCCAGGGCCTGCAGCGGGCCGCGGGCGAGCGCAGCGGTCCACGGGGCCAGGCTGGCGGCGTAGCCGGCCGCGGCGCCGCGGCGCAGCAAGCCGAGGTGCCGCGTGGTCAGGCGGCGGAGCAGTTCGCCCGCCCGCAACTGCGCGGCCCGCCGTCCGGCCGCGGTCTCGGCGTAGCCGCCGCGCAGCAACTCGCCGCCGTGCCCGCCGGCGGTGACCGTCGCCGAGGGCGCCGGGTCCGGGCGGCCCACGTTCTCGAACGCGGACAGCATCCCGTCCGCGACCAGCACGGTCGCGCGGAGCCTGCCGGCCACGTCGGTCTGCTGGCCGGGCGCGGCGGGCGCCGTCACCGTGTGCTGGATGCCGAGCCTGTCCGCGATCTGCGCCGCGAGCACCACGTCCGGGTGGCCGGCGAAGCCGTAGGTCCGCGCGAGCACGGGAACCTCCGCGGCCACGAGGGCGGCGGCGACAAGGCGGCTGTCCTTCCCGCCGGTGAGGCTGAGCTGCACGGTCGCGCCCGCCGCGCGCAGCGGCGCGACGGCTTCGACGAGCGCCGCGGCCACGGCACGGGCGTCCCCGCCGCGCTTGCCGTGGCTGGCGTGCGAACCAGGGCCCGCGGCGGCGGCGTCGCTGGCGCCGCTGGTGAGGGCGCCGGCTTGCAGGTGCAGCGTGGTCGACGGGGCAAGCGCGGAAACGCTCTTGAACGGGGTGACCGAGCCGAGCGGGAAGCCGGGGTTGAGCAGCGCGCAGATGTGCAGCGGGTCGAGCACGCCGAGCACTCCGGTGGCCGCCGCGGCCCAGGTCGCCCGGTCGGACAAGATCACCGCGCCGGGGACCCGCGCGACGTACACGGGGTCGACCCGGGTGATCGACGTGCGTGCGTACAGGGGCGCGCGGTCGCTGCCTGGCGTTGGCTGGCCCGCCCAGATCGTGCCCGCGTGCGAGGTGGCCGGGCTGCTGCCGAGCACGGCCTCGTCACCGGGCGAGCCGCCCCAGCGGAGCATCGCGGCGCGCCCGTCGGCGGCACGCCAGACCACCTCGGGCGGCCCGGGGACCGGCATCGCGGCGGGATCGGCGATCCGCGCCCTGTCGGACAGCGCCGCGCAGAGCGCGGGTGTGGCGGCGCTGACCGCGAGCGTGAAGTACATGGCCGTCAGCCGGAGTCTTGCGGCCCGCGGGCCGCCAGGTCGGCGCGCAGCAGCCGGTGCCAGGACTGGCACACCGAGCCGAGCTCGAACGCCGTCGCCTGCTCGCGCGCGGACTGCCCGGCGGCGCGCCAGTCGTCCGGCGCGGCCAGCGACGCGATGAACGCGGCCATCTCGGCCGGCGTCTCGTGGATCCAGCGCTGGTCGTAGATCGTCTCGGCGCCCGCCCAGTGCCTGATCACCGGCACCGCGCCGGACGCCATGCCCTCGGCGGGGGCGACGTGGAACGACTCGTCGTCGCTCGTCGACAGCACGAAACCGACCCGGCGCAGCCAGGCGGCCACGTCCGGCCCGGCGTCGTCGAACACCACCGCGTCACGCAGCAGCGGCGCCCGCTGCACCCGGCGCAGCCACGCGGAGTAGTGCTCGCGCTCGGCCGGGTTCTGCCACACCCACCAGTGCTCCCATGGCATGCCGCCCTTCACGAACAGCAGGTACCTGTCGTCGTCGCGGCGAAGCTCCTCGAGCACGTCCAGCGCCAGGTCGAGGCGCTTGCGCGACGGCACGATGCCCACCACGCCGAGATGGTACTGCGCGCCGTCGAGCTTGCGCCGGTCGAGTTGGGAGCCGTCCAGCGGGTTGGGCACGGTCACCACCTTGGCGGCGGGCCAGCCGGTGTGCTCGCGGGTCAGCCGCGCGTAGTGGTCGCTGACGCAGATCACTTGTTCGACGTTGCCGATCTTCACCTGGCCCGGGTAGTGCGAGTACACCTCGAAGCGGTGCAGGTGCACAAGCAGCCGGGAGCCGGCGCGCTTGTGACGGCTGTACCAGACGGCGTTCGGGCCGCACCACTCGCAGACCACCACGTCGGCCCATTCGGCCAGCTCCTTGGAGACCGCCTCGTCGTGCTCGCCGAGCGATGCCCACTGGTCGACCCGGACCTCGATGCCCGGCTGCAGGCGGAAGTACGCGATCAGCCGGGTGAAGAACTTCAGGTCGTGCCCGGCGATCACCACCCGCAGGTGCGGCTGCGCGGCCGGCCCCCCGGCCGTCCCCGCGGGCGGCCGCGCGGCCACCGCCGAGGACAGGTACTGGCGCAGCCGCGCGGCGGCGCGGTCCAGGGTGAACTCCGCGGCGGCCGCCGCGGTCCTGCTCGCCGCCAGCCCGAACACCGCCGGGTCGAGCGCCGCGGCGGCCACGTCGGCCACGTCGGACAGGCTCGCGGCGAACAGCGGGTAGTCAACGCCGAGCAGCGCCTCGTGCATTGGCGTCCTGTTCAGCACCACCGGCAGCCCTAGCTGGCCGAACTCGAGCACCTTCGTGGACAGCTCCAGTGAGGCGTCGAGCTCGGGGTGGCGCCAGGACAGCCCGATGTCGCCCTCGGCGGCCAGCCGCATCGCGCCGGCGCGCGACTGGCCGCCGTGCCAGATCACCCCGGGCACCGCGGGCGCGCCGACCTCGCCGAGCGCGGCGCGCATCCGGCGCTTGTAGCTGGCGTCGCCGCGGTCGTCGTGGATCTTGTCGCCGACCATGTGCACCTCGGCAGACACCCCCCGCTCGGCGAGCAGCGCCGGCAGCAGCGTCATCTCGAGCGTGTTCCAGCGCGGGGCGAACTTGCCCGTGTATACGAGTTTCAGCGGCGCGCCCGCGGCGGCCACCTTTCGTTCGGGATCACGCTTGAGGTCTTCTTCGGGAAGCACAGGCGGGAAGAGCACCGATTTGCCGCAGGCGGCCGCCACGCTGCCTTCGAGGAAGCAGCGCAGCTCCTCGGTCTGGCAGAGCAGGTACCTGGACGCCCTGGCGATCGCGGCAAGATCTTCGGCCGCCTTCGGCGTGACCGCGGGCACGGCCTGCGGGACGTCGGTCAGGTACGTCCACAGGCGGCCGTCGAACGAGCCGTCCCTCGCGGCGGCGGCGACCAGTGTCCGGCCGCGCAGCACCACGAGGTCGTGGCGCCCCGCGTCGACGGCGGCGAGCACCGCGACCGCCTGCGGCACGGTCAGGCCGGCCTCGGTCAGGTTCGGCAGCAGCTGTTCGGCGTGCGGGCTGCGGATCGTCACGCCCTCGATGGCGCGCATCGGCGCGACCAGCCGGTCGGTGCGGACCGGCGCCTTGAGCACCACGGTCACCGCGCACCCCGCGGCGGCGAGCGCCTGTGTCATGGACTGCAGCCAGATCGCCGAGCCGTCGAGCAGGTTCAGGTCGACGTCGCCGTAGACCAGCGCGCTTGGTCGTGTTCCGGCCACGGAAAGCTCCCTGTCCATTATCGAATTACCAGCGGGTGATCGTGAACAGCCGGAGCCCGTGACGGCCCCAGTCGCCCGTGGCGGGCCCGCCGTCAGCCAGCAGGTCGCGGCGGGCCAGGGCCGGGTCGTCCAGCCAGCGGGTGAACTCGTACTCGCCTGTGCCGAACCCCACCGCGTCCGCCTGGGCGCATTCCCTGGCGCAGGCGAGGTCGAGCAGGTAGGTGTCCGGCCGCGGCGTGTCCGCGGTCCACGGCGCCAGCCACGGGGAGGTCGCGAACCGGGCCAGCGGGCGCGGCCAGTCGGGACCGTCAGGCCGCTTGCCGCCGGGCCGCTCGGCGTCGGCGGTCGCAACCCGCACGCCGTGGTCGATGAGCGTGCCGAGCGCGTCCCGGACCGCGACCTGGACCGCGGCGTCACCGTGCACGGCCACGACGGCCTCCGCGGGCCGCAGCCGCTGGCCGAGCAGCGCCTGCGCCAGCCGCCGCGCCTGGGCCGCGTCATCCGCCGTCGCCAGCACGCTGATCCGGCGGCCGCCGACCAGCCCCGCGGGGAGCCCGGCGGTGCGCACGATCGCGGCGAGCCGCGCCGCGGTGGCGTCGCTGGCGAAGATGTCGCGCAGCGCCACCCGCAGTTCGGACAGGTCGAGCGGGCGCGCGGAGCGGGCGGCCTCGATCTGGGCCGGCACGTCGGCGGCGCGCGTGCCGGCGCCGGCGCCTGCGTCCGCTCCAAGCGGGCCGATCACCCGCGCGCCGCAGGCGAGCTGCTCGCGCGTCTGCGCGGCGCTGGCGCTGACGAACACGGCGTGCTCGCGGTACAGGGCGGGCAGCGCCCGCCAGCCGCGCGCGCCGGCCAGCAGGACGGGCGGCTGCGGGCCGCCGGTGAGCTGGTCGAGCAGCGCGCGCACGCCGGGCGCCTCCCGCGGGTCGCGGCCGCCGGCGTACAGCGGCTCGGTCGGGCGCGCGGGGTTCAGCCCGACCGGGTTGAACCTGGCGAGCTGCACGCCGAGCCCGTCGTCGACGACCACGTCGCAGGCGGCCGCCAGCCAGCCGAGGCCGGGCATCAGCGCCCGCGGCACGTTCGCGATGAGCACCACCGGCTTGCCGAGCGAGCGGGCCATGACGATCATCCGCGCCAGCCGCCTGCCGCGGTCCGCCGCCGCGGGGTCGGTGGCGTACGCCCACGGCGCGCCGGGCAGCATCGCCGCCGCCTCGACGACGAGCAGGTCCGCGCCGGTGCCTTCGAGCAGCACGTCGGCGTCGTGCGGGAGCAGCGGGTGCACCATCGCGTCGGGGGTGAGCGTGGCGCAGCCGAGCGCGCTGAGCGCGCCGGTTATCACCAGCGTGTCGGCCTGCCGGGTCCCGGCCAGCGCGAGCGCCGGGTCGGCCAGGCTCAGCACTCCGGGCGCGGTGAGCGAGGAAAGGTACTGCTCGCCGGTCCCGGCGAGGTCGGCGAGCGCCGCGGCCGCCAGCGCCGTCGCGGCGTTCTGGGCGCCGCTTTTCGGCAGCCCGCGCTCGCGCCACAGCCGGTACAGGTCCCTGGGCAGCTGCACGGCGCGCGGCCACGGACGGCGGGCGACGTTGGCCACCGTGCGGCCGAAGACCATCGTCGACGACTGTTCGAGCGCGGATAGCCGCGCCTGCGTCATCGCGAGCTGCAGCCTGGTCTCGCGAAGCTGGCGGGCGAGCCGCTCGCGCGCGGCCACCCCCGCGTCGCCGCCAGCCTCGCCAGCCTCGCCGGCGACGTCGGCGGCGCCGGCCGCGGCGGGGGGGACCGAAGACCCCGTGGGCGTGACGTCGGTCATCTGGACGCCTTCAGGTACGCGGTCATGATCGCGGCGATTCGCGGTCCGGCCTTGCCGTCCCACAGCGGCGGCAGTTCGCCCGTGTAGGGGCCGTCGGCGCACGCCTTCAGCACGGCGGCGGCCAGCTCGGCGGTGGTGACGAGCCGGTTGCTGCCGCTGGTGATGGTGATCGGCCGTTCGGTGTTCGGACGCAGCGTGAGGCATGGCACGCGCAGCAGCGTAGTCTCCTCTTGCACGCCGCCCGAATCGGTGATGATCGCTGCCGCCCCGCGCACCAGCGACATGAACTCGATGTAGCCGAGCGGGTCCACCACGCGCAGCCGGGGCGCGTCGAGCAGCCCGGCGGCGGCCAGCGTGCGGCGGCCGCGCGGGTGCAGCGGGATGATCACGTCAAGCTCGGCCGCCACTTCGTGCAGCGCCTTCACCAGCTCAGCCGCCCGCTCGGGGGAGTCGACGTTGGCCGGCCGGTGCAGGGTAGCGACGACGTACCGTCCGTCCAGGCCGTATGCCTGCTGTGCGCGCGTCGCGTCGAACTTGTCCAGGTTGGCGAGCAGCGTGTCGATCATGGGGTTGCCGACGAAGTGGATGGCCCGTGCCGGGCGCCCTTCCCGCGTCAGGTGCCCGATCGCCTCGGGGGAGGTGGTGAACAGCAGGTCGCACACCTGATCGGTGAGCCGCCTGTTGATCTCCTCGGGCATGGTGTCGTCGAAGCTGCGCAGCCCCGCCTCCACGTGGGCAAGCCTGACGCCCAGCTTGATCCCGGCCAGCGCGGCGCCGATAGTAGAGTTCACGTCCCCGTAGAGAACCGCAACGGAAGGTGAATTTTCGGTGAACTCCTGCTCCATGCCGACCATGACCTCGGCCGTCTGCCTCGCCTGGGTGCCCGACCCGACCCCCAGGTTGACGTCGGGTTCGGGCAGGCCGAGCTGGACGAAGAAGACGTCGGACATCCGTTCGTCGTAATGCTGGCCGGTATGGACTATCCGCTGTTCGTGACCCAGCGTGGCGAGTGCCCTGATGACAGGCGCCGCTTTGACAAAGTTCGGCCTGGCCCCGAGCACATGCGTGATCGTCGCGCCCAATGTGCCTTCCCTAGAGTCCGCTAATATCTGCCCGCGTGACTGTACAGCCGACGCCGCGGGCCGTCGTACTCGCCGCATCCGTGATGATGCGGCACGTTACGGGCGACCCGGTCCGGGCACTGACGCTCGCGTGGCGAGCGCTGCCCGCGCCGCTGCGCGGCTGGCTCAGGTTCGTCGGCCCGTACGGACGGGCCGCCGCGCTGTGGGGCGCCGGCGACCGGCGCGCCGCGCTGACCGCCCTTGAGGCCTCCCCGGTCCGGCTCGCCGCCTTCAGTCTCGCCGTTGACCAGCCACAAGTGGCCAGGTCCGCGCTCGCCCGGATCTCCGAGGGCAGCGGCGCGCGGCCGCGGCTCGCCGCCAGGCTCGCCTACCGCGAGGGGCGGCTGACCGACGCGGTGCACGAACTCGACCACGCCGGCGGCTGGCGCGCCGCGCGGCTGCGCCGGTGGCTGACCGCCGAGATCGCGATGCTCGAGCCGGGCAGGCTGCGCGTGCTTGTCGCCACCCCGCGCCACGCGCGGCAAGCCCGCTCGTCCGGGGACCCCCAGGGGGTTTGGGGGGCGGGAGCCCGCGCGTCTGGCAACGGTGACCGCGTGCTGCATATCGTCACCGACGCGCTGCCGAGCACCAGCGCCGGTTACACGGTCCGCACCCAGGAGATAGCGGTCGCGCAGCGCGGCGCCGGAATGGACCCGCACGTTGTGACCCGGATCGGCTTCCCCGTCACGGCCGGGAAGATCGACGGCCGGCGCCTGGTTACCGTGGACGGGGTGCCGTACCACCGGCTGCTCCCGTGGGTCATGCCAGGCCGCACCGACACGGTCGCCACCCAGAGCCTCAAAAGAGCGACGAAGCTGGTAACCCGCCTCAACCCCGCCGTCCTGCACGCGGCGAGCAACTACTCCAACGCGGTGCTCGCGCTCGCCCTCCGCGACGCGACCGCCCTGCCCGTCGTCTACGAGGTGCGCGGCTTCTGGGAGGACACCTGGCTGTCCAGGCACGCCGCGGCCGCCGCCGATCTGTCCGCCAGCGACAGCTATCAGCGCAGCCGCGCGCTTGAGACGTACTGCATGCGGCAGGCCGACCTGGTGGTGACGCTCGGTGAGGCGATGCGTGACGAGATCGCGGCGCGGGGCATCGACGAGGACAAGATCGTCATCGTCCCCAACGGCGTCAGCCAGGAGTTCCTGCGGCCGCTGCCCGACCCGGCGCCACTGCGCGAAGAGCTCGGCATCAACGACGACGAGTTCGTGGTGGGCGAGGTGTCCACCCTGGTCGCGCACGAGGGCATCGGCACGCTGCTGCGGGCGGTCAAGATCTTGAACGACCGGGGCTTGAAGACGCGCGCGCTTGTCGTCGGCGACGGACCCGAACGCGCCGCGCTCGAGCGCCAGGCCGCAACGCTGCGCCTGGACGCCATCTTCACCGGCAGGGTGCCGATGGCAAGAGTCCGTGAGTATCACGCCGTCCTCGATGTCTTCGTCGTCCCCCGCACCCCGGACCGAGTATGCCAGCTTGTCACGCCGCTGAAGCCGGTCGAGGCGATGGCGAGCGGCCTGCCCGTCGTCGTCAGCGCCGTGCGGGCGCTTGGGGAGATAGTTCACGATAAGGCAACAGGGATGCAGGTGCCCCCGGTTGACCCCGGCGCGCTCGCGGACTGCCTGCAGCAGCTGCGAGCCGAGCCGGAGCTGCGCGCCAAGCTCGGCGACAACGCCAGGGAATGGGTGGCCCGCGACCGCACCTGGGAACACAACGCGGCGCGGTACCGCGCCGCGTATGACCGTCTCGCCGGCCTGTAAAGCAACTCGGGGGGTCTCCGGGGGGTCGCCCCCCGGGAGCTAACAGAGCCCTTACGATGGATGGTCATCGCAGGACAACAGGAAGTTCCGGCTGGTTTGTGCCAACAGGAATTGGGGTCGCTTTCGTGAACATTGTGATCATCGGGCTTGGCTACGTGGGCCTTCCGCTGGCCCAGGAGGCCACGCGGGCGGGACTGAACGTCACCGGTTTCGATGTGAAGCAGGTCACGGTCGACGCGCTCAACAGCGGCCGGTCCCACGTCGACGACCTCACCGACGCCGACATTACGGCGATGGTGGGCGGCGGCGGCTTCCGCGCCACCACCGACCTCGCCGACTGCGGCGAGCCCGACGTGATCGTGATCTGCGTGCCGACGCCGCTGTCCGAGTCCGACGGGCCGGACCTGACCGCCGTCCGCGCCGCCGCGCAAAGCGCCGGAAAGCTGCTCAAGGCCGGCGGCCTCGTCATCCTGGAGTCCACCACGTACCCGGGCACCACCGACGAGGTGGTCCGCCCGCTGCTTGAGAAGGCCAGCGGGCTGACCGCGGGGATCGGCTTTCACCTCGCGTTCTCCCCGGAGCGGATCGACCCGGGCAACGCGCACTACGGCATCCGCAACACCCCGAAGGTCGTCGGCGGCATCACCCCGGCGTGCACGCAGGCCGCCGCGGCGTTCTACGGGTACGTCTGCGACACCGTGGTCCGCGCCAAGTCCGCGCGCGAGGCCGAAATGGCCAAGCTCCTCGAGAACACCTACAGGCACGTGAACATCGCCCTGGTCAACGAGATGGCGATCTTCTGCCACGAACTCGGCGTTGACCTGTGGGACGCGATCAGGTGCGCGGCGACCAAGCCGTTCGGCTTCGAGCCGTTCTACCCGGGCCCCGGCGTCGGCGGGCACTGCATCCCGATCGACCCGAACTACCTGAGCTACAAGGTGCGCACCGAGCTCAGCTACCCGTTCCGCTTCGTCGAGCTCGCGCAGGAGATCAACAGCCGGATGCCCGGCTACGTGGTGGACCGCGCCGCGGAGATCCTGAACAACGACGCCAAGCCGCTCAACGGCGCCCGGGTGCTGCTGCTCGGCGTCACCTACAAGAAGGACATCGCCGACCAGCGCGAGTCCCCGGCCCGGCCAATCGCGCGCAAGCTGGCCCAGCGCGGCGCGGTGCTGAGCTACCATGACCCGTACGTGGAAAGCTGGCAGGTGGACGGCCGCGACATCCCCCGCGCCGCGGCCCCGACCGCGGAGGCCGACCTGACCATCCTGCTTCAGGCGCACAGCGTCTACGACCTGGCGAGCATCGCCGCGCACGCGCGGCTGCTGTTCGACACCCGGGGCAAGCTCACCGGCGATTCGGTGTTCCCGCTCTGATGCACGTCGTGGTGTGCACCGTGGTGCACCACCCCGCCGACGCACGGATCTACTACCGCCAGATCCGCGCGCTCCTCGACGCCGGCCATCAGGTGACGTACATCGCGCCGCTGGGAGAGCCGGACAGCCCCGTTCCGGATAAAAATCAAGATCTTCCTTATCCCGAACGAAGCGGCCCTTCGCTGCGGACCGTCACCATCGCGCGGGCGGCGGGCCGGCGCCGTCTTGGCGCGCTGCGTGCCGCGCGGCGAGCCCTGGCGGCGCACGCGCCCGGCGCGGACCTGCTCCTGGTCCACGACCCGGAACTGCTGCTCGTCCTGCCGCCGCGCCGCAAGCGCCCGCCGACGGTGTGGGACGTGCACGAGGACACCGCGGCGGCGCTGACCACGAAGGCGTGGCTGCCCGCGTTCGCCCGCCCGGTGGCCGCCGGGGGAGTGGTCTTCGCCGAGCGTCTCGCCGAACGCAGGCTGCACCTGATCCTCGCCGAACAGGGCTACAACGCCCGCTTCCGGCGCACCCACCCGGTGGTGCCGAACACCACCTACGTCCCGGACACCGCCGCGCCGCCGTCTGGCCCGCGCCGCGTGGTCTACGTTGGACACATCTCCCCCGATCGCGGCAGCGCGGAGATGGTCTCGCTGGCGCGCGCGCTCGCCCCGCACGGCATCGCGGTCGAACTGGTCGGCCCCGCCGACGCGCAGGCTCGCGCGCACATCGAGGCCGCGGGCGACCTGGTGCGCTGGCATGGCTTCGTGCCCAACGAGCAGGCGCTGAAGCAGACCGACGGCGCCCTGGCAGGCCTGTCGCTGCTGCACGACGAGGCGAACTTCCGCCACAGCATGCCCACCAAGGTCGTCGAGTACATGGCCCGCGGCGTCCCCGTGATCACCACGCCCCTGCCGCTGGCCGTGGACCTGGTCCGCGGCGCCGAATGCGGCTTCGTCGTCGGCTTCGGCGACGTCGCGGCCGCGGCCGACGCGGTGCTGAAGCTGGACGCCGACCCGGACCTGCGCGTCACTATGGGCAAGCGCGGCCACGACGCCGCCAAGGCGGCACAGGGCTGGCCCGCCGACGCGCGCGCCTTCGTCGCCCAGCTGGAGTCCTGGGCCCGCCGCTGACTCGCCCGGCCGCTGGCGGCTGTATCAGCCGCGCGGCACGTCCGCCTCTCCTTGCCAGGAGGGCGAGGTGGACAGGAACAGCGCGACGGTTCTCGTAGTCGGCAGCGGACGGCAGGTCTATCGGGAATATCTCATGCGGGGCCTTGCCGAGCGGGCGGACCTGTGGCTGCTCGGCGAGCAGCCGCCAACCTGGGAGTCCCCGCATGTCGCGGGCAGCACGACGTGCGCTCCCCTCGATCACCAGCGACCGGTACCTGATCAGGAAGCGCTGCTCGATGCCGCGTTCCGGGTGGCGGCCGACCGGAAGGTCACCGGCGTCGTCACCTACGACGAGGTGTTCGTCCTGGCCGCCGCGCGGCTCGCCGAGGCCCTGGGCGTGCCGGGGATCGGCGTGGCCGGCGCGCTGAACTGCCGGGACAAGCGCCGCAGCCGTGAGGCGCTGCGCGCCGCCGGCCTGCCGCAGCCGGGCTTCGCGTTCGCGGCGACGCTGGCGGACGCCGCCCGCGCCGCGCGCGGCCTCGGCTACCCGGTGGTGCTCAAGCCGCGCGGCATGGGCGCCAGCATGGGCGTGGTCAAGGTCACTGCGCCGTCCGAGCTCGCCGCGGCGTACGCCATCACCGAGCAGGCCTGCCAGGCCGGCCCCCCGGACTTCGAAGACGGGATCCTGGTCGAGGAACTGGTGGAAGGCCCGGAGATAAGCGTCGACGCGGTGCGGTCGGGCGGTGTCTACCTGCCGTTCTGCGTGGCCCGCAAGCGGCTTGGCCACCCGCCGTTCTTCGAGGAGACCGGTCACGTCGTCGACGCCCGCGACCCGCTCGCCGCCGACATCCGGCTGCGCCAGCTGCTCGCGTCCGCGCACGAGGCGCTCGGCGTCGGCGACGGGATCACGCACACCGAGGTGCGGCTGACCTCCCGCGGTCCCGTCATCATCGAGGTGAACGCCAGGCTCGGCGGCGACCTGATTCCCTTCCTCGGCATGCTCGCGACAGGTGTCAACCCGGGCAGGATCGCGGCGGACGCCGCCACCGGAGCGCGGCCCGATCTGACGCCGCGGGTGCGCCGGTGCGCGGGGATACGGTTCCTGTACCCGCCGCAAGACTGCCGGGTGAGGCAGATAACCCTCGCCGGGGCGCGCGCGGTTCCCGGCGTGCACACGGCCGTCGCCATGGTCGAGCCGGGCGCCGTCGTGCGGCTGCCGCCGCGTGCTCACCTGGGCAGGTACGGCTATCTCGTCGCCGTCGGGAACGGCCCGGCGGTGTGCGAGAAGACGCTGGATGACGCCAGCGCACTGGCGCGGCTTGTGTACGAACCGCTAGCAGCCGACGGGCATTGTCGGGAAAGCGCAGCCATCGAGGAGAACACATGACCCGACGGGAAGTCGAACTGCTGGCGGTCGGCGCGGGGCCGTCCAACCTGGCGCTCGCCGTGGCGCTTGAGGAACTGGCGCCCGATGACCTGGCCGGCAACTCGCTGCTCATCGAGCGGGAGGAGTCGGTCGGGTGGCAGCGGGGCCTGTTGCTGCCCTGGACCAAGAGCCAGGTCTCCTTCCTCAAGGACCTGGTGACCAGGCGCGATCCGCGCAGCCGGTTCTCGTTCCTGAACTACCTGCACACCGCCGGGCGGCTCGATGACTTCATCAACATGGGCAGCTTCCACCCGTACCGCACGGAGATCTCCGAGTACCTGCGCTGGGTGGCGGGCTCGCTCACCAGGGTCCGGCTGGAAGTTGGCCGCGAGTGCGTCGCGATCGAACCGGACAGGGCGCCAGGCGGGCAGCTCAGCGGGTGGACCGCCCGGCTGCGCGACGGCTCCGAGATCGGCTGCCGGTACCTGGTGCTCGGCACGGGACGCGACCCGTACGTGCCGCCCGTTTTCCGCGCGCTGCCCGCCAGCCGGGTCATCCACAGCACCGGGTACGTGCCGCGGGTCGCCGGACTCGACCGCGACCTGCCGTACCGGGTGGCGGTGATCGGCGCCGGGCAGAGCGCGGCCGAGATGTTCCGCGCCATAGCGCAGGACCTGCCGCACGCCGACATCACGTGGCTAATGCGCTGCATCGGCCCGGTCCCCTACGAGCAGGGCAAGTTCAACAACGAGCTGTACTACCCGTCTTTCGTGGACGAGTTTTTCGCGGCGATGCCGGCCGGGCGCGAGCAGATCCTGCGCGAGATGCACCGCACGAACTACTCCGGCGTCGCACCCGAACTGCTGGAAAACCTGTACGACGACCTGTACCTCGACCGGCTCGCCGGGCTGGACCGCAAGCGGCTGATCACGATGGCGGACGTGACGGCGGCGCGCGAGGAGGCGGGCGAGGCGGTGCTCCACTACGCCGACGCCAAGAACGGCTCGGCCGGCACCGTCCGCGCCGACCTGGTCTTCCTCGGCACCGGTTTTGCCAGGCAGATGCCGGCGATCGTGTCCGGGCTCGGTGCCGCGCTCGGGCTCGCGGACGTCACCGTGAGCCGCAACTACCGGCTGGCGCTGCCCGAGCCCGCGGCCGCCGCCTGCTACCTGCAGGGACTGAACGAGGCGACGCACGGGATCGCCGACTCGCTGCTGAGCGTGCTGGCCTCGCGGGCCGCTGACACCCTGTCCGACGTGCTCGCGCACCGCTCCAGCCTCGCCCAGGTGGCCGTGTGAGTGCGGAGGGTGCCGAGCGGCGGATCATGGCCTCACCCGGCCGCGGCGTGGCGGCGGCGCTGGCCGCGATCGGCGTGTCGGCCGCGGTGGTGCTCATCCTTTACGCTCTCGGCTGGTTCACCCCGGCCGTCCGCGCCGCCCCCGCCGCGCCAGCGCCGGCCCCGGACCCGGTGCAGGTCCTCGGCCGGATCACGCTGGCCATCGGCGTGATATGCGTGCTCGCCACGCTGGCCGGGGAGGGCATGCGCCGGATCGGCCAGCCGCCGGTAGCGGGGGAGATGATCGCCGGGCTCGTCCTCGGGCCGTCGCTGCTGAGCACGGTGGTGCCGGGCCTGCACGCCGCGCTGTTCCCCGCGGCGGTGATGCCCTACATCAACGTGGCGGCGCAGGCGGGCCTTGTGGTCTTCATGTTCGGTGTCGGCGCGGAGTTCAACCCGGCGCTGCTGCGCGGCCAGCGGGGCGCCATCAGCGCGATCAGCGGCGCCACGATGGCGGTGCCGTTCGCGCTCGGCGTGCTGCTGGCCGTGCCGCTGTTCGGCAGGTTCGCCGGCCCGGCGGCGGCCAGGGCGCCGTTCGCGGTCTTCATCGGCACCGCGCTGAGCGTGACCGCGTTCCCCGTGCTGGCCCGCATCCTGCGCGACGCGGGGCTCATCGGCACCAGGCTCGGCACGCTCGCCCAGCTCAGCGCCGCGGTCGCGGACGTGCTCGCGTGGTTCGCGCTGGCGGTGGCGCTGGGACTGCTCCGCGCGCACGACCCGGTCGGGGTGCTGCGCGTCGTGGCGCTCACCGCCTTGGTGGCCGTCGTCTGCGTGGCGCTGCTGCGGCCGCTGATCCGGGTGCTGAGCGACCGGTACGCCGGCGCCGCGGTGCCGCGGGCGGTGCGGTTCGGTGTGGTCGCGGGGATCATCGTCGGCCTGGC
>Ga0126381_100001303_pt1 | contig 26875 bp, 11 predicted proteins | sample PanSoiMetPlot_28_FD_96465 | JGI IMG/M metagenome (GOLD analysis project Ga0126381, IMG submission 96465) | Tropical forest soil microbial communities from Panama - MetaG Plot_28 | ecosystem: Environmental > Terrestrial > Soil > Tropical forest > Bulk soil | place: Panama | collected 2016-02-17
ATGGCCTTCTATAACATGGCGAAGGGGGATGCCCCCTACACGAAGTTCCTCGCCGATCACTACGCCATGAGCGACAACTATCATCAGCCGTTCATGGGCGGCACGGGCGCCAACAGCATCATGTTGTTCTTCGGCGATGCACTCTGGTTCAGCGACGAAAACGGCAATCCTCTCACGCCGCCTCACAACCAGATGACGCCGTTTGGCGGCCCGGTGGACGAGATTGAAAATCCCAATCCCCAGCCCGGGACCAACAACTGGTGGATGCAGGATGGATACGGCGGATTCGGCAACACCAGCACCTCGACTGGAGTCTACGGAGGTGGAAGCTATGTCAACTGTGCCGACCCGATCCAGCCAGGTGTGCAGCCGATTCTGACTTACCTGAGCCACCTTACTCCGGCGATCAAGGCGAACTGCGAAGCGAATCACTATTACCTGATGAATAACTACAACCCCGGTTACTTCGGCAATGGCTCGGACTCTTACAAAGACACGAATTCTAACAATACGCCATTCACCATTCCGGGCACCACCCAGCGCAGCATCGCCGACGTGATGCTCGCCAACAATATCTCCTGGAAGAGCTACAACGATCAATGGGACCGTTATGTCAACGATCCTTATCAGCTCAACTTTGGAAAAGTTGGCCCACAGAGCGATCAATACTGTAACATCTGCAACGGATTCCAGTATCAAAAGCAGATCATGACCAACGAGGACGTACGTACCAGCCACGTCATGGACGTGGATCAGCTCTACCAGGACATCAACAACGGCAAGCTGCCCGCGGTCTCGTTTGTGAAGCCAAGCGGATGGGTGGACGGCCATCCGGCCTCATCGAAGTGGGATCTCTATGAAGGCTTCGTCACGAAGATCGTGGACGCGGTTCAGTCAAAGCCCGACCTGTGGGCCAGCACTGCCATCTTCATTACAACCGACGAAGGCGGCGGTTACTACGACTCGGGCTACATCCAGCCGCTCGATTTCTTCGGCGATGGCACAAGGATCCCGTTAATCGTGGTTTCGCCTTTCACCAAGGCGGGCCACATCTCTCACAGCTATGCAGATCACGTTTCGATCCTCAAGTTCATCGAACGAAATTGGAGTCTGCCCAAGATCAGCACTCGCAGCCGCGACAACCTTCAAAACCCCACGACGGAGGCAGCGAGCGGTCCCTACGTCCCGACAAACTCGCCCGCAATTAGCGACCTGTTCGATCTGTTCCAGTTCAATTGATCTTTGTCTCGGAGCCCACGTCCTGTGGGCTCCGAGCTGTTTCGGATCTAAAACCTACTGCACTCTCTGCCAGATATCCTCAAGCACCTGGACCGACGAACTGTAAGTCTTATCGCCTACGGTCAGGCGAACGTTGTACACGCCGGGATCGACCAGCGTGTTGCCCCCGCCGCCGAAACCGCCGCGGCCACCGGCAACGAACGGCACGCCCGTACCGCCGCGGCCTCGTCCACCGCCCCCGCCGCCGAAGCCGAACTGGCCTCCGACCGCTTCCGTGAGCACCTGCTGAACGTTGATCGGCTGCGCCGGAGCAGCCTGGCCGCCGGTTTGACCGGCAGCCGGAGCTGCCGTCTGCGCGGCCGGCGCCGGAGTATCGGCTGGCGCGGGCGGAGTTCCGCCACCGCCGCGTCCGCCCCGGCCCCCGCCGCGTCCGCCCCGGCCGCCGCCTGTCGTCCCTGCGTTCGCCGCCGCCTTCTGCATGTTCCACTGGAAGCGGTTGATGCCGGGCTTCAGGTCGACGTTCATGGTGCTCACCACTGTGGTGCCGGTGAGGAAGTCTAGCTTCGCACCGGTAAACTCCTTGGTGGCCCACACGGAAATGGCCGTGCCGCCCTGCGGGTTCTGGCCATGGAAATCGCGCGCCGTGGGGTTACGGCTCGAAAACGGATCGCTCTTCCATTCCACCGCCGGACGCGGTTCGTAAAGCACCACATCCGCTCCCGGATTCGATTTGTACTGTTCCAGAGCGGTGATGTCGTCGGCAATCCAGATGGAGCGGCCATGGCTGGCCACAATCAGGTCACGGTCGCGCGGGTGAATGAGGATATCGTCCACGCGCACACTGGGCAGCCCGGTCATGAGCTTGCTCCATTCCTTGCCGCCCTGCAGGGTCACATACAAACCGAATTCGGTGCCCACAAAGAGCAGGTTCGGATTGTCGGAATCCTCGCGCAGAGCATTGATGTTGCCCTTGGCGGGGAGGTCGCCGGTGATGCTGGTCCAGCTCTTCCCGTAATCGGTGGTCTTATAAAGGTACGGACGAAAATCGTCGTTTCGATGGTTGTCTAGGGCCACATAGCAGGTGGCGGGATCGAAGTGAGAAGGCTCGATGCGCGCGACCTGCACCCAACCGTGCGGAGCGGGAGGCGCGGGCTGGATGTTGCCGGCCACATTGGTAAACGTTTCGCCGTCATCCAGGCTGACCTGCAGATTCCCATCGTCCGTGCCGATCCAGATCACGCCGGGACGGGATGGAGACTCCCGAATCTGCGTAGCCAGGGAGCTCGCTGCATAGCCATCGTGCTTGGAGGCCATCGGCTTATCGCCGGAAACGCCCATGATGGCCTGCTCCGGAGCCCAGCGGTTCACATTCTTGGTGAGGTCGGTCGAATTCATCCACCACGTGTCGCCGCGGTTGTTCGACTTGAAGAAGTACTGGGCCGCCATGTAGACCTTCGCCGGATTGTGCGGCGAGATCTCGATAGGGGCGTTCCAATAGAAGCGGAAAGCATCCACCTTCGCCGGAGCGTTGATCACGTTGGGAGTGCCACCGCGTCCGCCGAACCCGCCGAAGTCTGCCGCCGGGGCCGCGGTGCCGCCTTCGTCACCGCCCTGAACCGCGCCGCGGCCGGCATTGGGCCGGATGCTCTTCTGGGTGCCGTTGCGCAGGTCGTGACGCGACATTGCGCCATCCTGCGATTCGCCGTACACGATGGCCCAATCGGTGGGATCCTGGCGCGTGTAGAAGCCGTCACCGCCCGCCACCGTGAACCAGTCGGCATTGGTCGGTCCGTTGCCGGCCCGCATGGCGCTGGGGCCGCACCACGCGTTGTTGTCCTGCAGACCGCCGCAGACCCAATAGGGCCGGCGCATGTCGGCGGACACCTGGTAGAACTGGCCGACGGCGATATCGTTGTGGTGGTCCCAACTGCCGGGTTTGGCGCCGTTATAGCTGCTGTCGAACCCGCCGTCATGGCCCACCCACACCTGGCGCGAATCTTTGGGATTGATCCAAATGGCGTGATAGTCGGTATGCGAAGCCTGCATGCCGTACCAGGTCTTGCCGCCGTCGATGGACACGCGGCCCGGATTGCCGCCAGTGAAAATCTTCTGGTCGTTGTTGGGGTCGATGCGGATCTGGCTGAAGTACATGGGCCGATCGTTGCAGCCGCTCATCTGCTTCCAGGTCTTGCCGCCGTCTTCGGAGCGGAAGACACCGCTGGCGTTGGGATCGGGGGCCGCGCCCGCGCCGCCGCGCCCGCCGCCACCTGCGCCTCCACGGCCGCCGCCGGCCAGCCACTCGGGATCGGTGCCCGCCACGCAACTGGCTCCGCCGGTATCGCCACCGCCGCCGCGGCCGGCGAGGCCGAACAGGCTCTGCTGCGTCAGCGTGCCGGCATTGAATGCGGTACGGATGTGCTCGGCGGTGACGACGCCCCCGGCAATCGCGCCGCGCATCTGATCGGGCGTCACGGTCTCAGCGACGTATCCCGCGATAATCTGCTCGGGAGTCATGCCGGCGGGAGGGGGAGCCGTCGCTCCGGCCCCGCGGCCGCCCTGCTTCTGCGGTCCGCCTTCTTTATCGGTGCCGCCGCCGACGCCCGCGCCCGCGCCGGCTTCCACCTGGGCGTATACGATGTTCGGATTGGCTCGGTATACGGACAGCGCGATGCGGCCGTAGATGCCGTCTTTCGGTTTCGGCCAGCCCGGACCCTCGAGCTTGGTCCAGGTATTGCCGCCGTCGGTGGTCTTCCATAGCGCGCTGTTGGGCCCGCCGCCGTTCAATCCCCACCAGGTGCGGCGCCGCGAGTACGAACTCGCGTAGAGCACATTCGGGTGCTGGAAATCGATGGCGACATCGTTGAAACCCGTGTCATTGTCGATAAACTTCGACAGCTTCCAGGTCTTCCCGCCATCGGTGGATTTATAGAGCCCCCGTTCCGGGTTGGGCCCGAACAGGTGGCCAACCGCCGCTACGTAGACGGTGTTAGGGTTGGTCGGATCCACCACAATGCGGCCGATCGATTGCGTGTTCTCCAGGCCGAGGTGGGTCCAATGGGCGCCCCCATCGGTGGTGCCCCAAACACCATCGCCTATCGACGAACTCTGGCGATTGTTGGCCTCGCCCGTGCCGACGTACACGATATCTTTATTGGAAGGAGCGATGGCGATGGCGCCGACCGAGGCGTTCTCCATGTTTTCCCACAGGGGCTTCCAGTAGTTTCCGCCATCGGTGGATTTCCAGAGGCCTCCGGTCGCGAATCCGATGTACATGGTCATCGGATCCTGCTCGGCCCCCTGAATGTCGTCCACGCGGCCCATCATGTTGGCCGGTCCGATGGAGCGGAACGTGAAGCTGCGGAGCAAAGGGTCCGTGGATTGATTGGGCGGTGGGGTCTGCGGCTGCTGGCCGCCTCTTCCCTGCGCCCATGTGACTGCGGCGAGACCTAAAGATGCCGATACCGCTAATACCGCTGTCTTGATCCGGCGATGCGAATGCCGTGCGCGCATAGTTTTCCTCTCGTGTTGATGCCCCGTTTTACCCCTTCTTGTCACCTGTTGATTAGGGTCAATGTACCACAAAATAGGGGCTGAACATCACAGTGAGCGCACAAGAAGAGACAGGCGGCTTCCGGTTTCCCGGCCGTCGTCGCGAGGCGGTAAGCGGTCTAGGCATCGCTGGGAGCGAACGCCGACAGACTAGAACAGATCGCTGCGGTATTTGGTCCAGCGATACAAAGGAGCAACCGATGTCACACCACACGCTCCCGCAGAATTTTGTTGGACCGGCTCGGCGAGAGTATTGAATTCTCTCGATTCCGTGCTCGCGCATGTGGCTGGTTGTATGGGTCTGTCAGAGGCGTGGTAATCACGATGTCAGGATCGGCAGCGGCAAGAGGGATTGGTTTGCTGGAGCAATCAGCGGCGGTTCTATCTCTAACTGGCCGCACCGGGTACTGGAATCGATACCGGGGTTAAACCGCGCGGCAAGTGGAAAACACACTATTCTTTAATGATTTGTAGATTGCTCGTGAGAGCGAGCGAGCTTGCCGGCATGAACCCCTCCGATGCTGCTGCTCTTGCTGAGTTCCGGAAAAAGCTCGATTCGCTCGATGCCGAATACCGCAAGGCCGCTCTGCCGTAGACGATGGGGCAATATGTCGGCTGTCATTCCTAATTAATGCCTGGAGCAGGAACGGCTAGAGTTGAGGAGGATACTTGGCCATCACTCTGCTGACGGCTTTCGCCCATCTTTCGGTATTCTCTTGGGGCCGCGAACTGACGGATCTGGTCGAGGTTCCTTCGAAAACAAGTTTGCCCCGTTTTGCGTCGACTATGTCGATCACGAGCGTCGCTTTATAGAGACTGTCAGCCGTCGTACCGGTGTATTCGGCCGCCCATACGGTCCATGCCGTGATTCCCGGGCCCCAGCCGGGGGCCAGCGTGTCTGTAAAGCTAACGGACCGCGGCTGCTCCGCTACGATCAGGCGATAGCTGACGAGCAGATCGCCGCCGGTCGCAACGCGCTTGAGGCCACGGCGTGCGAGCCGCTCCTGAATAGATGCTGCGATCCGCTGCTCCATGAGCTGGCCGGGACCTGGCTTTCCCGATGATTGCGCCCCAGGAGAAGGCACCAGACGATACGTCTTATAGGAGGCAAAATGGGCGGCGCGATCGAAGTTGACTCGAACCGCGTGCGCGAAGCTGGACGATATGGCGATCAGCGCTCCTAAAACCATGATTCGGTTCATTCGTTTCTCCTCGCGGGCTAATATAGGTCGCGCAACCCCTTCCGAACCTCTGGTGTGTAAGATGCCGGGTGATGACGGCAGAGCTTACTACCTAGGGCGAAATCAAGATAAGGCGGCGGTGAACTGCAACCTCCCTGAAACACCGCTCTAGCAGCCCCCCGTGCAAATTCTGTGCGCCGATGATCACGCCTGCTGCATCACGCATCTGATCACGAATCGTACTGGGACCCGCCGTCCCACGATACTACTGCTGGCTGAGCGCGCCTGCGATCGCGATTCGCGTCTACAGATGGGGGCTGCTGATGGCACGAGGGCGTTGTTTCGGCATTGCCGTCGCTATGGCATTGGCATTTGCCATTACGGCCGTGGCACAAGAGTATTCGTTCCGCTTCTACGGATCGGCCGAGGGCCTGCGCAACCTGGTGGTGCTGTCGCTCGCTCAGGACAATGCCGGTTACATCTGGGCCGGCACGGAAGCGGGCTTGTATCGGTATGACGGCACCCGCTTCAGGCTCATCGGGCAGGAGGAAGGACTACCGTGCTCAACCGAAGTTCACGGGCTGTTCGTCGCGCCCGATGGCGCACTCTGGGCAAACACCTGCTCCGGGATCTTCCGGTTCGATGGACACCGGTTTCTGGCAGTGGAAGGGATTCATGGGTTGTTCCGCGGCACACAGGTGATGGCTGCGGGTCAGGGCGGCGCTGTGCTGATTACGACCCTGACAGGCATTTACGAAGCCACACCTGGCGCTGATGGCTTGTTCCATACGGGCTCATATCCGCTGCCCTTAGGGTTGGCTGGGAAGCCGACGCACGGAATCGTCCGGCAGGGAGATCACCTGTGGTTCGGATGCGGCCAGGAACTGTGCATGGAGCAGGCCGGACAGATTTCAGTTCTTGGCAGCCAGCAGGGATTACCTGACGATGCGTGGGACGGAATTCAGATCTCGCCGGATGGAACTGTGTGGGCGCGCAGTCCGAGGAGGCTTTACACCAGGGCGCCGGGACAGGTCAGGTTCTCCCAGGAGAACGCGGATATCGGATCGAGCGGGTTTTGGGGCGCGGTGGCGTTGACTCGCGATGCGTCCGTCATGGTCCCGACCGACCAGGGCCTCGCAATCCGCGGCAAACAGGGGTGGAAACTTGTAAACCGGCAGCACGGCCTGCGCAACGAAAACACGGTCGCGGTGCTCGAGGACCGCGAGGGGTCGGTCTGGATCGGCCTGGCTGGCGGCGGCCTGGCGCGATGGCTAGGCAAGGGCTCGTGGGAGGCCTGGAAGATGGAACAAGGGCTCCCTTCGGATATCGTCTGGAACATCAGGCGCGACCGGAAAGGAGCTTTGTGGGTAGGGACCAGCTTTGGAGTCGCCCGCATAGACAGTTCGGGGCGGATCAGGAACTGGAATAAAAAGGATGGCTTGGGCGGCGACAACGTCCGTTGGCTCGCCGAGGGCTCCGACGGTTCCATATGGGCAGCGGCGAAGCCGGGCGGACTAGCCAGAATTGATCCTGCCTCCGGCAAAGTCCTTCGAACGAGCCCCAAGGATGGGCTGGCCTGCGACCCGGAAGACCTGTTTGTGGACCGGCAGGGTCGTTTGTGGCTGCCAACAACGTGCGGCTTGTTTCGGAATGAGCAGCCCTGGCGTTCGGACCTTGTGGCGCGCGTGGATACTCCGGCGGCGTTTGGCCGTAGTGCGTGGAAAGTCCTGGAAGATTCCCGGGGGACGATCTGGGTGAGCAATGGGGAAGCCTTATGGAGCCTGAGAGAAGGCCAATGGCACGAGCACCGTCGCACGGAGGGCCTTCTGACGGACAACCCATATACAATGGCTTTGGCCGGCGACGGATCCATCTGGCTGCGCCATAGGTACGATGCGGGCATAGACCGATTGGAGCTCTCGGGAGGGAGCATTGTCGGCGCCAGCGCAGTAGTCCCGGCAGACCCAAAGACCACAGCGGGCACCGCATTTCACGGCTTCGATGCATTCGGCAACTTCTGGCGCGGAACCACCAATGGAATCTCCGTTCTACATGGCAATCAGTGGACGACATTCACCACCGAAGACGGCCTGGTTTCAAATGATTGCGATGGGGAGGCCTTCTGGGCCGACGCCGACGGCGGGGTTTGGCTGGGCACGAGCGGGGGTCTCGCGCACTACCTCCCCGGAAACGGGGTGCCGCCTGGACCCGCGATCGCCACTCCGGCTATCGTGCGATTGGATGTAGACGGGCCGGGGCGCCTGATTCGTGCTGAATTCTCTACCCTCAACTACAAGGCCGAACAGTTGGCGCAATTCGCTTACCGCTTGAACCGTGGGCCTTGGATTGACTCGCCCGAGCGGAACATTTCCATCAACGGGCTTGGGCCTGGCCGCCATCGTCTCGAAGTGCGTAGCCGTGCCCGCGGTGGCCCATACTCCGTGCAAGTCGCGGCGGCCGAGTTCCGGTTGCCGCAAAGGTGGAACGAGACCTGGTGGGCACGAGTGCTGGCCTTGACGTGTACGCTGCTGGCAATCACCCTGTTCGTACAGTGGCGCCTCAGAGCGTCCAGACGCAGGCAGGCGGAGCTGGAGGCGATGGTGGCGGGCCGAACCAAGAACCTGATCCAGACAAACCATGCTTTAGCCGAGACAGCGCTGGAGCTGCGAATGAGTGAAGAGCGATTAAAGGACGCGGAGCGGCTGGCGCATGTAGGCCATTGGAACTGGGACGTCAAGACGAACGACTTGTCCTGGTCCGACGAAGTCTTTCGAATCTTCGCGGTTCGTCCGGATTACACACCGAGTGAGGAAGGATTGATGCAGGCGGTCATACCCAACGATCGTCCGCGACTGAAGCGATGGATTAGCGAGTGCCTTGCGAAAAAGGTCGGCCAGCCCATTGAGTTTCAGATTACCCGGTCCAACGGCGAATCGAGAATCCTGAGCTGCACTTCCGAAGTCTCCGTCGACGAGCAACGCATGCCGGCGCACTTTTTTGGAACCTGCCAGGACATTACGGATTCTCGCCGCGCGCAGCAGGAGGATTTCGCCAGAAAGAAACTGGAAAGCGTTGGGATACTCGCCGGAGGCATCGCCCACGACTTCAACAATCTTTTGGGTGGCGTTCTCGCTCAAGCGGAGCTGGCCCTGGAAGAAAGCCGCCCCGGATTTTATCCCAGCGAAGAGCTGACGGCGATCCGGAACGTGGCCATCCGCGGCTCGGAAATCGTGCGCCAGTTAATGATCTATGCGGGAAAAGAGAGCGAGGCTCCTCAATTGCTCGACATTTCGCAGATGGTGAACGACACGTTCGAATTGCTGAAGTTGTCGTTATCGAAGCGCGTGGTGCTCGCCGCGGATCTCGGCTCGAAGTTGCCCCCGGTTTGGGCCAGCCCGGCGCAGATTCGTCAGATTGTGTTGAACCTCGTGACCAACGCGTCCGACGCGATCGGAGATCGTGATGGAATGGTCCGCGTGACTACCAGGCACGTAATTTCGGGTGGGGGCCAGGCATTCGCCACCGGTCTGGCAGAGGGAGATTACCTGCAACTGGAGGTATCCGACACCGGCTGCGGCATGTCGCCGGAAATGCAAAGCAAGGTCTTTGATCCTTTCTTTACCACCCGAGGAGCAGGCCACGGCTTGGGGCTTGCTGTGGTCCAGGGAATCGCGCGTAATCTCGGTGGAGCCATATACGTTACCAGTGAGGTCGGTCGCGGGACCACGTTCCAGGTCTGGTTGCCGTGCGCGGATACGGCGATGGAGCCGGCCGGCTACCGAATATCCGAAGCCGCCGAGTCACCCGTTCGTGCCGATGAATTCATCGTGTTAGTGGTCGAAGATGAAGATCCGCTTCGGCAAGCCGTCGTCGGTATTCTGCAACGGCTGGGCGTGTTGGTTTTCGGGGCGGCGGACGGAACCGCCGCGATAGAGCTTCTTCGTGCCAACCGGGGCAAGATTGACGTGATCCTCTTGGACATGACGATCCCTGGGGCTCCGAGCCGTGAAGTCCTTGCCGAGGCAGCACAAAGCGGGCCGGATGTACGGGTCATTATGACCAGTGCCTATAGTGAAGAGGTACTGAAGTCCACGATAAACGGCTCGCAGATCCACGGATTCATTCGCAAACCGTATCGACTGGCTGACCTGGTGCAGACCCTTCGGAAGGCCGCGTCCTCAGTCAACTGAGGCCAGCCCTAATCGCGTGATTACGGGCTCGTCCGGTGATTAACCTCGCATTGGGTTGCGTGCGAAGCCCCAATAAAAAAAACCAACTGCTCAGCGCGTGTGTCTGGTCAAGAAGGAGCATACCAGCCTTATATGTGGGAATTCTTGTTGGAGATCCTGAACACGATTATCGGCGGGACGAATAACTGAGCTCTAAACATAAAGAGCCGAGCGCGGTTTGGCGAACTTTGAGGCTTCACCAACCATCTACGGACTGCCGTTTCCCAAAACCCCACTTCCGACATTGATCTGATCACCGCCAGGTAGAACGCCAATAATCTAGATTTGCAGCGACCGGGTTTGGTTCGGTCGGAGGGTGAGCTTGTATCCACAGTAGAGAACCAGGACCCCAGGCCGTCCGGCCCGCTTGGGCGATCAATTCATCCGCGAAATCGGGAGTCTCCCGGACTACAATCCTCGGCTGCTAGGATAAGCTTCTATATCGATCATATGAAGGTTATTTACGCGGTGGCCATTCTCTGCTCCGGCTGCGTGGTTGCCGCCGCGCAGCAAGGTCCGGCTTTGTCCATCGATGCCAGCTCAGGCCAACACGCGATTTCTCCCGATATTTACGGAATCAACTTCTACTGGGACTTGGGTAGCCCCACGAGCGCGGCGCTCACCGCCGCCGCACCGGCGATTCGTCCGACGCTGCGCCGGTGGGGAGGGAATTCTAGCAGCACTTATAACTGGAAGCTCGATATCAATAATCTCGACGCCGACTGGTTCTATGAGGTGCTGCCAGACACCACTATAGACGCGTCGAAATTGCCAGCCGGATCGTCCTTCAATCGCTTCGTGGATCAGGCACGCACAACCGGCGGCAGGATGCTGGCCACGGTACCGATCCTTGGCTGGCTTCCGGGCGTTCGCCAGCAGATGTGCAGCTTTAATCAAAACAAGTACCTGAACCAGTGCAAGATCGATCCTTATTATCAGTACCACCCGATGACCTGCGGGGACGGCATTCAATACGTGTCTGCTTGCGGGACGCCGTCGGTGAACGACGGCAAGGCGCCGTCGAATCCGGTATATATCCAGAACGATCCCAATGACGCCTACTCGCCATACGACCAGACGTTTCAATCCGCGTGGGTCGAGTATCTGCTGACGCGGTACGGAAAGGCGGCGCAGGGAGGCGTGGCCATCTGGGCCCTGGACAACGAACCGATCTGGTGGGACTCGACACACCGGGACATCCACCCGAATCCGTACACCTATGACGAGGTTCTAAGCCTGAACACCACTTACGCCGCGGCGATCAAACAGGCCGATCCGACGGCATTGATTGCAGGCCCGGTCTCCGATAACTGGTCCTCGCTGTTCTTTTCCAAAAAGGACATCGTGGCGGGCTGGAGCTCGCCCAGCGGGCACTACTGGAGCAATCCCGTTGACCGAAACGCTCATAACGGCGTGCCGTTTCTATCGTGGTATCTGCAGCAGATGCAGCAGTACGAGCAGCAACATGGAGCCCGCTTGCTGGATATTCTCGATGTTCACGCTTATTACGAACCGAGCATTCTGGATAACGGCGCGGAGACTGCAGCCATTGACGCCCTGCGGCTCGATTCCACGCGCGAGTTCTGGGACCCGACTTATCTTGTCACCGGCGATTACTGGATCGTCGATCCGGACAAGAATGGCGCGCCCGTCGCGCCGCAGTTGATTCCGCGGCTGCGTCAGATCGTAGCCCAGAATTATCCCGGAACGAAGATCGCGATTTCCGAATACAACTGGTCGGGACTGACCACGATGAACGGCGCGTTGGCGCAGGCGGAGATACTGGGCGTCTTCGGCAGGGAGGGGCTGGACATGGCGACGTTGTGGAGTCCGCCCAAACCCACCGATCCGGGGGCATTTGCGTTCCAGATCTATCGCAATTACGACGGAATCGGCGGTACGTTCGGCGAGACCAGCGTGCAATCGGTAAGCGCGGCCCCCGGAAGTCTTTCGGTATTTGGCGCGCTGCGAAGCGACCTGAGCCTGACCGCCATGGTGATCAATAAGACCGGCGGCGATCTCAACAGCACCCTCAGCCTGGCGAATTTCGCGGCTGCTCCGACGGCGCATGTCTGGAGGTATTCCGCTGCCAACCCGGGAGCGATCGTGGCGCAGCCCGACGCCGCCACCACAGGCAACGCGCTTACGACCGTGTTCCCGGCCAATTCCATTACCCTGCTGGTGATTCCGCCGGCGACGCTACCGGCCGCCAAGCCGGTGGTGCAGGCGGTTACGAATGCGGCGTCCTACGCTTCTGCGATCGCCCCGGGACAGATGGTTGACGTTTGGGGATTGGGGCTCGGACCGGCGACTGTCGCTAACCTGACGCTGGACTCGAACGGCATGGTGAGCACCGCCGTCGCCGGCGTGCGAATCCTGTTCAACGGCATCCCCGCTACGCTCGTTTTTGTCTCTAGCAAACAATGTTCCGCGGTCGTGCCCTATTTCGGGGCGATCGGCGCGACGACGGACGTTCAGGTGGAATACCAGGGGGTTCGCAGCGATCCCTTCCAGGTATCGGTGAGTCCGACGGCGCCCGGTCTTTTCACGGCCAATGCCAGCGGGAGCGGCCAGGGGTCGATATTGAACCAGGACAACACCGTCAATTCGGCTGCCAACCCTGCGGTGCGCGGCTCGACCGTGATCCTATGGGCAACCGGAGAAGGACTTACCGATCCTCCCGGTGTGGATGGGCGGCCGGGGGCGGATGTTCTCCCGAGGCCGACAGCCGCTGTTTCGGTGAACATCGGCGGCTATCCCGCCACTGTCGAGTATGCGGGCGCGGCTCCCGGATTTATGCCGGGGGTTTTGCAGATCAATGCGCAAATGTCGGCGAACGTGCAGCCGGGCAATGCTGTAGCGGTCCAGATTACGATCGGCGGGGCATCCAGCCAGGGTTCGGTAACGGTGGCGGTGCGGTAGGGCGACTATCGGGTGAGTGCACATGGGCCCCCACTCGCTTACGCTCGCGGCTCCGATGCGAGTTGGCACCTGCATATCGGAGCCGCAGGCGTGAGCGAGCGGAGCGCCGCGTGACAGGCCACTACCCCTCGATCTTCCCGCCTTCGGTGATCGTCACATACCGGTCTATTGGTAACGACGTGAACCGGTCCACTTGCCTACTCGGAGCCGGCCATTGGATCTCAAGCCAATCCAGCTTGCTTGCTTTTCCGATGCCGATGATCTCGCGGGGATCGTGGGATGACAGATAACTCCCGCCATTGTTCTTCAGCCGCTTAGAGGTGAGTCCGCCAACTGACCACGCCAGGCGCGCTCCGATGGCGTCGCGATTCGATGTCTTGCCTACGAGTTTTATTCCGAGCCAATGATTCCGCTGGGCGGTATGGTTCCGCAGCAGCACCGGCCGGGCGCCGTTGTTGCCGATCAGCACGTCGGGGAGTCCGTCATTGTCGTAGTCGCCGATGGCCAAGCCGCGTGCCGGGAAGCTTTGCTGGAATGCCGGGCCCGCCGTTTCACTCACATCATTCAATCGGCCGCCGTCGTTGTGAAACAGCAGGATCGGTTCTTTGTAGCGAACCTGGGGCGAATAAGAATCGACCATGTCATCGGGGTGGCCGTTCGCCAGAATCAGATCGAGCAAGCCATCGTTGTCGTAATCGAAGAATTTCAGCCCCCAACCGCTCAGGAGCCGAGTTGCTTTGGCGATGTCGTGCTTGTGGGCGACATCGATAAAAGTCTCCCTCCCGGCGTTCTTGTAGAGCGAGAACATTTCCTGGTCGACGTTGGCCACAAACAGATCGACCAGTCCGTCCCCGTCGACATCAGCCGCGTCTACGCCCATTCCCGAGCGAGCCTGGCCGTTGGCGCTATAGGCCACTTCGGAGGCGAGGGCAGTCTCTTCCCATTTGCCATCGCCCCGGTTGATGAAGAGAAAATTCTGCACGGTATCGTTGGCGACGAAAAGATCCATCAGGCCATCGTTGTTTATGTCCGCCGCCACCACACCCAGTGCCTTGCCGAGCGACTTTGCGATGTCCGTTCCGCGCCCGACTTCGCGGAAGGTGCCGTCGCCACTGTTATGGAAGAGCAGGCTCGCGCTCGGTTTGAAGACGCGCGGGATGCAATAATACTTGCGTTTCAGCTTGTTGTCGCCGCAGGAAATGCCGCTGGCCGGATCGTACTGAACGAAGCTGCAGACGAACAGGTCGAGCAGGCCGTCGTTGTCGTAGTCGAACCAAACCGCGCTGGTCGCCCAGTTGGGGAATACCAGGCCGGCCTTCTCGGTCACATCCGTGAAGGTCCCATTGCCGTTGTTGTGGTACAGCGCCGAACGGCCGTAAGCGGAGACGAACAGATCGGTCCACCCGTCGTTGTCGTAATCGCCGGCCGCCACGCCCATACCAAAGCTCTTGCCGCCGGCGAGGCCCGCTTTCTCCGTGACATCCGTGAACGTGCCATCACGGTTGTTTTTGTAAAGTGCGTTGCGGAGCGGCTTCGGCGGGCGGTAGAAATCGGACTCGCCGCTGTTCACCAGGAAAAGGTCCATCCACCCGTCGTTGTCGTAGTCGAAGAACGCCACGCCGGGCCCCATGGTCTCGGGCAGTTGCCGGTCGGGAGACATGGCATTGTCGTGGACCCACTCGATTCCACTCCTCTCCGGCGGAACCTCGACGAACAACGGAGCGGGAGCGAATGCGTTGAGACGTGGACGCGCCGCCGATAGGAGCCCTCCCGCGGCCGCCTGCACCCACTGCCGACGTGTCAAACGCATAGGGTTGTATGATAGCGCAGCCATCAGTCCGGATAGACATCTCCGGGGTGAACTACGCGGATCCAGTGATCGGCGAAGGCATGGTGGCTTCCCGGCGCTTCCAAGCGCGGCATGTGGCAGGAGACGCAACTCTGCTGAGACACTTTGCAGACCTTTTTCTGGATGGACTGATTGCCCGGATTATGGCAGGCCGTACACTTGGAATCGTACACCGTGGCCACGCTATCGGGCGCGCGATGCGGATCATGACAGGCGGTACACGCGATGCGGTTGTCTCCTGAAAGGAAGCACTGGCTATTCGTGAGTCGATAAGGTTGGAACCGCACGTTGGCTGTCCCGCGAATCTTCAGCAGCATGACCGTCTCCCACGTGCGATGACAGGAGCCGCACAGGTCATTCGTCTCCTCCGGGGTGAGGCCTTTGAGACTTCGGATATCACCCGCCTTCCCCTTCGCGATGCCGGCGATGTGGGCGGCTCCCGGGCCGTGGCAGGCCTCGCACTGCACGCCGTTTTCGAATTGATCGAGTTGCAGTTCGTTGCCGCGCCGCGCCGCCGTGGTGTGGCAGCCGAAGCACTCTCGCGTCTCTGCGGCGGTCATCGGTCTGCCCAGCGCCTCGGCGATTGTCGTTGGGCGCAAATTCTGCGCTCCCACGGTAAGTCCCAAACCCTTGAGTTGCTGATAGTAGCTCACCCGGCTCTCCAAAAACTGACCGTCGCTTTGGTAGACATAGGTCTGGCCCGCCTTGCCTTGTCCGAACGCATAGAGCAGGGTCGCCGCCGCCGTTTGTTGGCCGTCGGTGACGGTATAGCGGTAGCGGTCGCCTGTCTTTTCAATGAGATATCGATACGGACCATCGGTCCAGGAAAGGCGCGGATTCTGCTGAAGGATCTCACAGGTAGCAATCGGCTCCAGTGCGCGAGACATGCTGTTGGAGCGATAGGTTCGCGCCTGCTGGGCATGGCACACCGCGCACTTTGCCGAGCCGGCATACTCGCCCTGGACCGGCCAGATGAAGGCAGAGGCGCCCGCTTCCGCCATGCTCTGCCCATGCAGAACTACAGCAAAGTTGATCAGCACCGCCAGCATGCATAGACCCGCTTGCCCACCCATCCCGTCCATTATCACGCTGAGCGGGCGAAGGGAAGCAAGCGTTATCAGGTTATACAAGTGTCGGTGGGGCAGGATGGCATCGTGCGCGGCGATTGCCAATCGCCCGCGCAGGTCGAGTGGAACCAGGCCCGCAGCTTGCCGACCTCCCCACCTCGCGCAACCCAATCCTAGTCGAAAATCGCGATTCTTGTATGGCCTCGGGCAGGCTTTTCCAAAATTAGTATCACCCTCGAATTAACGCAAGGTGTTTTCCGGTAGCAGGGCGTTGAGTGAGAAATCCACAGGCGGTTGGATAACGGGATCGCACCCACTGAGCGGGCCCGCAGCGGTACGAACCCTCGTGTTACCGATCTGTGAAACGTGCTTGTACGTTGTTGAAATAATTATTTGCTCCACCGTTACGGACAAAAGTTCAAAAGCCATTAACGGGCCGTAACTAGATTCTTTATACTATCGCTTCTATACTCCCTCCCAGTACCACGCAGAATTGTATCGAGCGGAGGCTTGGCTCGCGTCGCCGACTTCCGCTCCACAAAGTACTGGAGTTGAGGAGGGGGTCTTCAATGTTTGAAAAGGCGAGAGGGACGTTCCCAAGTAGAATGCTGAAAGGTTTCGCTCTGGTCGGACTACTTAGCACCGGCCTGTTAGCGCAGAATGTCACGGGCCTATTGACCGGGATCGTGTCCGACCCGACGGGGGCCGTCGTGCCTGGCGCGACAGTGGTCATGGCCAATCAGCAGAACGGAGTTGAGCGCAGGACCATCACCAACGGCGACGGGTTCTTCTCGATCAGCGGCGTTCTGGTAGGCGACTATACGGTAACGATCAGCGCCAAAGGCTTCCAGCAGTTCAAGCAGGCAAACATCCATTTTGACGCTGGTGACACCCGCACTTTGCCAAACATCACCCTGACGATCGGCGACTCTACCCAAACGGTGACTGTCGAAGCCAGCGGAGAGCAATTGACCCCGGTCGATTCGGGCGAAAAGTCGATCGTCATCGGCCAGAGGCAACTCGAGGACATCCCCATCGTGGGGCAGAACGCGGCCGAGTTCATCAAGATCCTGCCGGGCTTTGCGATGACCGGGGCCGGCAACGGCGTCAATGCCGGTTATAACGGCCAAGTGCAGAATACCGGCGCCGGGCCCATCGGCAGCTTCTCTGCGAACGGCCTACGCACGGCGGCCCTGGACATTACCTCGGACGGCGCCCACACGATCGACCCCGGTTGCAACTGCGGGCAGGCGGTCAACAACGTGACCGACATGACGCAGGAGATGAAGGTTCTGACCTCGAACTTCGGCGCCGACAACGCCAAGGGACCGGTGGTCATTTCTGCTATCAGCAAGTCCGGCGGTAGCCACTTCCACGGCGAAGCGTATATCTATGCGCGCAACTCGGTTCTCGACGCCACCAACGCGTTCAATAACAGCGAAGGCACCAACGCGTTGACCGGACAGAAGGTTGCGCCGAAACCCGATACGCACTTCTATTACCCCGGGTTCAACATCGGAGGACCGGTGGTCATCCCCGGCACTAGGTTTAACCACAACCACGACAAGCTGTTCTTCTTTTTCGCTTATCAATATTACGCTCAGACGGTACAGGACTTGAGCCACGACGTGTTTAATTCCGTCGTTCCCACCACCTTCGAGCGTAACGGCGATTTCACCACCGCCTCGTTGGGGCAGTATTTCGGGTTCAACCCTGATGGCAGCGTGAAGCAGGCGCAGAGCTCCTCGCTTGGACCGGCCGCATCGAACGCGACCATTGGGAACAACGGCATGATTCCTGCGACCCAGTTCAACTCGGTTGGCATGAATATCATGAAGAACTTGTATCCCCTTCCGAATGTGGATCCTCAGTTAAACAACGGCTACAACTACATCTACACCTTAACGCACTCCGACAACCTGTGGCAGCTCCGTCCGCGCGTTGACTATAACATCAATGAAACGACGAAGCTGTGGGTACAGTACAACAAGCAGCATGACATGAACCACGACAATAGCACGTTGTGGTGGGGTACGAATCCGGCGGTGCCGTATCCGGAGCCATTGAACCAGCCGAACTATTCGGACTCCGTTTCGGTGAACCTTACCAAGGTATTCAGCCCGACACTGACGAACGAGGTTTTGTTCACTTACACGAAGTTGTATGTACCGTTCAGCTTCTCGGATCCCTCGAAGATCAACGCGAGTAACCTGGGCATCTCCTACCAGCACATCTTCAACAACACGGTTAACAATCAGATCCCGGCAATCACCGGTTGGAGCGATGGAGTGGCCAACCTGATCCAGCCCAGCGGCTTCGAGACCGGCACGCTGTATGCCGAGAAATGGCTGCCGTCTTTGTCGGACAACCTTTCCAAGGTCTGGGGCACCCACACGATGAAGTTCGGGTTCTACTGGGAGCGCACCAAGAACGCGCAGCCTTCGGACAGTTATGTAAACGGAGAACTCCAGTATGCCAACTGGGGCCAAGGCTCGACCGGCAACGCATACGCGGATATGCTGACCGGCATCATCTCAGGCGGCTATGCGGAGTCGAATTTCGATCCGCTGATTGCGATGCATTATTCGTCGGCTTCCTTTTACGCGCAGGATGACTGGAAGCTGAGCAAGAGATTCACGCTAGATTACGGCATCCGCTTCGATCACCTGGGCCCATGGGTTGACGAGCAGGGCTACGGGCCTGCGGTCTTCGTGCCGAGCGCCTATGATCCAACCAAGCCTGCAACGTCCCTAACGGGTTTCGAGTGGCACAAGATCAATCCCTCGATTCCTCTGAGCGGTACGCCTGGTCGGGCATTCTTCTATAACCCGCGCGTCGGGTTCGCATGGGACGTTTTCGGTACGGGCCGCACGGTGATGCGCGGCGGCTTCGGAATGTACCGCTATCATGACGAACAGAACGTACAGGCTGGTGCCATGGCTCTGCCTCCCGGCGCGTACACTTATAGCGTGCCGAACCCCAGCGGTGGCGCCCCACAGACCTTCAACTACATCGCGCAGCAGACGCCGAGTTTTGTGGTTCCTGGGAGCATCACCGTGCTCGACCCGAAGGATACCCAACAGCCGCTGACGAAGAGCTATAGTTTCACGATCTCGCAGCGGATGCCGATGACCTCTACCGCCGAGTTTTCGTACGTTGGGAATAAGGCAACCGATCTGAGCAACTGGAACAATAACATCGGTGGGCTAAATAACCTGCCGGCTGGTACGCTATTTACTGCCGCGAATGCCAGCTACTTCGGTACGGCCAGCAGCTTCCAAAACAATCCCAATGTGACCGCCCTCCGGCCCTATAACCTGTATGGAACCATTCACCAGGAGATCCATCAGTTGTATTCGAACTACAATGCCTTCCAGGTGAGTTGGAACAAGCAAGCCGGGCACGGGCGCTGGCTGGCGAATTACACGTTCAGCAAGTCTCTGGGGATCCGTGGCGAAGGCGGCAACGGCGGCGTCGGCGATCCGGTGAACTTCAACAATAATTACGGCGTGCTTCCCAATGACCGCACGCATATCCTCAACCTGGCGTACATCTACCAGGAGGGGGCGGTCGTCCATAACAAGGTTCTGGGTGGCGTGATCAACAACTGGATGCTCTCCGGCATCACGCAATTCCAGAGCGGTACCCCGCTGCAGGTAGCAACAGGAAACTCGAATTTCGGCCTGTCCGGTACCACGGTGGTGCCTTACACACTTGCTAACGGCGTTGTCGTCCCGGCCGGTACTGGTCTGCAGAACGCGCTGGTCACCGGCAGCCCTGACGTCAGCATGCAGCCGATATTGGTCTGCGACCCGCGTTCCAACCTTGGACCGCACCAGTTCATGAACGGCAGCTGCTTCGCGCCGCCTGCGCCGGGACAAAACGGCTCATTCGTCTTCCCATACATCAAGACCCCGGCGTTTTTCGACAGCGACCTTTCGATCACCAAAGATTTCAAGATCAGTGAGTTCAGAAAGTTCCAATTCCGGTTCTCGGCGTACAACTTCCTAAACCACCCGCTGGTCAGTTTCAACCCGGCGGGCGGCGATGGTAACCTGACGCTGAGTTTCGACTCCGCGGGGAAGTTGGCTAAACCGAACTTCGGCTACGCCAACTACCTGAATGGTAACCGCAGCGTACAGATGGACCTGAAGTTCTACTTCTAGTCCTGGTTCGAACGTTGATTTCAGAGGCGGGATGGCGCAAGCCATCCCGCCTCTTGCGTTTGTGGCGACAATCTGCCAAGCGATTCAGGGGGCGAGTTTCAAAAGATGGCGAACCCCCAGCATGGCCCGGAACCCCCATTTTAGGGGTCGCGCATGATAAAATTACACCCAATCATGCCTCGCGGAGTGTTGGTGCTTTGGTGCGCGTGCCTCGTCTACGGTCAGCCGCAGCGGCCTCCTGATGAGCTTCTGAAAGAGGCCATCGGATTCCATCAGCAGGGCAAACTCGACGACGCGATCCGCGATTACGACCTGTTTCTGGACATGTATCCGGATAACCCGGGTGTGCGCTCGAACCTCGGCGCCGCACTCGCGGCCAAAGGCAACTACGCCCGCGCCATCGAAGAGTACAAGCTGGCGTTGCTGAAAATGCAGGATCCGCAGATCAGGCTCAATCTCGCGCTGGCGTACTACAAATCGGCCGACTACCGCGATGCCGCTCAGGAACTGGAGACGGTGCATGCCGGCGATGCCTCCAATCGCCAGGCCACGATTCTGCTCGCCGATTGCAAGCTGCACACGGGCGATTACAAAGCCGCTATCGGACTGCTCGATCCGCTGCACGCGGCGCAACCGGACGATGCGGGCGTCGACTACATCCTGGGCTCGGCCCTGGCGCGCGACGGGCAAGCCGAGGCCGCGCAGCGCGTCATCAATCCTTTGCTCAGCGGGCCCGATTCCGCCGAGAAACGGCTGCTGCTGGGCACGACCAAGTTTGCGGCTCACGATTTCGCCGGCGCGCGCCAAGATCTGCGGGCCGCGGTGGAAATGAAATCGGATCTGCCCGATGTGAATAGCTATTACGGAATGGCCCTCTTCTCGAGCGGACAGACGGTGGAGAGCCGGGCATATTTCGAAAAGGAGCTGAAGCAGAACCCCAACGATTTCGAGTCGAACCTGCACCTTGGCATGATGCTGCGCGTGGACGACCAGAAATACGCCGAGGCGCTCCAGTACCTCAACCGGGCACTGGCGGCGCGTCCCGGCGACTTGGCCGTGCGCTACCAGGTCGCCCTGGTGAAGATGGCGCAGGGCAAGCAAGACGCGGCGCGCATGGAACTCGAGGACATCGTGCGGCAGGCGCCCACGTTCACAGAAGCGCACGTTTCGCTGGCCACGGTCTATTTCCGCGAGAATCGCAAGGAGGACGGGAACCGCGAGCGGGCTATCGTGCGGAAGCTTACTGACGAACAGCAGGCCCGTCAGGGGAAGCCGCAAACCAACCAATGAAACTCGGACTGGCAATTTGTCTGGCAGCTTGCGCCTGGGCCGCGGCGCAGCAGCCCGCTCCATCGTTCGAACGGATTCAAAAACAGGCCGACGCCGCACGCGCCGCCAAGCGTGTGGACGAGGCGATCCAGCTCTACAAGAAGGGAGTCGCGCTCAAGCCTTCGTGGGAAGAGGGCTGGTGGGCGCTCGGCACGATCTATTACGAATTGGATCGCTTCGATGAAGGGCGGACTGCATTCCGGCGTCTGACGGTCATCAAGCCCGATCTCGCTCTCCCCTGGGCGATGCTCGGTCTTTGCGAGTACGAGACCAAGCATTATGATGAGGCGCTCGAGCATCTGCGCCGCGGTACGGATTTGGGAGTCGATCAGGACGAGAGTATTTCGGCCGTCGCGCATTATCATCTGGCTCTGCTGCTGACGCGATTCACGGAGTATGAGGCGGCTATGAAGGTGCTGTCGACCTTCGCGCAGCGGAACGTCAACAACCCGAGCTATGTCGAGGCTATGGGGATTGCCGCCCTGCGCAAGCCGCTGCTGCCGATGGAAGTCCCCCCGGCCGAGCATCAGCTCGTGATGGATACGGGGCGCGTGATGTACGATGCGGCGGCGCTGCGCACCACCGAAGCGGCCGCGGAGTTCAAGATCCTGGTCGGCAAGTATCCGGACACACCCAATATTCACTACCTCTACGGAGGATTTCTGCTGTTCAGCGATGCCGATGGAGGGCTGGTGGAACTGCAGAAAGAGCTTGAAATTTCGCCGGCGCACGTGCCCGCCATGGTGACCATCGCCAACGAGTACATCCAGCGGAAGCAGTTCAAAGATGCGCTGCCGTACGCGAAGAAGGCCGTTGAGCTCGATCCACAGTCCTTTCCGGCGCACACGGTGTACGGCCGGGTTCTCGCGGAAGGCGATATCAATTTGCAGCTCGGGCTGACAGAGTTGGAGGAGGCGCGCAAGCTGGCGCCTTCGAGCCCGCAGGTCCGCATCGCACTGGCGACCGCTTACACCAAGGCAGGCCGGAAGGAAGACGCGGCGCGAGAGCGCGAGGCGTTCTCAAAGCTGCGGGAGCAGCTCGACGCCAAAAGCTCCCCGGGGGGCCGATGAGGCTTGCGGCAACTTTGTTGTGCGCTGCGCTGGCGGCCTCAGCGGCCGATGCGGGCCGTCCTTTTTCCCGCGAGATGCGCGCCTGCGCAACCTGCCACCCGGCCGAGTCCAAACCGCACCCACTCACGCCGATGGCCCATGCTGCGGAAACCGTGGCGGAATGCGGCGTGCTGAGCAGTCATCCGCGCCTCGTTCGCACTCTGGGAAAGTACTCCTACACCATCGAGCGGCAAGGGGACCGGAGCATTTACAAGGTATCGGACGGCGTTGACGAGATCGTCGTTCCCGTCAAGTACGCGATGGGGCTCGGCGCGGCGGGGCAGACGTATATCTTCGAAAAGGACGGTAAGTACTTCGAGAGTTACGTGAGTTACTACAAAGCGCTCGACGGCCTGGATATCACGATCGGCGACCGCCCGAACCCTTCGAACCTGGTCGACGCCGCCGGCCGCGCGCTGGGGGCAGCGGCGACGGCCGAATGCTTCAACTGCCACGCCACGGATTCGGTTCGCAAGGAGCGGCTGGTGGAGGAGAGCTTCATTCCGGGTGTGCAATGCGAAGCCTGCCACGGCGCCACCGCCGACCATCTCGCCGGTGTCGGGACGGGCGACGCACGTTCGGCCGCGATGAAGCACCTTGGCGGCATGACCGCCGAAGCGTCGGCGCAGTTTTGCGGCCAATGCCACCGCACCTGGGAATACATAGCCACGCACGGCCCGCACAATACCGGCAACGTGCGCTTCCAGCCGTACCGGTTGACACTCAGCCGGTGTTTCGATGCGGACGACCGCAGGATCGCCTGTACCGCCTGCCACAATCCGCATCAGAGCGTGGAGACCGCGGCCGCCCGCTACGACGCGAACTGCCAGGCTTGCCATGCGGCCGGCGGTAAGTCCGGCGCGAAGCTATGCAAGGTAGCGGCGAAGGACTGCTCGTCGTGCCACATGCCGAAGATCGAGCTCCCCGGCTCGCACCATAAGTTCACAGATCACAACATCCGGATTGTGGCGCAGGGGGCCTATCCGGACTGAAGGAGTAACGTCTATGAAAACCTTCGTCAGCCGCGCGATTCCGCTCGCCCTGGTTTCGCTAGGTATGTTCGCGCAAACGCCTGCCACGACACCGCCAACCGGCGAAACACCCCGCATTCAAGGGGGCACCGAAGAGGTCGTGCTCGACATGGTGGTGCGCGACAAGAAGGGCAAGATGCTGACCAACCTGGAGAAAAACGATTTCACGGTGTTTGACAACGGCCAGCAGCGGCCCATCAAATCCTTCCGGCTCATCCAGGGGACCGAAGCGATCGGCGGCGGCCCAACGGGCGCGCCGGCGAAGCTCGATCCGCTGCGGCAATTACGCCTCATCACACTGGTGTTTCAAGTGGGCGACGCGAATGCGGCCAAGCTCGCGCGCGATGCCGCCATGGAAATGTTGAAGACCGAGCTGGCGCAGAACGTATATATCTCGGTGATGGTCATCGATTTCAAACTGGAGGCCATCCAGCCGTTCACCAACGATCGTGATCTGCTGAAGCACGCCATCGAGGCTGCGACCGCGCAGGTGGCCAATCACGTGGCCGAGAACAACCGGGTGCGGCAGCAATTGGCGGTCCTGCTCGGCAGGCCCGAGGCCGCGGGAGATGCGAGCGTGGGCGGCACTACGTCGCCCGTGGACGCCCCGCCCGCCCCGACAAATGGACCTGGCGCCTCCGGAGCATCCATAGGACCCGGGATGGCCGCCGCCGCCATGCAGCAGATGATGTACGACATTGTCCAGAACGCGACTTCCGACGCGCAAACCACCTGGTCGCGCGCTACGGTGTATCCCCTGCTCGATCTGGTAAAGGAACAGTACCGCCTGCCGGGGCGCAAGACGATCCTCTACTTTTCCGGCGGCTTTCCTCTGCAGCAGGACACCGAAGACGCCTTTCACACGATTATCAGCACGGCCAACCGCTCCAATGTGAGCTTCTATTGCGTGGACACTACCGGGCTAACCACCTGGAGCAGCAACCAGAATGCCGTCAGCGCTCTGAAGGATGCCGCCAGGAATTCGGCCCAGGGTGTCGGGAGCAGCGGCAAGAGCGTCTCGATGGGGCAGGCCGAGGCTGAAGACAGAGCGTTTGAAGCCGGCAGCAAGGATACTCAGAACAACATCAAGATGCTGGCCGACCAGACCGGAGGAGTGCTGATTGCCAATTCGAACGACTTCCGCGGGCCGATCCGGCGGGTGGTGGAGGACGCGGAAAGCTATTACGAGATCACCTACAGCCCGGATATCCAGAAGTACGACGGCTCGTTCCGCAAAATCAAGGTGACATCGGCTCTGAAAGATGCGCAGGTGCAGACGAGGGCAGGTTACTTTGCGCTGCCGCCGAACATGACCATGGGCCAGGTCCTGGCATCGTACGAGGTGCCGCTGCTCCAGGCGCTCGAGGAAAAGCCGCTGGCGCGCAATTTCCCATTTCAGTCCGCGGCCCTGCACTTCCGCGGCTCGCAGGGTCCAATGTGTAAGGTCGTCATCGATGTTCCGGTAAGCGGACTGACGATCGAGGAGAACAAGCAGTCGGGTTACGTTGAGGGGAAAGTGGCCTACGTCGCGATCGTCAAGGACAGCAACGGCCAGGTAGTCAAGAAGCTGCACCAGGAGGTCCCGCTACCGGTCACGGCGGACAAGTTAGCGGCGTTCAAAGCGTCGAGCCATTTCATTTCCGACGAAGGGTTCCCTTTGGCGCCCGGGCGTTACACGCTCGAAGCCGCCGCCATCGACATGTCGTCGAAAAAGGTCAGCGCGCGCAAGAGCAGTTTCACCATACCTGCCGAAAGCGGCCAACTCAGCATCAGCAGCGTGACTTTGATCCGCAATACGCTGGCCAAAGATGCGAATACAAAGCCCGACGATCCCATGCTGATGGCCGACAAAGTCATCAAGCCGATGGTGAATGCGACCTTGAAAAAGGCCGATGTCGAAACGATTCCGTTCTACGTCACGGTGTATCCGAACCGCAAGAGCACGGAGAAGCCTACGCTCCGCATGGAGTTCAGCAAGGACGGAACTCCGCTGGGAGCCGGCTCCGCACCTCTCGGAGACATGGATGCGGAGGGGCGCATCCAGTATGTCGCCAACGCGCCCATGTCGAGCCTGGCGCCGGGCAATTACCAGGTGCGCTTTGTCGCGAAGCAAGGGAGCGAACAGGCCGACGAGACGGTGACGTTCACCATCGAGTAGTCCTGGTGGGACATGCTTTAGCTTGTCCACAGCGAGCCGAGCTCGTCAGATTACAATAGACCTTGACCCTCACCCGGAGAGACTTGCTTCGTCTTGCCGCGAGCGCCGGCTCAGCGCGCCTGCTGCGCGGCGGTTCGTCCGCGCTTTTCGAAGCCATTCCAGCCAGTACGAGCGGAATCGATTTCGTCCACGACAGCGCCATGTCGCAGCGGCGCCATTTGCCTGAAACCATGGGCCCGGGCGCGGCATTTCTCGATTAGGACAACGACGGCTGGATGGATATTTATATCGTCAATGCGGGGCCTTGCGATTTCTACCGGCCGGCCAAGCCCCTCCGCAACGCGTTGTACAAGAATAATCGCGACGGCACCTTCACCGACGTGACGGAGAAGGCAGGCGTGCCCGGCGGTACGTTCGGCATGGGTGTGGCCGTGGGCGATTACGATAATGACGGCTGGCCCGACCTGTTCGTGACGTCTTATGGCCGCTGCGTTCTGTATAAGAATAACCGCGACGGCACTTTCAGCGATGTTACGGCCAGGGCTGGCGTCGCCAGTCCCGGTTGGACCACCAGTGCCGTCTGGTTCGACTACGATAACGACGGCCGGCTCGATCTTTTCGTATGCAGTTTCGTGGATTACTCACCGGAGCACCGCGTCGGTTGCGGTAATAATGCACTCGGTAAGTACTACTACTGCATCCCGAAGGTCTTTGCTCCCACGGTTAGCTTTCTTTACCACAACAACGGCGACGGTACGTTTACCGAAATCGGCCACGGTACAGTCATCGGCCAAACCAAGGGCAAGGGACTGGGTGTGGTGGCGACCGATATTAATAACGACGGCCGCATGGACTTATATGTGGCGAACGACACCGTGCAGGATTTTCTCTATGTCAATCGCGGCTCCGGTCCTAACGGCAAATGGCAGTGGGATGAGATCGGGCTGGCAGCCAACGTAGCGTTCAGCGATAGCGGGAAGGCCCGATCAGGCATGGGCGTGGATGCCGCCGATGTTTCGAATCGCGGGTGGCAGGACCTGTTCGTG
>Ga0126381_100001304_pt1 | contig 26859 bp, 16 predicted proteins | sample PanSoiMetPlot_28_FD_96465 | JGI IMG/M metagenome (GOLD analysis project Ga0126381, IMG submission 96465) | Tropical forest soil microbial communities from Panama - MetaG Plot_28 | ecosystem: Environmental > Terrestrial > Soil > Tropical forest > Bulk soil | place: Panama | collected 2016-02-17
GTTTCAAGTGGAGGGCGCGGCTAAACCGGTATCTCCCCTTGCCTTGGAACACCTTCTATCCCTGAAATTGCGCGTTCTGGCGGGTCGTTGAAGTTAGCCGAGGTGGCGACTCGTTGCGGTAGTGTTTGGTGGTAACTCGAAGAAGCGTCTGACGTGCGAAAAAGTTTCTGAATGGCCTGATTTCCGGCCAGTTCCCTAGTGTCACCGTCGTCATAATGGCTGGACAGTTAAGGGGGCTCTGGCGTACGATGCCCGGCGATGGAACGGCGGGAAGCAAATATCGCCGGAGGAAAAAAGCTCCGTGAACTGCGGCGGCGCGCCGGCCTGGGCATGCGTGAGGTCGAACGGCTAAGCCTCGCAGTGGTGGAGCGGAAAAAGAGTCGTGATTTCTATCTTTCGCACACTTGGATTTCCGACATCGAAAAGGGCATCTTCCGCCCAAGTGTTTTCAAAATGTATACGCTTAGCATCATTTACCAGTGCAAGCCGGAAGAGATCATCGCGCACTTCGGACTGGACCTGAAGGAAGTGGCTAGGGACCAAGCACTCTTCGGACTTCCGAAAACCCGCCTGGTGCGAACTGCTCCGAAAACAGCGATAGAAAAGGTCACTCTCCCGGTGCGCCTGAAGTCTGGCGAATTGCTTGAAAGCACCAACCTTGTGGACCGGCTGGTGGATCTTTGGGGCGATATTCCGGTGGCGCTGCTCAAGGATCTGGATCTTGAGCGTTCGGTCTACGGCCTCATTGGCTTGAAAGACTACACCATGTATCCGATTCTGCGGCCCGGTTCGATTGTGCAGATCGACGAAGGCGAGCGGACACTGGCGGGCGGGAAGTGGCAGAACGAACACGAGCGGCCCATCTATTTCATCGAGCTGCGCGGCGAGTACATCTGCAGCTGGTGCGAGATCCGGGCCGGGAATCTGCTGTCTGTTCCCTATCCCAACTCCAAATATGAAATCCGAAGTTTCGTGTACCCCAGGGAAGCGGACATCGTCGGACGGGTTACCGGCGTGGCCATGCGCATCGCGGACCGGAGAGGCGCGAGCGAGGAACCGTGAGTGGATCAACGGCAATGGAGGAAACGAAATGATTATCGGCGACCGCTTAAAGGAGCTCCGGGAAGTCAAGAATCTTTCACAAGGTGACATCGAACGACGAACAGGGCTGCTTCGCTGTTACACCTCTCGTGTAGAGAACGGACACACGGTTCCCTCGCTCGAGACGCTTGAGAAATACGCGCGGGCCTTGGAAATACCCTTGTATCAGCTGATGTACGACGGCGATCATCCGCCAACACCATCCAAATCCACCCCCAGGCGAGCAGAAATAATTGGGAATTATCCCGGTCGGGAGTTCGGCTAATGGACAAGCTCAAGCCGTTACTGGCAAAAATGGCAAAGGCCGACCGGGATTTGATTCTGTTTCTCGCGGCAAGGGTCGCAAAAAAAGCCCGGAGGCAGGAGCCAAAACCGGACATCGACACGCGGCTTGATTTCGTGCCAGCCCAGAGTGCCTTTTCCTGCCAAGCAGCAGAAGTCATGGTTCCCGTTCCGCGACTTCACGCTCCGCGGACCAACGCGCACCACAACGCGCTGGGACACTACGTTCGAGGCCCTCATTAGGCTATACTCCTGCCGACTTTGCACGCTTTGATGTATGTCAAAGAAAAAGAATACAAGTCCATGAACAAAAGAACTTTTATCAAGCTTTGCTCTGCCGCGATGTCCAGCCCTTTCATCGCGCCGCTGATGACAAAGGCGGCCGAAGATAAGCTGAAAAACTGGGCGAACAATTTTGAATACGGCACCAATCAAGTTTATACGGCGCGGTCGCCGGAGCAGGTGCAGGATTTTATCAAAGGAGAGAAGAACCTTAAGGTTCTTGGCACGCGCCACTGTTTTAATAAAATCGCCGACAGCACGCACCAATTCCTGTCACTGAAGGAAATGGACAAATTCGTGGCGTTGGACGCGGAGAACCGCACAGTGACTATCGAGGGCGGTGTGACTTATGGGCGTTTGTGTCCGTATCTCGACAGCAAGGGATGGGCGCTGCACAACCTCGCTTCATTGCCGCACATTTCCGTCGCGGGGGCCTGCAGCACGGCGACGCATGGCTCGGGAGAAAAGAACGGCAATTTGGCCACTGCAGTGTCCGGACTTGAAATCGTGAATGCTGCTGGCGAAGTGGTGCAATTATCCCGCAAGAACGATGGCGACACATTTCTGGGAGCTGTGGTTGGTCTTGGTGCGTTGGGAGCAAGCACAAAGATCACTCTCGATATTCAGCCCAACTTCATGATGCGGCAATACGTGTACTTGGACCTGCCGATGAGCGAGTTGAGCGACCACTTTGATGCGATTGAATCTGCCGCATACAGCGTGAGCCTGTTTACCGACTGGCAAAAACGGCGCATTAATGAGGTTTGGCTGAAGAGCCGGGTGGATCAAGGGCCGGCGTTTGACGCTCCGGACGAATTTTTCGGCGCGAAACACGCCACCCGGAATCTTCACCCCATCGCCGAACTTTCCGCCGAGAACTGCACCGAACAAATGGGCGTGCCAGGGCCGTGGTATGAACGGCTGCCACACTTTCGCATGGGCTTCACTCCCAGCGCCGGCAAGGAGTTGCAGTCAGAATATTTTGTGCCGCGCCAGCACGCAGTCGAAGCGATTCTCGCTGTGGAGCGGCTGCGCGACCAGATTGGACCGCATCTGATGATTACTGAAATCCGCGCGATCGCCGCAGACCAACTGTGGATGAGCCCGTGCTACAAGCAGCCCTGCGTGACGATTCATTTCACATGGAAGCAAGACTGGCCCGCGGTGAGCAAATTGCTGCCGCTGATCGAAAAAGAGCTTTCCCCCTTTCACCCACGGCCACACTGGGGGAAGCTGTTCACCCTTTCTGCCGCGCAACTTCATTCTCGCTACGAAAAACTGCCCGCGTTTATTGAATTGAGCAGGAGATTTGATCCGCACGGCAAATTCCGCAACGAATTTCTGAACACCAATATCTTTCGCACGGTTTCGTGATCTATCCCGATAGATGTCGCCGCAATGAAGATGGACACGCTCCGGAATGAAGGGTGCCGGCAACAAGAACCGTTGAGGCGAATCTCCAGATGACCGGCTCACGCCAAAAAACATTCGCTCACCCCCATTGGATTTCACGCCGAGGATTCATTGAAAAGTCGTTCATCGGCAGCCTCACTGCGGGAATCACCCAGGGGATTAAGCCGCTAATAATGAGCGGCCCCTTTTTTGACGCTGACAGGGATGAAATCGAACTGAAGGTAATGGGAAATGAAAGAGAGGGCTATGGGGTCACACTGACCTATCGCGATCAGCCTGTCGCCAGACACAACGCGGGAGGCGAGTTTTCGGCCATATTTCAGAATGGCGAGCGAAGCCTGGAAGATCGAATCGAGAACTGGAGAGGCGCTTCATGGACCGGTGATGCGAAAAAAGTCACGCTCAATGGCGTATGCAAACTAAAGAACTCCAATGCCGCGGTTTTCACGGAAGTCGAGTACCAGGTGCTCGATGCTCATGTCGTGCGAAAGAAAATCCGCCTGCGTCAAGCGGACATGTTCCTGCTTTATCACCAGATCAGCAATCGGCTGGAACCCGCAGAACCGCCGGCAAAGTTTTGGAGCTTCGATCAAGCGGAATGCCAGGGAGGAGCACTACACGAGAATTTCCCGGCCGCGGGTTTCCTGACTAAGAGAAATCTTTGCGTGGGCTTGCTTACCGATTCCGGGCTTCGCAACCAGTGGTGCCGCACGGTGCGTCGAGAAGGAAAGCCGGTGAAGCCCGCTCCGAGGGAAATTCTTGATCCGTCCCTTTATGTAGTCCCGTCGATTCATGAGCGTAAGCAGGGCCAGTCCTTTGTCCAGCAGACGTTTGGCGAAACTTTAGTCCAGACGGTTAGCGAAAATGCTGGTGAAGCTGTACCGTTGCCAACCATTTCCTCCTGGGGCAAGCGAGGACAGGCAGTTCTAGAAGTAGCGAGTGATGTCGTCGCCCTGTCTACCTCACGCTCGACCGACGGGATGGTCATTCCGATTTCTGCACCGGGAGGCGCCGTCTATTCGGTGCGGCTTCAATATCGATCTATGGCGCCTTTCGCCGTCCAAATTTGGGATATAGACGAGAATCGCGGAAAATTGCGGGAAATTACTCTCTACAACGACCGCGTTCCCGAATCAGGATCGGGCTGGTCGGAATTTCGGACCACAGTCTTCGCGCCGGGTTGGCAAGGAGCAGGCGGCGCGGTCTATATTTCGCTGCCAGAATCAGAACAGGGTAGCGAGAACAGCCCAGCTAGCGGCACCAAGAAGATCGAGTTGCGAGGCCTCGAAGTGCGTAAACTCGCCTGTCACCGCCAGCCTTATCACCGGCTGGAAATGGATCGCCCAGTCGAGAAAACGGTTTTTATTTTTGTGGACGACAACGTCCAGGACACGATTCGGGGCTATCGATTGGCGAGTCAGACGCACCTCGCGGAGGGCTTGGGTTTCCAAGGAAGCGAAACCGAGAAGATTCTGTATTCCGATTTGATGATGCTGTGCTGGACGACTGACGCAGAAGAGGTCCGGCCAATGCTGGCTCCAAGCATCTGGTATTCCGCGGCTGGAGAGATGTATCTCCGTGACAGCTTTTTCGCGTTGAACGGCACCCATAATCGAGAGCTGAATGAGAACGTCTGCAACCTTTGGGGTGAGAATCAAGGGGAGGATGGAGCAATCAATACGCTGGTTGAACCCAACATGGCCAATCTGGAGCGCAAGTCAAACGACTCGACGCCTCTCTGGCTCATGTGGGTTTTATTGAATCACAGAAGGTTTGCCACACGCCTTCCGATGGGAAAAATCAGAAAAGCAGCAGAGTATTGTCTGGATACCTATGACCGCCTGCGGAACGGAACGTGTTGGGCGCAGTTCGTCATGGGACAGCTCGACGTGATCAGTTATCCGCAAGGCACCTCAGATATTTGTGAAAACCAGGGAATGTTGGCGGTGACCTTGCGCGTAATCAAGGAGCTGAAAATCCCTGCGGTGAGCGAGCGCGTCTCGGAGGAATACATCAACAAAGCTGAGCAGATTTACTGCAGTTATTATGATCCCTCACGAAAATTCCTGCAGGCAAAGCGCAACGTGACCGACGCTATCGGCTTCGCCGAACTTTTCCCTGAATTCCTGTCGCTTTGGCTGTTCAACCGAAAAATCTTGACCGATGAAATGGTAATGAACCATCTCGATCGCATCCCAGTGTTGTTGTCGAGGACGGATTCACCGTATCCCGAAATGCAAGGTACAGTAAGACCCTTTTTCATCGGGCTCCCGGAAAGTGGCGGGTGGAGCTACTTTACCGAGAAGTGGCATCCCATGGTCAGCGATGCACATGCAGCCAACTACGCCCGTCATGGAATGGACGGAGTGTATTACAACGGCGGCAGCTGGATGCGAAGCGAAATCTGCGGTTACGTTACTGGAATGCTTCATGGATGGAACTCCGCGAAGAAAGCGATTGCCAACCGATTGTGGGCGGAGACTCACATCTCGCAAGATTTTCCGACCAGCCAGGAGTATTTGGCGACCGCGCCGGGCAATCCCTTCTTCGGCTATCATCGAGTGTTCGCCTGGAATTCATTTGTTCTTCAGGCCCTCGAGATGACCGGAATGCGCACTCCAGATATGGATCCCGACTATTCAAAGGGCTAATTTGAGCGGCGCTAAAGCATGAAAATCCCCGCCAGATACCTGGTCTTGTTGATTTCTGCGACCCTAGCTTTCTTTATCGATTCTATGAGTCCGCAAAACCCGCCCGCGAAGGAGCCAGCCGAACCAGGGAAGGCCGTTGCAGCCAAGTTTGCGGATGTCACTTCCGCGCTTGGATTGAATTTTCGCGGCCAGGCATCGCATACTTCGAAGAAGTATTTGATTGAAACGATGGGGTCGGGCGTGGCTCTGTTTGATTATGACAATGATGGCCGTCTGGACATTTTTGTTGTCAACGGAGCGCCGCTCGGCGACCCCACTCGAAAGGGAACCCTTCCGCAGAAAACCAGCCCCCTGTATTGGAATCGCCTTTATCACCAAAAAAAAGACGGCACCTTTGAAGACGTGACGGAAAAAGCGGGACTGCAAGGCGTGGGATACGGAATGGGAGTAGCCGTCGGAGACTATGACAATGACGGTTACGAAGATCTCTATGTGACCGCTTATGGAGGAAATAAGCTCTATCACAACAACGCGGACGGCACATTCACGGATGCCACCGAGAGAGCGGGCGTGGCGGGGAGTGGTTGGTCCACAAGCGCGGCGTGGGTCGATCTAGACAATGATGGGTTGCTGGATCTGGTGGTTCTCAGATATGTGCAGTGGGACTTCGATGAAACTTGGTGCGGCGCGCATCAGGAGGGTTATCGGTCCTACTGCCATCCTGATATTTATAAGCCCATTGCGCCTCTGGTTTATCATAACGACGGCAACGGCCACTTCACCGAAGTCGCTGAAAAGATGGGCCTCGCGAAACCAGGGAAGGGCCTGGGAATAGCAATTGCGGACTATGACCGCGACTCCCGAACCGACCTTTTCATAGCCAACGATTCGATGCCCGAATTTCTGTACCACAACAAGGGCGGCGGAGAATTCGAAGAGACCGCGCTGCTTTCCGGCGTGGCAGTTGATGCAGATGGCCACACCTTTGCCGGAATGGGAGTGGATTTCGCCGATTACAACAACGATGGTCTGCCGAGCCTGATCGTTACCGACCTTGCCGACCAGGTCTATGCGCTGTACCGGAACAACGGGGATGGAACTTTCAATTGCGATAGTTTTGCTGCTGGCATCAGCCGCATAACCATGACGCATTCCGGATGGGGCGTCCGCTTCCTGGACGTTGACAATGACGGATGGAAGGACCTGCTCGTCGCACAGGGACACGATCTGGACACGATCGAGCTTACGTTTCCGAATTTGCGTTACCGCGAGCCGATGCTTCTGGCCCGCAACATTCGCGGAAAGTTTGTCGATGTCTCGCAGGAGGCAGGCAACGTTTTCAAACAGGCATGGGTGGCGCGTGGGATGGCCATCGGAGACATAGATAATGACGGCCGATTGGATGCTGTGGTAACCACCAACGACGGCCCCCTCTACGTTTTGCACAACGAAACGGTTTCGCCCAATCATTGGCTGATCCTGAAGCTTGTCGGTCACAAGAGCAATCGCGACGCGATCGGGGCAGAGGTTAAGATTGCGACAGCGGTCGGTTCTCAAATGCAAACCGTGACCACGGCGAGTAGTTACCTTTCGTCGAGCGACAAACGAGTCCATTTTGGATTGGGTGCGGCAACTTCCGTGGGAACCATCGAAGTTCGCTGGCCGAGTGGCATTCGCCAGACACTCAACAATGTGGCGACGGACCAGATTCTCCAGCTGGATGAGCCTGTAACACACTGATGGTCATGCTATCTTGGCGAATCAAGTCGGCTTTTTGATATCTGACGATTTCTTCGAATCGGAGTTCACGGCTTGGCCCGTGCCTTCCTTTAAGGTATGAATCGCGTCGGCAGACAAGTTAATGAACCTATCGACTGACCCGCTCGGCCAGCGCACCTGCACGTAGTCGATTTTGCTGGCAGAGCCAAGGCCGAAATGAACCCGCAAGTCATTTTGCGAAATGTAGCTGGAGCCGCTGCGTACTTCATCGACTAGCACACGTTTTCCGACTTTCACTGAGATTTTTGCCCCAATCCCATCGCGATTCGAACGCGTCCCCACGGTCTTAAAGGTGATCCAATGATTCCCGGAACGCAGGGTGTTCACTAACAAGCTTGGTTTCGCGTTCATATTGTTGATGACCACCGAGAGTTGGCCATCATTCCAGAGATCTCCGACAGCCAAGCCTCGCCCAGAGCTAGTTGTGGAAATCCCGGGACCCGCATTTTCCGAAACATCGCTAAACGTACCATCCGCGTTGTTGCGATAAAGGAGGCGAGGCTCGAGGTATTCGGCGCCGAGATGGAATTTGTCCACCTCCGGATAAACATGGCCGTTGACCAAAATAAGATCCGGCCAGCCATCATTATCAAAATCAAAAAACATGGTGCCCCAGCCGAGGTATTGGGTATGCAAGCCAAGGCCTGCGGCATAAGTAACATCGGAGAAAATTCCGTTTCCGTTGTTGCTGTAAAGAGTAGGCGTGTCATCGGAGAAATTTGTTTTGAAGAGGTCCAACGTCGCGTCGCCGTTGTAATCCGCTACGGTCGCGCCCATTCCGGCCTGCTCACGCCCGTCCTCGTTGTAAGCGACGCCGGCCATGACGGCCACATCGGTGAATGTGCCGTCGCGATTATTGTGGTAGAGGACGCTGGGGGCGCTATCATCCGCAATGTAAATATCCGGCCAGCCGTCGTCATCGAAGTCAAACGTGGAAACGCTGAAGCCGAAATGCCCGTTGGTCTGGTCGATGTGTGCCTTGCTTGTCACATCCACGAATGTTCCGTCCGCGCGGTTTTCGTAGAGGATGTTCTTGGAGCCTTTTAGGCCGCGCGGGCCGCACATGACGGGCACGCCTTTCCATCTGCAGGAGGAGCTGTCTCCGGGAACAGGTGTCGTGGAAGGATCGAAATTCACGTAATTCGCGACAATCAGGTCGAGACGTCCATCGCGGTTATAGTCGACAAACGCACAGCCGGTGCCCCAATCCTTACCGGATCCGGCAACGCCCGCTTTCGCGGCTTGGTCTGTGAAAATACCGTGATCGTTATGATAAAGACGGTTCTTACCGTAGTAGGTGACGTAGAGATCTTCCCAGCCGTCATTATCGTAATCTCCGACGCAGACTCCTTGTCCCCATCCTGTGGCTGTGAGCCCCGCTGGCGCGGTGACGTCTGTAAAAGTTCCGTCGTGGTTGTTGTGGTAGAGATGGTTTGTCGGCGGTGCGCCTTGCGGAAGCCCTTCGAGCATCGTTCCGTTTACCACGAAAATGTCGGGCCAGCCGTCGTTGTCGTAATCAAAGATAGCCACGCCCGTTCCTGTGGTTTCAAGAATATATTTCTTGGTGTCGACACCGCCAAATACAGTGGTCTGCGTCAAACCGGCCGTTTCTGCGATATCCATGAAATTGGCGATTTGCGGAGTGGCTTTCTTCTTCGGAGTTGTTGTTGGATCCTGCGGAATTGCTACGCTCATCGACGTACAAAGCAGCAATGCTAAGCAACTAGAAGCTTTCCATTTTCGTTCCCACTCGGAAACAGCGAAAGTGGAATGGCCTGATTTCATCGGTTACACCACATCGTATGGCCCGCACTAGGCGCGGTCAAGGCCAATGACTTCCAGCTTCGGATAAGGGGTTTCAATCGTCAGATGGCATCTGCCATTGAGGAAGCAAGAAATCGCCAAGCAGGTCGCCTTCTGGAGCCGGCGGCTTTTGGTCTGAGGTTTCCGCGTACTTCGCGGCACGAGCTGGATCGCCGGCGCGGCGGTAGGCTTGGCTAAGTAAACGCTGCGCCTGCAGATTGCCAGGACTTAGACGCAGTGCCTCCTCCAGCTCGACAACGGCATCGTTCAGACGGCCCAAGGCGAGCTCGGTTTTTCCCAAATCGAGATGCGCTTCGGCGTTTTTGGGATCCTGGCGCACCGCTTGCTGAAATGCAGCGCTGGCCTCCAATCGTTTGCCAGAGCGATCGAGAGACAATCCCAGAAAATAGCTGAGGAGAAAATTCTCGCCGAGCTTTTGTTCTGCGGCTGAAAGCACAGCTGCAGCGTCCGCAGGGCGTCCTTCGCGCAGCAGGACCTGGGCCAGCCCGACATAGCTGGTGGGCAGAGGGTCGCCCGCGTCGACCAGGGTGCGAAATACGTTCTCTGCCTCTTGGTAGTGTCCTGCTGCCAGGTAGGCTGCGCCCAGACGCAGGTGCAGCGCATAAGATTTTGGATTCGCCGCAATCCCTTCTTGAACGGCTGAAATCGCTTCCTGATATCGGCTGAGCTCCATCAATTCACGGGAAAGGTTCATCCAGCCTGTTTCCTCCAGAGGATCAAGCGTTGCCGCACGTTGCAGCGCCTGCGCTGCCAAGTCACCATGGCCCAGCCGCGCATGGGTAATGCCGATCAGCGAATAACCTGAGCTCATCGCTGCAGGCTTCAAGTTGTTTGTGCGCGCCAACTCCATGTAGAGATGACTCTGCTCTGAAGCTTTTTCGTAGTTACCTGAAACCAGATACGCCAGAGCGAGATCAAATTGGGCCCAAGAGGTGGACTTGGCGAGCTGCCGGCTGCTTGCTTTCTTGAGCAGGGCGATGGCTTTTTCAAAATCGTTAGTGGCCATCAGCAGCGAAGCCACCTGTGCGCTTTGAGAATCGCTGAGAGCAATTGTGGAGAGGTGATCGAGGGTCTTTCGCGCTCCTTGCTGGTCGCCGACCGCTTGGTATCCGGTTGCAACTTGGATGAGGAAAGATGGGTCGGCTGGCCAAGGGACGCCAGAGAGTTTGAGCTCGCGGAAGCCATCTGCGTATCGCCGCGCATCCAGATACACACGAGCGAGATAATAATGGGCAAAGCCGTCGTCCGGCGCCAGCGCAACTGCGCGTCCCAGCAACTCGCGCGCCTGGTCGCCGTGGCGTTCTGTCCACATCAGAAATCCAAAATTCCTGTACGCAACTTCGTATTTGGGGTCTAAGCGAATCGCTTCCTGATACTCGGCGGCAGCTTCTGTCATTTTCCCAAGCTGCGCCAGCGCGATTCCCAGGAAATTTCGAACACGTGCGTCCTGCGGATTTTCTTTTTTTGCTGTGCTAAGCGCCTCAAGCGCCTCCTCGAAACGATTGTCCTTTAGTGCGCTCAAGCCCTTTTGGAACGGATCCTCTTGCGGGAAAGAGGATGCGTTCTGAGCGTGCGCAGATACAAAAGATGGTCGAAAGCCGCAGACCAGGCTAACAACAAATAGCAAGCAAAAAGGGCAAACGGGGAGAGGAAAAAAGATGCCTTTACCGGTTTGCTGCTCTGGGCGGGAACAATTACCGGCACCGTCTGAGGTTCTATTCATTCTGTTGCATCTTCTCTCACTCGCGCGTCCAGCTTTCGATCTGCTCCAGCCGCTCAGTTTGCTTTTCTAGCTTGCTGTGCGACTCCTGGTTCAATGCCGTGGAGAGCTCAAACTCGCGAGCCGCTTTTTCTTTTTGCCCCATGGCCTGGTAAACGCGGGCGAGCTTGTAGTGAACAGATCCGTCGTGGTCGCCAGAGACGGCGATCTGCAATTCCGCAGCGGCTTTTTCATACTGGTGCAGGTCGGAGTAGGCCGTTCCGACGTCGCGATGAAAATCCGGATTATGACTTTCGATTGCGACTGCCTTGATCAGAAAAGGAAGCGCCTGTTCCGGCTGATGCTCGAGTAGATAGGTGTCCCCGAGTTCATTTAAAGCCCCTGGGTGCTGCGGATTAATTTTCAATTCGGCCGCAAACTCGTCGCGCGCTTCCGTTACTTTCAAGTCCTTCCATAGTACGTGCCCCAGACTGTAATGCAAATTCGGGAGCGTAGGCTTGGACGCGATCGCGGCGCGGTATTCCTCAACGGCTTTCCTGTCGTCATTTCTTGCGGCAGCCAAATCGCCCATGATCTGGTGCAGGCGATATGAGTCGGGATCCGCCTGGTACAGACTCAGATATGCTGAAGTTGCCAGCTTTTCATAGCAGCGCGCCCGCCAGTAAGACACCTCGGGAGAATTCCGATCAGCGGGCGCCAACTTGGAGAGAACTTCAAGCGCAGTCTGATAATCCCCGAGTTCGAACAGCGCACGGGCCACCTGGATGCGAAAAACAGCGGGCGAACTGGGTTTTAGGACACGACGGGCGCACGGCTTTGCCTCGGAAAACTTTTCTTTCTCCATCAATTCGCGAACTTCGGCTTCTGAACAAGAGCTTGAGGCGTGAAGCGGCGCATCGGAAGGGTTCGGATTTTCCAGCCCAGAAGCAGAAGCCGGCGGGATTCCGTTTTGCACGGCTAGGAACGCCAGCACAAACTGAACCGCCGGAGCGTTTCGGTTTTGCAATTCCGGGACGATTGCCTCCAGCTTCTGACGCAAAGCGTCTGGAAGTTGCTCGAACGCGGCATCGCCGAATCCTGTTTCGCGGATGCCAAGTATTTTCTCAGCCCGGAATCTGTCCGTTTCCAATGCCTGATTCCAGTCGAGTAGTGCGCCCTCCAGGTCTCCTTGAATGAGCTTTATTTCGCCGCGGCGCACAGCTGCCCGCAAACTGTCCGGGTTCAGGTTCAGTTCCGCAGCAAACTCTTCGGCGGCGCGTTTGAGTTTCCCCTGCCGTAAGAGCACTTCGCCTAACTCGACGTGCACTCCGGGGACTTTCGCAGAAACCGCCAGAGCATTCTGATATCGAAGCACGGCGGAGGGCCACTCGCTGCTCGCCGAATAGCTTTCTCCAAGGAGTTGTTCCGCCCGCGCGGATCCCGGAGCAGCTTTTTCTAATGCCGCCACTTCGTCTTTTCCCAGCCGCTCATAGGCGTGACCCAAAAGATATAGCGAATCCAAGTTCTGCGGCTGCAGCGCAAGCGCTTTTTGTAGTGTTGCGACTTCCGCATGAATGTCGCCAGACATCTCCTCTGCCGTGGCCAGCCAGGACAAGATATCGGCGCGATCTGGCGCTCCATGGGCGGCTAGTTTTAAGTACGGGATCGCTTTTGATCCTTGGCCAAGATTGCAATAGTTGACGCCAAGAAAGAAATTCGCGCCGGTCAAGCCCGGCTTAACCTTCAAGGCGCGGTGAAATTCAGCCATCGCCTCGGAGGTGCGTTCCTGAAGTTGGTACAGGAGCCCGAGGTTCATGTGAGCTTCAGCGAAATCCGGCTTGATAGACAGGACCGCGCGATATTCCTTCTCTGCCGTTGGGTAGTCCTGATTTTTCTGCGCATTCTGTGCGATCACAAAATGTCCGTGCCATTCGGAAGGATCGGCCGGTGGCGCAGGTTTTGTTTGTTCGGCGGAAGGTACGGGAAGGAGCGTGAGCGTTAATCCGACAAATATCCCGACTCGAAGGCATGTGGCGATTTTTTTGGCTTGCGCTGCCAATTGGGTCATGTAGGTAACTCGAGCCGCAGTCTCTTTCTTGCCTTTCGCGACTGGTCAATTCTGCGGGCTGCTCCCTAGTGATCTCTCTTTATCGAGCCGCGACAACCGCTCGAATTCGGCAAACTCTCTTGTGCTCGCTTCCGGATCTTTCAGCTCTTGGTATACCTGTGCCAGCAAATAGTGCACTTCGGCGGAATTGGAATCCGCTTCGATTGCCGTCAAAAATTCCGCTTTTGCTTTTTCCGGTTCATGCTGACCTCGATAACATTTCCCAAGCAGCAAGTGTACCCGAAACATCTCGATCCGGCCTTTTTGCGCAACCCGCAAATACTTCAATGCTTCGCCAAATTCCCGATTTCGTACCGCAATATCTCCCAAATAGAGATTCGTAAGTGGGTCGTTCGGGTTTTCTTTATAGGCTTCCAGGAATTCTTTCTTCGCCGGTTCTAATTGCCTTTGAATCCAGTAAGCCACCCCGATAGCAAAGTGAATTCCCGTGGCCTCCGGGCGTTTTGCCAGGGCCGCCTGATATTCTTTGATCGCAGCCGAATAGCGCTCACCATCAGAGTCTATTTCGCCCAATAAGGCGTGCAATTGGAAAGAATCCGGGTCGAGGATTCGCATCCGGTCGATCACCTGTATGGAGGCATTCTTGTAGATGCGGGCAAGCTCGTAGAGAGAATCCGCGTCCTTCGGGTTTTCGGTGACCGCTAGGTTGAAAGAGGAAATGGCTTCCTCCATTCGGCCGGCGGACTGAAAGGCTAAACCCAGGTAGTACCGACTGCGAGGGTGGGGTTGTGCAGCACTAAGTTCCTTTTTGAAACTCTGAATGGCGTTCGTAAAATCATTTTGGCCAAGATAAGAAACACCGAGAAAAAAGTTCACTTCCGGATATTCGGCATTCTTGGCGAGAACTTGCGTGAAATGCGCAATGGATTCATTGAACTTCAGCTCCGTTTGCTCAACGATTCCCAAACGTTTCATGGTTTCAGGATTTCCCGGGGCCAGCTGCAAAGCCTGCAGGTAAACGCCCTCCGCTGCCGCGTAATCGCCCGTGTTCTCAAGCTTCCTCGCTTGGTCGTAAAGCGCTGCGAGTTCGGATCGAGTTTGGCAACTTACGTAAGAAGGAATGAAAAACACAAGCAGGCAAACCAGCCGCAACCAAGTGTTGAACCGCGGCACATGATTCATCCCGTTTACCCGTATCAAGTCACAAATCCCGAACCTAGGAGAGATTTCAGAAGGAAGTATAACAACCCTCAATCGGCGCAAGCGGGCAAAAGATACCGTCAAAAATCCTAGTGAATCCGGCGGACCGCGACGAGAGTCGTGGTGTTGGGAGCCCCGGCAACAGTTCGCGACCTGATCAGGGCTTCAAACCATACATTTTCCGGAAAACTATCCGCCGCTGGCGAAAGACCCAAAGCACTCTTTAGCTCGCGACGGTTCTGCGGATCGGCCAGGAAGCGGCCCGCAGCCTCGGTTCCTTCCTGTTGCAGTCCTTGTAGGGCCAGCACGCTGCCATCATTTGTGTTATTCGGAAGGAGCGCGATATCCGCGTAGTCCTCGCCGAGTGTTCCGGTCCAGCGGAGGCCTTCGTAACGCGCCTTTTCGCCTGGAAGCGGATTGCTGTTGAGAAAAACCTTCACACTGTCGCCGACGGCCGATTCGCTTTCCCGGAAGTTAAGTTTGCTTTGGAACAGTGATGTCCAAGGATTCGAGGCTGGGCTCCCAATAAAGATGAAATCCTCGTGATCGAGGTCGCGCATTCCCAGATCTCGAGGGAACCTGACCGACACCTGCTTCTGTAAGGGCCCGGCAATCTTCAGCAGAGTGACAACATCGGCCACATCGGCAAATGAGGTGAGCGTCGAGTTGGAGATGTACTCGCTAAGCCGCGAATCCGCGCCGCTCGCCTTGCGACCTTGCGCGGCTTGCAGGAAGTCTCGGCGCAGATACTGATCAAGGGAGCCGGCTTGACCGGACAGAATTCGCGACATTCCGAAATTGCTGTCGGCCACGACAATGATGGTTTGATGCCGGAGGTCAAACAGCTGCGAAAAAGGCCAGGGCGGGCTGCTGCTGGTTGGTTGCCCCGCGGCAGACCCCCGCCGCATGTTTTGGTAGAACAGCAGTCCACTGACCACGGCCAGGATGACGCACAACACCCCGGTCAAGATTGCGCGCGTGCGCCACGGGTCGGCGGCAAGCGGACCTGAGACTGGGTCGAGAGCTTGCTCCGGACCCTTTGCCGCTGGTCTGAAAACAGGGGAATAACTTCCCTTGGGGATGGCCAAGATCAAAGACTCACTGCGGCCCGCCTCATCAAAATACTCGTGCAGCTTCAGCCGGAGCTGCCGGACGTGGACCCGGACGGAGCTGTCCTCGAGGGGGTCGTAGCCGGACGGTTTATGGAAAAGAGCGTTTCCAATGTGATGCTCCGTCAAGTCATGAGCATGACCGTGGATGGTACGCTCGGTGAGGTACTCCAAAAGCTCCCGGAGACGCGTGCTCTTTTGAAACGGTGGGCTGCAGACGATCCTCTGAACAAGTTGCCATCGTTCATCGGTCAGAAGATCGTCAGCAGAAGTGGTTTTCGTTGCTGACATGGTTGGCACAGCCCAACAAGGGCCAAATCTGAATTAAGTGCTGATTATTCTTAACTCTAGGGTTTGCCCAAGTCAAGCGACAGCCGGCCGACAGCTGCGGGTAGCGTATTCATAAGACGGATCTTCTTAAGGGTAACTACAAGTGAATCACGGGTAATATGTTCGTTGGCTTTCCCGGAGTAACGGTACTGAACGAACGGTCCGATTCTAAGGTCCTGGCCGACACGACAGGTCCCGTTACTCTCCCTGTGACTCACAATGAATTCACGTCGTTACACCCTTGTCTTTTCACCCCAGCAAGCACAACTATGCGCACATACTGTCGCGTAGTGTGAAAGTATTAGGGCGTGTTTTGGGGGTGTCCATGAAAAGATCCGTTTGCGTTTTGGGATTGTTGTCATTACTTGCCGTTTTCCCGCTTCAAGCTCAGACCACAAATGGCAGCATTCAAGGCTCTGTCACCGATCCCAGCGGCAGCGCGGTTCCGGGAGCGGCGGTGACCAGCACAAACTTGGGTACCGGTTTAATCCAAAAGACCACCACGACGGACGCCGGCCTGTACTTGCTGCCAAATCTCCCGCCAGGCCGCTACGCCATAACGGTGGAAGCACCGAGTCTAAAAAAGCACACCCAGGAGGGAGTGACCGTCGAGACGGGAACAGCTACGACGTTGAATGTCGTAATGCAGGTTGGCGCCGTCACCGAGACGGTCACGGTTTCCAGCGATGCCACGCAGTTGCAAACGGCAACTTCCGAAATTGGCGCGACCGTGGCGCCGACGTTGGTTGCAAATTTGCCCCTGCAGGTCTCCGGCACGATTCGGAATCCTGTGCAGTTCATTGAATTGATCCCGGGTTTCGTGGGTGGCGTTGCCAACAATCCGGGCAGCAACTCGACCGACGATTTCAAGGTGAACGGCGGCCAAGAAGGGGGGACGGATATCCTTGTCGACGGCGTCTCCATCTCTCTGGTCTCGCCCAACACACAGTGGAATAAGGGTGTTTCCACCGACGCCGTGGATGAATTCAGGGTCCTGCAAAGCAATTTCTCAGCAGAATACGGACAGGCCGGCGATGGCATCGTTAGCCTCACGGTAAAGTCCGGCACCAACGAGTTGCACGGTTCCGGCTATGATTTCCTGCGAAACAAATCGCTCGATGCGAACAACTGGTTCAACAACCTTGCGGGTGTAAAAAGGCCTGTTGACACGCAAAACGACTTCGGCGCTACCCTGGGCGGGCCGGTATATATCCCCAAGCTTTATAATGGCAAAAACAAAACCTTTTTCTTTTTCGCCTATGAGGGGTTCAGATTCAGAACGGGTTCGACAGGTTTCGACAGTTTCCCTAACGAGGATTTCCGCAAGGGAGACTTCTCCGCGATCTGTACTGCCGGTTTTACAAATGGTGTTTGCAACAATCTCGCGCAACAGATTTACGATCCGACTACCCATACCGCCGTCCCCGGCGATGTTTTGACCAATGATCCGAATTTCACCGCCAGTAAGGTCATGACCAACGTCTTCAATTTGCTTCCTGCTACAACGGGAGCAGTCAACAATAACGTTTTCGATCACACCATCTCGAGCACCACGGCTAACTTGTTTGACGTTAAAATAGATCACTCATTTTCCGAGAAGCACCGCATTTCGGGCGGATTCGATTACGACAACACCAAGACAGGAGGCTTCTCGGACCTCGGTCCAATCTTCGGTTCGAGCACTCCGCAAAACACACGCTACGCCCGCGTCAGTGATAACTACATCTTCTCGCCCACCTTGGTCAATCAGGCGCTCTTCGGTTTCAGCCGGCGCTTTCGTGGCGAAGTTTCGAACAGTCTCGGGCAGGGGTTTCCGGAGAAAATCGGGCTGACCGGCGTCAGTAACACCACCTTTCCGTGCATTAAGTGGGGAGATACCAACTACAACGTGAATAATTGTGGAGCTTCGCAATTTGCCGACAACGTTTATCAAATCGGCGATATGGTGAGCTGGGTCAAGGGTAAGCACAGCTTCAAGTTCGGTGGTGAAATCCGCATGTTGCAATTCAACGTGCGGCGCCTAACTCAGTCTTCCGGTGAATTTGACTTTGCGGCTGCGCAGACCAGCAGTACGGGCGATGCTTCCGGTACCGGTGGTTACTCTGTCGCCAGTTCGTTATTTGGCTTATCCGACACCACGACTCTGAACTACGGCAACTTCAGCGGAGTCCGCTACAAAGATTTTGCCATGTACGCGCAGGACAGCTACAAATTCAGCTCAAAGTTAACTCTGAACTACGGCCTGCGCTACGATATCGACTTGCCAGCCGGCGAGGCATTTGACCGATTTTCCATGGTCGATCCTACCCTGCCCAACCCGGGCGCGGGCGGCCTCCTCGGCGCTTATACCTATTTTGGTTCCGGAACTGGGCGCAACGGACGGTCGCGTCCGCAGGACACATATCACAAGGCTTTCGGTCCACGCCTGGGCTTCGCTTACAGCATCAACGATAAAACCGTATTGCGGGGCGGCTACGGCATCTACTACGCAGCGCTCAAGGAAGGGTCGTTCGCTGATCAGGATGGCTTGGGTTTCTTCAACCGGCAAACAGTAAACGTCACCAACGGCGGGCCCACCCAAATTGACAACGGAATTACGCATCTGTTCCCGCCGTCAGGGCCATTTACACCCGATGGGCAGAACAACCAAAACGGCGTCATTACCGTTCCTGCGAACTCTGGTCGGCCCGGCGATATTCAGACTTGGAACCTGGATATCCAGCGGCAAGTCATGAAAAACCTCATGGTCAGTGTAGCCTACGTTGGTTCCAAAGGAACCCATTTGCCCGCACTCAACATCATCCCTAACCAGGTAAATCCGACTTTTCTTTCTCTTGGTGGCGAGTTAACGATGCCCGCATCCTGTTTGGCCGCCCACACCTGTCCGAACTCGGCGGCTGCAGGTTTAACTTTGCCCTACGCAGGATTTACTGGGAACATCAACCAGCTCTTGCGGCCATTCCCTCAGTACGGGAACTTCAATCAGGAAGACAATTCCTTTACACCCGATCGCACAGGCAACTCCACTTATAATGCGATGCAGTTGCAAGTCAACAAGCGCGTCTCGCAAGGACTGACCTTCCTGATTTCTTACACCGTCTCCAAGAACCTGACCGATGCTGATTCGGCCGGTCCGGGGGTGTCCGGTTTCATCGGTACCAATAGTTTCATAGGCGAGAATTCCTACAATCGTAAGGCGGAGAAGGCTGTCAGCCAGCTCGATACACCACAGTCCCTGGTGGCAAGTTTCTTCTACGAGTTGCCGTTTGGACGCGGCAAGCGATACATGAACGAAGGCGGCGTCAAAGACCGCGTCGCCGGTGGCTGGTACGTTTCCGGCATATTGAGCTACCATTCGGGACTTCCGACCGAAGTTTACGGAAGCTGTCAGGGTACGGCCGGCGACGTGTTATTTGGCGGCTGCAACACGACAGGAGCAGGTGCCCGTGTGGATATCGTTCCCGGTGTCCCGCAGACCAACAAATCAAACTTCAACCCAGTCACGACGCCCTTCTGGAATCCGGCGGCGTTTATTCCCGCGGCGAATTGTGCGACGTCGGCCTGCACGTTCGGTGATGAACCACGCTCGCTGGCAACCGCGCGTTCCTTCGCGGGTAAGAATGAGGACTTCACTGTGGGCAAGAAGACTCGTCTTTTCGGCGAAAAGGCTACCATCGATTTCCAGGCATCTTTCTTCGACCTATTCAACCGTCATATTTTCCAGACACCCAGTAATGTTTTCGGCCCGAGCTTGCAAACACCTTTCGTTCCAGCAGGGAGTCCAGGCTGTAATCAAGTCACTGCCTGCGGTTTTGGTGCAATCACGTCGGCAAGCGGGCCAAGAACGATTCAATTTGGCCTGAAAATTACCTATTAGAGCCGGACTTTTTTGTGGGGAGGTATCGTCCCACCCAAGGCTCGTCGACTTCCTCCGGGACTATGGCCACATGAATCCGTTCAGCAGGCGTGGTTTTGTGAAGTCCGCGATAGCGACCGCCGCAAGCTTCACCCCCGCTTGCGGCGGGGTTCGGGACGGGGTTCTTTCTTCTCTCCTGGGGGAGGCGTACGACTCCGGATCTGTCGTTCTCGATAACGGCGGCGATCAGCAGCTGCGCTTTTCGGCCGCCGGAACGTCTCTTGCGTTCCAGAATTTTCTACGCGTGGCAGGGGAATGGAAGCCCGCGACGCTACCCAACACCCCGGTAGTCTCTGGTGCTTCCTTCCCCTTGGTGGCCTCGGAAATGCGGCGGGACGCGAATACAGTACATTGCCAGGGCCAGGCCACGGCGCGAGGGCTGGACGGAAAGTCGCTCGACTACACATGGAAAGCACAGATCCGTAGCCTGGTGGAAAATCCGGCGTACCCCTGGTTTCACTTTCAACTGGTCCTTCAACTACCTGCGCCGCTCCGATTGCACCACGGTGGTAAAGTCGAGCCACAAATCATCATGTGGCTGAATTCAACCTCCACACTGATGGAGGGCCAGTCTGGAAGCTGGCGGCGCGTCGCCCTCAGCCAGCCTACCAGGAACTCGCTTGGGACTGCTGGCAATGATCTTCCAGCGGTCTACCTGTTGGACGAAAACGCCGGCGTCGAGACCATGATGTTTTTCGACATAAGCGATATGGGCTGGATGTCCGCGGAAAATCTTCCTCGGTTCCTGGTCTATCGTTGCTCTACCATTTCAGAGATTGGTAGGGACGGGACGCAGCGGCTCGGAATTGGACTAATCGCCGATCAGGCCACTGGGGAGGTGCTGCCCGCCGGTGAAGTGCGCTTTACTTACTATCTCCTGCAACGGCCCCTCAATCGCCTTCTGACCGAGCAGGAAGCGGTTGAACGATGGATGACCGCTCTGCTTCCGCTTTTCGAAGAAAGGCTCGCCTGGCCGCAGTGTGCGACGTCTTGGAAAGACTATGCCGCGGCCACCGTCGAGGATTTGCAGCAGAAAGGCGCGACGCAAGTCGAAGTGAAAGGGCATACCGGTCTTCGCGCGTACGTCAAAGACAGTTCGGCGATTTGGAAGCAGCCCGCCGACAATTTTGAACTGATGACCATTGCGGATGTTCTCTGGCCATCGCTGCTTTATCTGCGGCTTCATCCGTCGCCGAACTACCAGGCCGAGTGCCAGGAACTCCTGGCAGATCTGCCAGGTTTTTATCAATCCGCCACGCAAAGCATCAGCAATGACTTTATCCGACCCGCGAATGAAAGGGCGGATTCTTGGTACCCCTTTGAGAATGCGCTTATCAAATATCCAACCATCGGTGCGCTGTCCGGCTCAAACGACATTAGCGAGAAATTTCTGGCCACTTTTCAAACGGCAGAGAAACTCGCGCGGCGATACAACTACCTCTTTCCGATTTACTACCAAGTTGCAACCTTGCGCGCCGAAGGTGCGGGCACGAATTATGCGATTGGGGGGCTCTACGCGTGGGCAGCCATTCTCGCCCACCGTTTAACCGGCGAAGAGCGCTACCGCGAAGAGGCCCGCCGGGCGATTCAGGTTCTTTACGTCGTGCCATCCGATCGCCTCTTTCATGAACCTCAAGAACTGGCCTATGGTGCATTGGCGGCCGCCGAGCTCGGCATGCAAGACGTGGCCACTTATCTGCTCTATGAGCAGTTGCGGATGTTTTATTGGTATTCGGATGCAAGCCAGAAAGCTCATGATGTTCGCGGCATGGTCCAGGCTGCCGCTTCGATCCTGTACCCGGCCTTCAAGGAGAATGTCGAAGCCATCTTGCCGTGGACCGGGGTTATGAAACGCGGGATCGTGTTTGAGGGACTCCTCCGCTTCATGGACCAGCAGCGGCGCAACAATTTTTATTTCTTCCAAGATTGTTCCGGAGCGTCGCAGCATCCGCCGATGGCCTACATTCCGTATGAAAATTTGGGAACGCTGGAACTGGGCGGCCAGACAGGTAACGTGGGCAAGGAGATCTACGGCGCCGGCGAATGCCTCTGGCTGTACCTTATGTTTGAAGCTTTAGGTCGTGTTGAAGATCGCGAACTGATGCTGGTTAATCTGGATCTTCTCGATACGAAAACGGCGGCGCAATTTCCTGCCAAGCAGCTTCATTTTGTGCTGTATAACCCCACTGCTGAGCAGCGTTCTGCAAGCATTTCGATTCCGGCCGCTACAGGAAACAAATTTCGTTTGAGCGCAGGTGGCAAGGCGATGGACAGCCCGTTGAAGCTCCAGGCGCATGGAATCATGCAGCTTACAGCGGAGTTCTGATCCGCATGCTTTTGGCTGCTGCCGAAAATGGTCTCACTTTGCATGCCGCGTCGGACTTTATCAGAGTTTCAAGTGAAGGATGGTTGTCATGCGCAAGCGATCACATTTCGTTGGTAACATTTTCCTGTTGGCGGCTTGCTCCTTGTTCCTGCTGACCGTCATCTTTGCGATTGCCGCGGAACCATTCAGTCCCCCTTTCGGTAAATGGACGCGTCTTTCCGCTGAGCCCATCATTTCACCACGCGGCGACGGATTCGAATCCGCAGGAACTTTCAATCCATCGGTCGTGAAATACCAAAATAAGTTTGTAATGCTTTACCGCGCGCAGGACAAAAAGGGCACTTCCTCGCTGGGCTACGCCAGCAGTGAAGACGGGCTTCATTTCACACGCAGAGCGGAGCCTGTTTTCGCATCGGGCGCAAGTTACGAGAAAGGCGGGGGTGTTGAGGACCCTCGGCTGGTCAGAATTGGCGATACCTTCTATCTCACCTACACGGGCTTCAACAATGTAGACGGTGCCGGCGCCGATAAAAAGGACGCCCAGCTTTGCCTCGCTACTTCCACGGATCTGGTTCACTGGGAGAGGAGAGGAGTCATTCTTCCGTCTTATAAAGGAAGGTGGAATGTGAAGTGGACAAAATCTGGCGCCATTCTGACGGAAAGGATTCATGGGAAGTACTGGATGTATTTTCTCGGCGACGCGAAAGGGCGGGATACCCAAATGGGGCTCGCCTACTCTGAGGACCTGCTGCATTGGACCGAAGCGCTCGACCATCCTGTTCTGTCCAGCCGTCCTGGAATGTTTGATTCTCAGGTTGTGGAGCCGGGACCTCCTCCGATCCTAACGCCGGAAGGAATTTTCCTGGTGTACAACGGCGCTGACGACGCTCAGGTGTATTCCACCGGATGGGTACTTTTCGACAAGAACGAGCCAAGCAAAGTCCTCGCACGCGCCGACCATCCCGTTTTTTCGCCGCTTCATGAATGGGAAAAAGTCGGTCAGGTTCCCAACGTCGTGTTTGTGGAAGGGCTCGTTAGGGAAAAGAATCAATGGCTGTTCTACTACGGAGGAGCTGACAAATGCGTGGGCGTAGCCTCCGCACCGGTGAAGTGACGCGAAATTGGATCTCATGCACGATTCCTGTGAATTACTGACTGGGTATCGACTGGTATGGAGAATGGTTGTTGCAATGAGTGGGCACGGGACTGCCGCAATCGTTGAAAGAGCACAATGAAACTCAATACCTATCTGCTGAAGAGCTCTGTGGTGGCGGCCCTGGGCGGCCTGCTGTTTGGCTTCGACACTGCAGTCATTGCCGGCACGACTCGCGCGTTGACGGAAACTTTCCATCTCTCACCTGCAGCGCTGGGGATGACCGTTTCTGCGGCGCTTTGGGGAACCATTCTGGGGTCCATGCTGGCGGGAATTCCGGGCGATAAGCTTGGTCGCCGCGACAGCCTGCGTATCTTAGCCGTGTTGTACCTCATTTCCTCTCTCGGCTGTGCTCTCGCCTGGAGCCTACCGGCGCTCATCCTTTTCCGCTTCATTGGAGGCCTGGGCATCGGCGGTTCTTCCGTGCTCGGCCCGATGTACATTGCCGAAGTTGCTCCTGCAAAATGGCGTGGGCGCCTGGTGGGAATGTTCCAGTTCAATATCGTCCTCGGAATTTTGATTGCCTATCTTTCAAACTACCTTATCGGCGAAATGCAATTGGGTGCTGCAGAATGGCGCTGGAAGCTGGGCGTACCTGCTCTGCCCGCACTTTTTTTCCTGCTCATGCTTTTTGGAATCCCGCGCAGCCCGCGCTGGCTGGTGAGCAAGCAAAGGGTAAATGAGGCGCGCGAAGTGCTTCGCATGACCGGGGAGGAAAACTACGAACAAGAGCTGCAGGATATCGTCGCTTCCATTGACGCGGAGCACATCACTCGCGATCCGCTATTTTCCTGGAAATACCGGCTGCCTATTTTTCTGGCAGTCTCGATCGGCATGTTCAACCAGCTCTCCGGCATCAATGCGATTCTCTACTATTTGAACGACATTTTTGCCTTTGCGGGATTTAGCAAGGTGTCCTCCGACCTGCAAGCCGTGGCCATCGGAGGCACCAACTTGCTTTTCACCGTGTTGGCCATGTCGGTGATCGATCGAATTGGGCGCAAGACGCTGCTATTGGTGGGATCCATGGGCACCGCATTCTGTTTGGCCGGAGTGGCCGGGGTCTTCTTCACTGGCCGGCATCAGAATCTATTGGTTTGGCTGCTCATCGGGTTCATCGCGTTTTTTGCATTTTCCCAGGGCGCCGTGATCTGGGTCTATTTAAGCGAGGTTTTCCCGAACCGCGTGCGCGCAAAAGGGCAGAGCCTGGGAAGTTTTTCGCACTGGTTTATGAATGCTCTGATTTCTGGCGTTTTTCCAATGCTGGCTGCGAAATCGGGTGGCTATCCGTTCCTTTTTTTCTCCGTCATGATGGCGGCGCAATTCCTGGTAGTGCTGTTGGTTTACCCTGAGACGAAAGGTATCTCACTTGAAGACATGCAAAAGAAACTCCAAATCGTCTGAAAAATTCCTTGGCATATCGTTTCGGCCTTGTCGTCGCCAGTTGCATAAAACCTTCGGTTGGTACGATTTCACCGTTACGGTTGAATCCGACGCCAGTTTCCGTCGCCAGCTTGCGGGGCATGTGGAAGCCGGGAAAGACAGCATGACCGATCCAGCGATTGGCGCCGGTGTTCAACAAGCGACTGTGGCCACGGCTGTCAAGGTGGGCTAGCGATTGGTGGCCTCACGAAAGCCTTCACAAATGCCCAAACTGGCCTCTGCGCATCGACGGTCGCGCAGAGGCCGACGCATTTGAACCCACGAGTGCGCCGCCATCGTCTCATTGCTGGACGTTCGAAAATTACGATTCGGTATGCTGCCGTTCGCGAAAATAACTGTTCTCTCCTACATGGAATTCCCTAAGGCGCTTGTGTGGTCGTACGGCGCAATTCCGATTGATTGGCGACGAATGCCGTTCTCACACTCTGTAGTGACTTGATCTCAAAAGAGCTAGCAAAAGTTGTCTGACTGCGGAGACGCGCTTCTTCGTTGTTCTCATTGGAGGTTTGTTGACCTGTGTGTTCGCGTCCTTCGGGAGGTCTTGCCTGCAGCTCATGGCGCGATCTAGCGGTTCTAGCGGCGCCCGCGGTACCCGTCACTGCCACGCTGACCTGGCTTGCAGCGATTGTGGCGAGCTGGCGAATTCTTTAGCCATCTCGATCCCTTGGAGGACTTCGCGAGGATGACCATTAACGCAAAACCCACGAGCAAACCGCGTGAGCAACCGGCGCTCAGTGAATCGATGATGGGCAAGCTTGGACCGGGGTTGATCACTGGCGCGGCAGACGACGATCCGAGCGGGATCGCGACGTATTCGCAGGTGGGCATGCAATTTGGACTCGGATTGCTGTGGACGGCGCTGTTTTCTTTTCCATTGATGAGCGCGATACAGGAAATTTGCGCTCGTCTCGGTAGAATTACCGGCGAGGGGCTCGCCGCAGCCATGAACAAACGTTTTCCAAAACCACTGGTCGTTGCCCTGGTGAGCCTGCTTTGCATTGCGAACATTTTCAACCTTGGCGCGGACGTGGCAGCTGCAGGAGCAGCGACGCAACTTTTGGCCGGCGGCCATGCCACAATTTACAGCGTGTGCTTCGGGGTCATGTCACTGCTGCTGCAGGTCTTTGTTCCTTACCGTAAATACGTGAAATATTTGAAGTGGCTGACACTCAGCTTGTTCGCATATTTTGCGACCCTGTTGGTCGTTCAGGTTCCGTGGCAGAATGTGTGGGGCGCGACTTTGCTTCCCTCCTTTCGATGGGAGAGAACCTATTGGACCGCGCTGGTTGCGGTGCTGGGCACGACGATCAGTCCGTATCTGTTCTTCTGGCAGACCTCGCAGGAAACCGAAGAGTTGCGAACGCACAAAAATGAAGCGCCATTAAAGCGGACACCGTGGCAGGCGCTACGGCAATTTCGGCGGATTGCAACAGACACACGGACCGGGATGGCATTTTCCAATCTGGTCGCTTTCTCGATTATTCTGACCAGCGCTGTGACGCTGCACGGCCACCGCGACGCAAACAAACTCTTAACCGCGGCGGATGCGGCCAGCGCATTGCGTCCGGTCGCAGGTAATTTTGCGTTTGCATTGTTTGCCATCGGTATTATCGGCACCGGTTTGCTGGGGGTGCCGGTGCTCGCGGGATCCGCTGGTTACGCGGTATCGGAATTGTTTCATTGGCGCGCCAGCTTACGACGAAAACCGCATGACGTTCCGCAGTTTTATATGGTGATCTGTGTGGCCACGCTGATCGGAGTAGGGCTCAATTTTGTCGGATTCGACGCGATCACGGCACTGTATTGGTCTTCAGTCTGCAATGGACTCGCAGCGGCTCCTTTGATGTTTGCGGTGATGAAACTGGCCGACGATCCGCAAACGGTAAAGCAATTCCGGCTGCCGCCGTACCTGAAAACGCTCGGTTGGCTAGCTACGATGGTAATGATTTTTGCTTCACTGTTTTTCCTAAGCGCCTCGCTATTTTCCCACGGGTAAAAAAGCCGGGTGGAGCATTCCGAGAAGTACAGGAATTGCGGCATCGAATCGACCGAGCGCGGGGGATAGAGTGACTGGGAGGTGAACCATGGCTCGATATGGAAGAAGCGCTCAGAAATCCGTAGAATCCGCGATGTCCCGGCGGAAAAAAGGCACGCTGCGGTCCGGCAAAAGGGGCCGGGGTGGCCGGGTGAAGAGCCGGCAGCAAGCAATTGCCATTGGACTGTCGGAAGCGCGGAAAAAGGGGGCTAAAGTCCCGCGTAAGCGCAGCTGAGACTATGGACCAA
>Ga0126381_100001305_pt1 | contig 26849 bp, 26 predicted proteins | sample PanSoiMetPlot_28_FD_96465 | JGI IMG/M metagenome (GOLD analysis project Ga0126381, IMG submission 96465) | Tropical forest soil microbial communities from Panama - MetaG Plot_28 | ecosystem: Environmental > Terrestrial > Soil > Tropical forest > Bulk soil | place: Panama | collected 2016-02-17
AATGTGCCGGGATCACGCCGCCGTGCGCCGCATCCGAGCCTGTCGCAGCTGATTCACGCGGGCAAAGAGAGCTACTTCATTGTGAGCCAGTTCAACATGTTCGAGTATGAGAAGGAGGCACCGTTGTTTGCGCGACTCTCCGATGGCTTTGAGCGGTACATCCTCGGACTTTCGCTGGTGCGCGAGGAATTGAGAAAGAGAAAGAGACTCCCGGCGCCGGAGATGAACTAGAGATCAGAGAACAGAGACCAGAGAGCAGAAATGCCCCGGAGCTCCAATAGCTGCCGGGGCATTTGATTCTTTCTTTAAGGACCTACTCTGACCAGACGGCCAGGACGTTGCCTTGTCCGTCGGAGAAGTGGAAGCGGCGGCCACCCGGGAAGTCGAACGCGGGGACAACGATGGAGCCGCCGGCGGCAGTGATGGCGGCTTCTGTGGCCTTCAGATCTGTTGAGTAGAGCACGACGAGCGGTGCAGTTTTGGGCTGCTGATCGTGAGGATCAGTCTTGTAGAATCCGCCGCCGATGCCTGCGGCATTATCGTCAAAGCTCACGTAATCGGGACCGTAATCGACGAAGCTCCAGCCAAAGACCTTGGAGTAAAACTGTTTGGTTGCCGCGATGTTGGTTGATGCGAACTCGATGTAGTTGATGGCGTGGTGATTCTGTGCCTGGCTCATTGGCGGTTTCTCCTGTGGTTGACTGCGTGGAGTGAAGAGAAAGGCGTACCTTTCCCGCTGCTCTGATGAGCCTCCATCCACAATCTCTCAAGAGCAGGAGAGTGCAGGTAGAGCCCGCTGAATGGACAAAAGACACGAAAGACGCGGACTGCCGAGGTACGAAGGAAACCTATCACAGGTGCAAACTGGTTGCAATCGAGTCGGGAGAATGATGCCATTGTGTTGAGGCGAAAATGAGATTCTTTCGCAAATGCTGCTCCGCTGGTGCTCTCATTGCAGTCATTTCAGTTGCGACCGGCATCGCGAGAGCAAATCCCCAAAGGGGCGGGATAACGGTTCCGGTGATGACTCCCCTCACCGTGAAACTGGAAGAAGCAGTTGACACCAAGACAGCTGAGAAAGACGGAGGTTTCACCGCAACTTTCACGCGGCCTGTGCAAGTCAACGGGATCACGGTGATCCCTGCGGGATCATCTGCTGCCGGGTTAGTCCACAAGGACCCTCAGTACAGCATTGAATTGAACTCGGTTTTTGTGAATGGGAGGTTGTATCGCGTGACCACATTACCGGTTGCGATCAATCACAAAGGTTCTGTTCCACCGGGAACAACATTTACATTCGATCTCATGCTTTCGGTGAGCATTGCGAAGTGACCACTCCCGACTCAGAAACGAACCCCGTCGAGATGACATCGAAGTCGGGGCCGCGATGCAAACGAAGGAATTCTTCCTAAAGCGGCGCAGAGACGCAGACCACGAGGCCTTCCGGAGGATTCTCCATCGCAAGGGAGGCGAAGCTCCGCGACCCGAGGATTCAGTTCCCAGCGCGAAGCGCTAAAGGATGTACCGGCTCAGGTCGTTGTCGCGGACGATCGAGGCGACCATCTGCTTCACATACTCAGACGTGATCAAAAAGACTTTCTCCGGGCCCGAGGACATCATGCGCTCCTGATAAGGGAGCGGTCCGCTGGCCTCGTTTGCCTTGTCCTGAGTGAGCGCGGCAACATCGATGTCCCCTGACCTGCGCGCGATATCGGGCGCGAGGAAGCTCACGTCTTCGAGCACGCGCTCCATGATGGTGTGCAGGCGGCGGGCGCCAATGTTCTCGGTGGTCTCATTCACCTTGAAGGCGAATTCGGCCATCTCGCGCAGTGCGTCGGGCTCGAACTCGAGACGCACGCCCTCAGTCTCGAGCAGCGCCGCATACTGCTTGGTAAGGGATGACTTGGGCTCGGTGAGAATACGCAGGAAATCCTCAACCGTAAGCGACTTGAGTTCGACGCGGATCGGGAAACGGCCCTGCAACTCGGGAATTAAATCGCTTGGCTTCGAGACGTGGAACGCGCCTGCGGCGATGAACAGGATATGATCCGTGCGGACCATGCCGTAGCGTGTGTTCACCGTTGTGCCTTCCACGATCGGCAGGATGTCGCGCTGTACACCTTCGCGGCTCACGTCTGGCCCATGGCCGCCCTCGCGCCCAGCGATCTTGTCGATTTCATCGAGGAAGACGATACCGCTGGACTCAACGCGCTCCACGGCGGCGCGATTCACCTGGTCCATGTCGATGAGGCGGCCTTCTTCTTCCTGAACCAGGTAATCGAAGGCATCGCCGACCTTCATCTTGCGCTTCTTTGTGCCGCCACCGAAGATGTTGGGCAGCATGTCCTTGAGGTTCATCTCCATGTCTTCGAGGTTCTGGTTGGAGATAATGCCGAACTGCGGCATGTTGCGTTCGCGGACATCGAGTTCCACGGTGCGATCGTCGAGCTTGCCTTCGCGGAACTGCTGGCGCAGCTTTTCGCGTGAACGCTGATAGCTATCGGATCCGGGGAGCGAGAGCTGGCCGTCCTGGCCGCCGGGCGCGGGTGGAGGGGGAGGCAACAAGATGTCAAGCAGCCGCTCTTCGGCGTTCATTTCCGCCTTGTCTTCTACTTCCTCCAGACGCTCTTCGCGAACCATGTCAATGGCAATCTCGACCAGGTCGCGGATGATGGATTCGACGTCGCGGCCAACGTAGCCGACTTCAGTGAACTTTGAAGCTTCGACTTTCAAAAACGGCGAGTTCGTAAGCTTGGCCAGCCTGCGCGCGATCTCGGTTTTGCCAACGCCGGTCGGTCCGATCATGATGATGTTCTTGGGCATGATGTCGTCGGCAATGTCGGGCGGCAGTTTCTGGCGGCGCTGGCGATTGCGCAGGGCAATAGCGACTGCGCGCTTGGCCGGGCGCTGGCCGACGACGTGTTTATCGAGCTCGGTGACAATTTCGCGCGGCGTCAGTTCGTCGAGCGAGAGGTCCTGTTCTTCAGCAGATGCGGGAAGGTAAATGGCCATGCTTCTGTTGTCTACTCCTGGTTCGAACAAGGAACGACTTCGGTCGCGCCCTGTTACAACCATTCTTATGCCTTCAACTCCTCGAATATGACCCTGTCGTTTGTATAGATGCAGATGTCGGCGGCAATCTTCATCGCTTTTGCGGCAATCTCGCGCGCGCCCAGGTCAGTGTTTTCCATCAGTGCGCGGGCGGCTGCGGTGGCATAGCTCCCACCGGAACCGATAGCCGCAATCGACTCGTCAGGATCGATGACGTCTCCTGAGCCGGAGATCAGGAATGTCTGGCCCTTATCGGCCACCACAAGCAGCGCCTCAAGGTTGCGCAACATCTTGTCGGTGCGCCAATCCTTGGCGAGTTCCACAGCAGCGCGATTGATGTTGCCTGCGTACTGCTCAAGCTTCGCTTCGAAGCGCGTGAACAGATTGAAAGCATCGGCGGTCGATCCCGCAAAGCCGGCGAGAATCTTATCCTGATAGAGGCGGCGAATCTTTTTGGCGGAATGTTTCACGACATGGTCGCTCATCGTAACCTGCCCGTCGGCGGCCATCACGACCGCGCCGTTGCGGCGCACGCAGATCACGGTTGTGGAGCGAATCCTCGGACCCTGTGCCGATGCAGAATGATTGCTCTTTCTCACTAGCCTAGCCCTCAAAGGCGGCCTCCGGAAGGCCGAAAGCCGTGTAAAGCGCATTCATAAGTATAGGGCATTGCGTCGAGCGGGCAGCGCAGCCACGCCGCTCACCTTTGCCAGACCACCCTGCCCGATCGGACGACGGCGTGCACCCGCGAGAAGTTTGTCAGCGCATCGGCCGGGTCGGCGTCGAGAACGGTGAGGTCGGCCATCTTGCCCGGCGTCACGGTTCCCTTGCTTGCCGATACGCCCATGCGCGCTGCAGGATTCGTCGTCAGCATAGCGAGCACGGTCTTCCAGTCGAGTCCGCTTTTGCCGAGTTCTACAAACTCCAGGTCGGTCGTGTAGTCGGTCATGTAACCGACGTCCGTGCCGAAGATGAGGGTCCCGCCGAGCTGATGGAACTTCTGAACCTCGGCGCAGATCGGATCCATGTAGTGCGAATCCGTAGTCACGGTGCTCGCGAACATCTTCAGCGTCGGGACCATCGCCATGTTTTTGTTGATTGCGGATTGAAGCAGCGCGGCATCGACTCCCCTGGTGTCGTCTGCCGCATGAGCCAGCACGTCGACTCCGCTGTTGATGGCCACCTGCACTCCGGCCAGATTCGACGGGTGAGCAAAGACCAGCTTCCCGTTCAGATGTGTTTCAGTTGCAGCGGCGCCGGCGACTCTCACCGGCATCGGCAGAACGTGTCCGCGTTGCACCCATGAACCCGTGAAAAGCTTCGTCAGATCGGCGCCCGAGGCGAGATTGCGCCGAACGATGCGCGTTGCCTGGTCGGGTGTGTCGGGCTGCGGAAGGAGCCAGACCACCCAACCGGGTAGCGTCTCGCGCAAATAGAACGGAACGCCGCCAGGGGGATATAGAGCAGTTCCGGCGGTGTAGATGTAGGGGCCGTTCAATTCGCCCTTCTCGATACGCCGGCGGATTGCGAAGGTGTCGGCTGGGTTCGATCCGAGATCGATGACGGTCGTGAAGCCTCGGCTAAGGAACATGTCAGCAAGCTGCGTATTGAGCGTGGCGGCCGGCTTCCAGTTCGCGAATGACCACTTTGGTTCGGTGAGGTGAACGTGCGCATTCCAGAAACCGGCAGTGACCACGCAGTGATTGCACGGAACGATCGTTGCGCCGGCAGGCACCTCCACGTCTCTTCCAACAGCGGCGATCAAGCCATCGCGAACGAGCAAGGTACCGTCATCGATCGGCGGATCGGCTGGAGAGGTGTAGATTCGCGCGTGTTCAATGGCCAGCGTACCCTGCGCCAGTTTCTGCGGAGGGTGCGATCCGTAGCGGGGATAGATCTCGAGCAACCAGACCGCCGCACCTGCCACGAGAAAAAGAAGGACCACCAGAAAAAAGAGACGAAATAGCCACCGGTGCATGCTTTGACCTCATCCGTTGAGAGATCATACGCAACGGATGTGTAACAGTTCACACAAATCGCGGTTTGACGCGCCCAGCGACGCCAAAATAGCTTTGAAGCAGGGCAATGGCGTTTGGAGCCCGCTCGGAGGATTCGAAAATGCAGAAGAATCTGCCGGGACGACTTTCCCCGACAGTCGTCTTTGCGGCCATCTTTTTGTTCTGTCGGATCAGCGTTGCTCAGGACCTGAAAAGTTTCGAGCAAAGAATCACGACGAAGGTTCTGCCCAACGGACTCACGATTCTGATCTGTGAGCGGCCGGAGGCGCCGGTCTTCAGCTACACGACATTTGTAGATGCGGGCGACGTAAACGATCCCTTTGGCCAGAGCGGGATTGCGCACATGTTTGAACATCTGGCTTTCAAAGGCACGAGCGAGATCGGAACAAATGACTACGCTGCTGAGAGAGTGGCGCTGGACAACGTGGAGGCGGCCAACGACGCTCTTGAGTCCGAGAAGCGCAACCCGATGGGCAGCGATCCGAACAAGGTGAAGGAGCTTCAGAAGGCTTTCGATGACGCCGAGGCAGCAGCGCGCAAATACGTCATCCCCAACCAGTTCACCGAGGTGGCCCAACGCAACGGCGCACACGGCCTGAATGCCGAGACCGGGATGGACGAGACGATGTTCTTCTGGTCGATGCCGGAGAACCGCCTGGAGCTGTGGGCGTGGCTCGAAAGCAGCCGCCTGGCCGACACCGTTCCGCGCGAGTTCTACAAGGAGCGTTCGGTCGTTCTCGAAGAACGCCGCATGCGCACGGACTCGAACCCCATCGGGCGCTTGATAGAACAGTTTCTGGCAACGGCTTACGTTGCCCACAACTATGGAAGAAGCAACATTGGCTGGCCGAGCGAGGTGAGCCAGATTACAGCGACCGAGGCCATGGACTTTCACAAAAAGTACTACATCGGTGCGAACGTCGTGGTTACAGTTGTAGGCGATGTGAAGGCAGCCGAGGCGATGCCGGTCCTGGAGAAGTATTTCAGCAGGGTTCCGGGCGGACCGAAACCGCTTGAGATGAGGACAGTCGAGCCGAAGCAGTTTGCGGAGAGGTCTGTGATCATCCGCGAGCAGACCCAGCCGTTCTACATCGAGGGCTATCACCGGCCAAACTTTCGCGACCCGGATGACGCGGTGTACGACGCCATCAGCGACATCATGTCGAATGGAAGAGTCTCGCGGCTATATCGGAGCCTGGTGCGCGATCAGGAGATCGCCGCCGAGGCGCAGGGCTTCAGCCCGTTTCCCGGCGTCAAGTATCCCGGCTTGTTTGCGTTCTATGCAGTTCCCTTGCCTGGCCACACCACAGCGGAGATGGCGACGGCGATCCACAAAGAGATCGAGAAGCTGAAGACCTCCGATGTCACCGACGCTGAATTGGCAATGTACAAGACGCGGACTCGGGCCGATCTGCTGCGCGGGCTTGCCGACAATCAGGGGCTGGCAAATGCGCTCGCCGAGTATCAGACCCGCTATGGCGACTGGCGCGAGCTGTTTCGCCAGCTCGATCGCGTCGACAAGGTTACGAAGGCCGACATCCGCCGCGTTGCCAACCAGGTGTTTGTCGCCTCAAACCGAACCACAGCACAGATTGACACACAGGCTCCTGCAGCACCTGCAAAGAACGACGGAGGCGAGCGATGAATCAGCAATCAGGGGTCAGGGATCAGGGGTCAGAGATTAGAGATCAGAGACCAGGCAGGTTAGGAATCTACGGTCGGAGATCAGCACCTGTCCTCACAGGCCTGTTCTCTCTATTGCTACTTGGTTCAGCGGTTTCGCCGGCGCAACAGCAGAAGCCTTGGGAAAAGATTCCGATTCCTCCGCTGAAAGAGTTCAAACCCCAGCAACCGAAGCGCATCGCGCTCAAGAACGGCATCGTCCTCTTCCTGCAGGAGGATCGCGAGCTGCCGTTCGTTTCCGGCTCTGTGTTGATCCCGGGTGGGTCCCGCGACGAAGATCCGGTCAAGTGCGGCCTGGTCGATCTCTACGGGCAAACCTGGAGAACCAGCGGCACCGCCAAGATGAGCGGCGACGTCATGGACGACCTGCTCGAGTCGAAAGCTGCGCACATTGAAACATCCGGTGGTGAAGACTCGACGGCTCTCTCGTGGGATTCGCTTAAGGCGGATACCAATCAGGTCTACGACCTCGCCATGGACCTTCTGTTCCATCCGAAGTTTGACGCGCAGAAGCTTCGGCTGGCGCAGCAACAGGCTGCGACAGGAATCGTTCGCCGTAACGATGAAGCGGGTCAGATTGCAGGTCGCGAGGCGGCAAAGCTTGTCTATGGAGCCACCAGCCCCTACGCGCGACAACCGGAGTTGGCGACCATCGCGAAAGTCACGATCGCGGATCTCCAGGCATGGCATGATAACTCGATTGGCGGAAAGCTGATCGTCGCCATCAGCGGCGACTTCGATGCAGCTGCGATGGAAGCCAAGCTGCGTGGAACCTTCGAGGGACTGCCTCAAGCAAAGCCGCGCTCGCTGCGCCATGACGCTTTCCCCGGACCGACTCCGGGCGTGTACTTCATCCATAAAGAAGACGTGAACCAGTCGAATGTGCAGATCGTTGGTCTTGGGATCGAGCGTCGCAATCCCGATGTGCCAAGCGTCGCTGTGATGAACGACGTCTTCGGGGGCGGCTTTGCCAGCAGGCTCTTCCAGCGCGTTCGCACCCAGCTTGGGCTCGCATACGATGTAAGCGGTGGAGTGTCATTCGGCTGGGATCATCCGGGCACCTTCCAGGCAGTGGTGCTCACGCAGAGCCCGAGCACAGTGGAAGCGATCCAGCAGACCTACAAGGTCCTCGACGGACTGACAACCCAGCCGTTCACCGAGGAAGAGCTCAAGCGAGCCAAGGACAACATCCTTAACTCGTTCCTTTTCCACTACGACACCAAGGATAAGGTGCTGGCAGAACGAGTGCAGCTGGAGTTTTACGGATTTCCCCCCGACTACCTCGAGACATACAGGGCGGCGCTCGAAAAGGTCACCCTTGCCGATTTAACCGGGGCGGCGAAAAAGTACGTTCATGCTGATAGATACGCGGTCCTTGTGGTTGGAAACGGTCCCGAGATAAAGCCTGGGCTCGATGAGCTGAAGATGGGACCGATTCACAACATCGACATCAGCATTCCCGGAGCACCAGGCGGCACCGCCACAAGCGGGGGAGCGGAGAAACAGGAGTGAGCAAGGATCGAGGCAAGTCAATGCAAGGGGAATCAAGGTTCGCCGTCGTGATCATGGCCGCAGGCAAGGGTACTCGGCTGAAGTCGCGCCGGCCGAAGGTGTTGCATAGCATCGGCGGCAAGCCGCTGTTGCGTCACGTGATCGCCACTGCGAGCCGATTGGCAGAACGTAAAGACATCTACGCGATTGTGGGCCATGAGGCTGATCGGGTGCGCGAAGCTGCGGCCGACACGGGCGTCCATTTTATCGAGCAGAAGGAGCAGCGCGGCACTGGCCACGCCATCCAGTGCGCACGCGAAGCAATCGCCGGTTATGATCACATCCTTGTGCTCTCGGGTGATGTACCGCTGATCCGGGCGGAGACGCTGGAGTTTTTGATCTCTCTCCATCTCTCCGAAGGCAGCGCAATGACGATCCTGACGGCGGCCCCTGAAGATCCCACGGGATACGGCCGCATCATTCGCCGAGCACCCGATGTGCCGGACGTGGCGGCGATCGTCGAACAAAGAGCGCTCAAGCACGAGCAGGCGTCGATTCGGGAGATCAACTCCGGTATCTACGCATTTCGCGTCGCCCCGCTGCTGGCGCATCTCGACCAACTGACCAGCGACAACGCGCACGGCGAGTTCTACCTGACGGATATGGCGGAGCACTTGAACGCCGCGGGGGAGAAGGTCGCTGCCCTGCTGGCTGCCGAAGCTGTCGAGGTGCTGGGCGCAAACACGATCGCCGAACTGGTCGCGCTCGATGCCAGTCTCCGCGCTGCGACGGCGAGCCGCCACATGGCGAATGGCGTTACGATCTTCCGGCCCGAGACGTGCGTGATCGATGCCGATGTGGAGATCGAGCCCGATGCGATTATCGAGCCGTTCGTGCAACTTCTGGGCAAGACCAAGATCGGGACCGATTGCCACATTCGATCGTATTCGGTGATTGAAAACTGCACGTTGGGAGATGGTGTTCTGATCCGCCAGGGCTGCGTGATGGCGGAAAGCATGGTGGCAGACGGCGCGAAGATCGGACCTTTCGCGCATCTGCGGCCGGGAAGCGAGATCGGGCCGGACGCGCACGTCGGCAACTTTGTTGAAACCAAGAAAGCGCGGCTGGGCAAGGGGGCGAAGGCCAACCACCTCACCTACATCGGCGATGCCGAGGTTGGTGCGGGTTCGAATATCGGCGCCGGTGTCATCACCTGTAACTACGACGGGGTGCGGAAACACATGACCCTCATCGGAGAGGGTGTCTTCGTCGGGAGCGATTCAACACTGGTTGCACCAATCGAGATCGGGGACGGCTCCTACATTGGCGCGGGGTCCTGCATCACCCGCAATGTGCCCCCCGGAGCGCTAGCGGTAGGGAGATCCCGGCAGGTCACCAAGGAGGGTTGGGTGGCAGCGCGACGTGCCCGGAAGGAAGACCAAAACAAGCAGTGAGAGGCAGGAGTCCGGACAGGTGGCGCACATTGCGGCGGAATTCCATACCACTTTAGTACTTTGATACTTTCACGTCCGGGGCTTGCGCCCGCTTAACTGGACAGCGTAAGTTCTTGATACGTTCTCACTAGAGTCGTCGGCTTGTCACGAAGACGGGAAGGGGTCGTCTCAACACCCCCCCGGGAGGGCCGCGGGGATAGAGCCGTCCGATTATTGATTCTCGCGCCCTTCGATGCGGATGAAGCTATCACAGGAGGCGAGAGTCGCTTAACCGTTCCGAGAGATGCAGGTGCCTATAATGAGAGGGTTCCCCCGCCGACGCTGGAGCGATCCCGAGCGGGAAGCCGGGAAGGAAACTGGTTTGGCGCCGAAGCCTGCACAGCAGGACGCATCTCGGTCAGCGCTGTTCGCAGTAGCGAACGCGGACCTGCGCACGAATCCCAAGAAAAGAACGGCAGGCCGCATTCTCGTCGTGGACGACGAGGCCCATGTGCGCACGATGATTGCCGCGACTCTGGAGCGCCAGGGCTACCAGGTTATGTTGGCCTCCGGCGGCCGCGAAGCGCAGGATGCACTTGATCAGGACTCATTTGAGCTGATCCTGACCGACATCGTGATGCAGGATGGGAATGGTCTCGCGCTGCTCGAGCGCATCCATGCCGAGAATCCCAATCTCCCGGTAATCATGGTCACGGCGATCCACGACATCAGCGTGGCGATCGATTCGATGCGCCGGGGTGCCTATGATTATGTGCTCAAGCCCTTCGAGCGCGAACACCTCGTCGCCACCGTGCAGCGCGCGCTCGAGCATCGCCAGGCCCTGCAGGAGAGCCGCACTTATCAGCAAAACCTGGAGCAGGTCGTACGGGCTCGCACCGAGATGCTTCGGCAGGCCATGGAGGATCTCGAGCACTCTTACGATGTGACTCTCGAGGCATTGGGCGATGCACTCGACCTGAAGGACTCCGAGACAGAGGGGCACTCGAAGCGTGTAACGGCCTACACAATTGCGCTGGCACGGGCCATGGGCATTTCGCCGGGCGAGATCAAAGTGATTGCGCGTGGCGCGTTCCTTCATGACATCGGAAAGATGGCAATTCCCGACCAGATACTGCGCAAGCCCGGGAAGCTGACTCCGGAAGAACAGGGGATCATGCGAGAACACTGCGCGCGAGGCTACCAGATGCTGCGTAAGATTCCGTTTCTGGCGGAGGCGGCGGAAATTGTCTTTACGCACCAGGAGCACTATGACGGCAGCGGCTACCCAAACTCCCTGAAAGGCATCGCAATTCCCGTCGGAGCACGCATATTTGCAGTGGCCGACACGCTTGACGCGATCACCAGCGATCGGCCGTATCGGGTGGCGCGCACGTTCGATGCGGCGCGCCAGGAGATCATTCGCTGCTCAGGTACGCAGTTCGATCCGACGGTCGTCGAGGTCTATCTGAGAATCCCCAATGAACTCTGGCTCGAACTACGCTCGGAGATCACCGGCCAGAACCGGCGATTCTCGACGTTTGATATTTCGCCGCCGCTCAGCGCGCCAAGCCAATAAGCTGTTGTGGCGCCTCTTTGCTGCCCCGGCGTCGAATATCCTCAATCCCAAGCACGGCGAGCCAGTAGGGCCAAGACGGGCCGAATTCGACCACTTTTAGCTCCAAAAAAAACCAGGACACATGCAGATTTCGCCTACCCGTTCGCATTCAGTTGCCGACAGTGAAGGAGCCGTGGAGCGACGCGTCGGAACTATCCCCAATCCAGACATCGAACTCGGACTTTCTTGATGGTCTCGATGCCGAACCAAGGCATCTCCAAATAACGGTCAGCCACTGCATTGCCCATCTCCGTCCCCCCAAAGAAACAATCCATGATCGCAGGAATTTGGTCGGAAGCCCACGACACATCGAGAGGCTGCGTTGTCATAAGGAGAAGGATGACTGGTTTGCCCGTGGCCGCCACCTCTATTGGACTGCCCATGTGATATCGTGAGGCGGTCACGGACAAGCCCTGCATCCTGTCGCTTAACATCCCTGCCCAGCAGTCGGGATGCGCATGGAATGAGCTTTCGACAGGAAAGGCATCGGGCACTTGGCTGGCGTATTCACTCGAATTCGAGTGGACGATCGAGGGCAGTGCCAGCGGAGCAATTAGACCGATGGTGGGCCACCACCTGGGGCATGCGAGCGAAGCTGAGCGAAAGAGGATTCCTTGCTGGGTCGAGCTGATGGAGAGTGGGCGTGAAACGATTGGCGTGGTTGTTGGTAGGAATGTGTATTGCGACTCCTTCGTACGTCATCGGACAGCGAATGCCGGTGGGTCCGGCGCATTTGCAGGTCGATAATCTCGACCGGCCGCTAGGTCTCGATGATGGAAATCCTCGGTTTTCCTGGCAATTGCACGATCCAACACGTAAAGCGATGCAGACCGCGTACCGCTTACTCGTAGCCACGCGACCCGAATTACTTGCGAACGGCTCGGCTGACATCTGGGACAGCGGAAAGGTTGATTCTGGCCAATCGATAAACGTGCGGTATGGCGGCCCGGCTATCGAGCCGAGTACGCGGTATTTTTGGCGCGTGGAGATGTGGGGCACTGAAGGAAAGGCGTATCCGGAGAGCGCTCCGGAGTGGTGGGAGACGGGTCTGCTGAATCGAAGCGACTGGAAGGGCGAGTGGATCGGCTGGGAGACAGCGGAAGAGGCAGCTGAGCGGAAGGCGCCCGCGCTGTGGATTACAAATCCTGATGTGGTGCCGGGGACGGCAGAGCCGAACAGCGAGCAAAAGTTCGCGTATCGTGCGATCGTGAGCGTGGTAAAACCACTCGAGCGGGCTGTGCTGTTTGCAACTGGGGAGGATACTGTTTCAGCCTGGGTGAATGGCAGTCAGGTGCTGACCGCCGCCGCGTATCCGCCATATCATCACTTGCCCTGGAAGAAGTTCGTGCGTACCGATGTTACGGGCTCGGTCGCCGAGGGAAAAAACGTCATTGCAATCGAGAGCCTACACTACATCGACAAATATGGAGAACAGAAGCGTGCAGATGCTCCACCAATCATTGCGACGCTAGTGTTGCTCTACAAGGATGGGACTACGGACACGGTTGTGAGTGACGCAACCTGGAGGTGTGCGGAATCTCCTCGAGTTCGATGGCAGAGGAAGGAATTCGATGACGCATCGTGGAAGAGCGCAGTGGTCTGGAAGCAGAAGCCGGGACCGGAGAATCCGCCCGTGTTGCAGCCGTGGATTCCGGACAGCGTGAAAGCGCTACGCAAGACATTTGAGATTGACGGTGCAGTGAAATCTGCACGTTTGTATGCCACCGCGCTCGGGGCTTATGAGATTACCTTGAATGCGAAACTTGTTAGCGAAGACCGTATGGCGCCGGGATGGACGGACTATCGAGAGCGGGTACTGTACCAGACGTACGACGTGACGGGACTGCTGAGGAACGGCAGCAATGTCATTGGTGCGCTGCTCGCTCCGGGCTGGTATTCGACTCCGCTGGAGTGGCTGCAGCAGCCGAACAACTACGGCGATACGCCGCCGGCGCTGCGGGCGCAGTTGCGAATCGAGTACATTGACGGAACCGTGCATTGGATCGCCACCGACACAAGCTGGCTTGCCAATACTTCTTACATTCGTCACTCAGAACTCTACGACGGTGAAAGTCAGGATCTTTCGCACGGCGTGCAACTTTGGGACGAAGGCAATTTCCATGAACGCGATTGGAGCAAGGCGATCGCAATCGAACCGAAACAGATATCAGTAGAGGCACAGCCATTTCCACCGATTCGGATCGAGAAGGCAATGCCCGCGTTGAAAATGACTGAACCGAAACCGGGAGTATACATTTACGACTTCGGGCAAAACTTTGCGGGTGTGGAGAAGCTTAGCGTATCGGGACCGGCGGGAACAGACGTTCAGGTGCGGTTGGGGGAGGCGCTGAATGCGGACGGGACGCTGTATACGGAGAATCTCCGCACTGCGAGGGCAACTGATCATTTCATCTTGAGCGGGAAGAGCATTGATAGCGCAAAGCCGGACGAACTTACTCCGCATTTCACTTTTCACGGGTTCCGCTACATCGAGGTGAGCGGCCTGAAGAGCGCACCATCGCTGGATAACGTCTCGGCTCTGGTACTTCACACGGATTTTCCGCTCACGGCGCGGCTGATGACGGGCAATGAAATGATCAACAAGCTATGGAGCAACATCTTGTGGGGACAGCGATCGAACTTTGTCGGACTGCCAACGGACTGTCCGCAACGCGATGAGCGTCTCGGGTGGGCGGCGGATGCGCAGGTCTTCTGGCGGGCCGCTTCCTATAACGCGGGGCTGGCATCGTTCACTCGAAAGTTCGCCGCGGACCTGCGCGGAACGCAAATGGGTACTCCGTACTACGGTATATATGCTCCGGGGACGGCGCGGACCTCGCCGGGAGTTGCGGCGGCATGGAGCGATGCGGGCGTGATCATTCCCTGGACTTCGTGGTTGCAGACCGGCGATACCAGCGTGATCGACGAAAACTGGCAGGCGATGCGGAAGTACGTGGATGCGATCGACGCGCGGAACCCGGACGGCATTTGGCACAACGATTCGGGCATACCGTTTGGTGATTGGCTGTCGCTCGAAGGGCGCACTCAGGAGGACTTGGTCGCGACAGCCTATTGGGCTTACGACGTGGACATGATGCAGCAGATGGCGCGCGCAACGAGTCGTGCGGAGGAGGAACAGCATTACGCGAAGCTGGAGGAGAAGATCCGGGGCGCATTCCAGAGGAGGTTTGTACACGCGGGAGCGTACATTCCGGGCGCGGATAACGGCCCGTCGCCGTTTGGTGACATCGATAATCCGAATGCGAAGGCCAAAGGCGGTGACACGCAGACCAGTTACGTGCTGGCGCTGCATATGAAACTTGTCCCGGAGGATCTGCGCGCGGCCGCAGCCAGTCGGCTGGTAAGAAAAATTGAGGAGAACCATGGATTGCTGGGCACGGGGTTTGTGGGTACTCCCTATCTGCTAGAGGAACTGATTAGGACTGGTCACACGAAGTTGGCCTACGATCTGCTGCTCAACACGGGTATGCCGTCGTGGGGATACCTGATCGATCACGGCGCTACGACGACATGGGAGCGCTGGGATGGCGACAAGATGATGGGCGATCCGCAGATGAATTCCTATAACCACTATGCGTATGGCGCCGTGACGGACTGGATTTACCGCTACGCGGCCGGAGTGGATGCGACGCCGCTCGATGCAGGCTTCCACACCATAGTTTTGCATCCAGTTTTCGATGCGCGGCTGTCACCTCTGGATTTCAGCTATGACTCATCGTACGGCCAGATCAGATCGAGCTGGACCGCCAGAGGCAAGACGGCAGAATGGAATGTTACGCTGCCAGCGAATACTAAGGGACGGCTGGAAGTGAAGGAGGCTGACGCCTCACGCTACATGTTGGAGGGGGTTCCGTTGAACGACAGTCCGCTGGTTACGAAGGTGGACGGTGGATTTGAGCTGGCGTCAGGAACATATCGGTTCGAAGTGCAGGAGTCACGAGATACAAGAGTGGCGAGTAGCAACAAGTAAGCTCCCCTCATCGTCTCGATTCGGTGCTGCGTCGATGCAGGTTATCCTCAAACCTCGCGCCGCTGGAAGCCTTTACGCGTAGCAAGTTGCAGGAAGAGAGCGAATGACCTCAGTGACCGCAGGTATCGGATGGCATATTTTGGGAGCGAGCATGGCTGCATCGTTCTACGCACCCATCGAACGCGTTAAGAAGTGGTCATGGGAGACAACCTGGGCTATGGCCGGCCTGTTTTCATGGATTCTCCTGCCTATTGGCGTGAGCCTTGTGCTTCTGCCCAGCTTCCACAGTTTTTATGCGGCGATGGGAACCTCGCTGCTGCTGCGTGTCGCCGGATTCGGGGCGATGTGGGGCGTGGGCAACGTCAGCTACGGATTGACCATGCGCTACCTCGGGATGTCCCTTGGGATCGGAGTCGCCATCGGCGTCACGCTGATAGTAGGCACACTGGTGCCGCCGCTGATGCATGGACAGGCGGCTATGCTCTTCACCACCCACAGTGGCCTTATCACGATGTCGGGCGTCCTCGTCGCGCTTCTCGGCGTAGCCATTGTCTCGTGGGCCGGACACCAGAAGGAAGTTCAGCTCAAGGGACACCTTGAAGAGTTTAACGTTGGACTCGGTCTCTTGCTTGCAGTTCTTTGCGGCATTTTCTCCTCCGGAATGTCTTTTGCAATCGATGCCGCGAAGCCGATGGAGATGGCTGCAAAATCGCTGGGCGTCAACCCTCTCTATGCTGCCCTTCCGAGCTACGTGATCATCATGGGAGGGGGTGCCATCATCAACTTGACCTATTGCTTCATCCGCCTCGCGGCCTTGCCGCAGCTCTCATTGCGGAATGATCTGAATCAGGACAGAAGCACTCTGGTCAAGAACGCTGCACTGGCTTCGACAGGCGGAATCATGTGGTATCTCCAGTTCTTCTTTTATGCCTGGGGAGCAGCAAACATCCCGCAGAATCTCTCGTATGTGAACTGGATGCTGCACATGAGCATCTACGTCCTCTGTGGAGGTCTAGTAGGCCTTGCCCTCGGCGAGTGGGCCGGTGTTCGGAAGCGTTCGATTCGTCTGCTTCTGGCGGGAGTGGGCGTGATCGTAGCGGCTGCCAACCTCGTCGGACTGGGAATGGCCGTCAGCTAGGGATAGCGAAGACCGCCAAATGCTGAAACTTGCGCGCCCATTGCTCCAGCACCAGCTCGTTATCCGGCAGAAGTCCCCACAAGAATGGGTTTATCTTGTTGTGACCATGCTGTGCCAAAGCCAAGGGCATGGAGAGGGAAAGCGGGTATGCGGTGTCGGTGTCGCGCCAGTCGTCGTCGTAGATGAAGGCAACCCTGCCGCGCGCGTTGCGCACAACACCGGTTATCTGTCCGTCGAGGACTATGATAAGTTCCTTCGTCATTTGCGCTTCCTACGGGCCGCGGTGATGATCGAGTCAATGTCGAGAGGCGGCGATCCGCTCTGGCTTTTCGCTTTGCTCGCATCGCCCACGGTCAGCGGGATTCCGAGCGCGTCAACGGCGCGAAGGACGAGAGAGATTTCGGCCCGTGGCTTGCCTCTTTCAATTTCGACGATCCATTGACGGCTAACGCCGATTTTTTCAGCCAGTTCCTTTTGGCCGAGGCCAAGCGCGGTGCGGCGGTCGCGGATGAGGGCTCCGAGGTCAATTGCGGTTCTGATGCGCATGGGTCGTTTCCTTAAAAGTCGCCGTTCGCTGACATTGTAGCAATGTCGGCGATCGACGACATTTCGGGATGTCGCCGATCACTGACACCATTCGTAAGTTATTGGGGGTCCCCACTTTCTTTCGTAAGGTCCTCGCCGGGCGGGGGAGATTCCGTTCCCCGATCTTTACGAAATCCGTTGCTTCAGCTTAATAGTTGAACGCGTTCAAATAATTCTTGACACCATTGGTGGATCGGTCCATTGTTGTTTTGAACGTGTTCAGAAAAGATCTATGACCCGTCCGATCAAGAAGTCCGAAGCCACCTGCGCACGCATCCTTGATGCAGCGTTGGACATGTTTCGCACCCGGGGATTTGAGGAAACCACGATGCGCGGTATCGCTGCTGCCGCCGAAGTTTCTCTGGGTTCGGCTTACTACTACTTTGAATCGAAGGAAGATCTGGTCATGGCGTTCTACGAGCGAGCGATGGAAGCCATGGCTCCCAGGATCGAAGCAGCCCTCGCCAGCACAGCCGGTTTTGAGGAGACCGTTGGAGCACTAATAACTGTAAAGTTCGAGTATTTCCAGCCGAGCCGCAATTTCCTCGGCGCTTTACTGAAGCATGCGGCTGATCCTCGGAACCGTCTATCGCCGTTCAGCAAGGCAACGCGGTCCATCAGAGAGCGCGACCAGGTGTACTTTGGCCGAGCAATCGCCCAATCGCGAGATGTCCGGGTGCCAGACGAGCTTAGCCCGCACCTGCCCATGTTGCTTTGGCTCTATCAGATGGGCTTGATCCTCTATTGGATTTATGATCGCTCGCCGGGCCAGCGTCAGACCCGTTTACTTCGCGAAAAGAGCCTCGCACTTTTGGTTGGCGGCTTGAAGATCTCTCGATTCGCTCTGCTGAAGCCTTTGCGAACGAAGATTGTGGAACTTATCGTTCTGGCCGAAGGAGGAACAAGCCATGGCGCCTCGGAAGATGCTTGACCAAAGATTAATCCGTACTTCGATCGCGTTGGTCTGGCTATACCAGGGCCTATGGTGCAAGGTCCTGGGTTGGGCGCCGCAACAGAAGGGACTGGTTGCCGATGTCCCCTTCATTGGGCCTATTGCAGCCAGAACTGTGCTGTTTGTATTGGGCCTCATCGAATGTTCGATCGCCGCATGGGTCTTGTCCGGAAAGCGAATGCGCGACGCGGCGTTCGCGCAAACCGCGCTCCTTATCGCCATGAATGCAGGTGGAATCATCTGGGCATCGAGTCTGATTCCCGATGTTGGAAGCATGCTCGTGCAAAACTTCGCTTTCCTGGTTTTGGTTTGGATCGCGGCGGAGGGCTCCACTTATGCTGTCCAGATTTGAAGGGAGCTCAAGTCCCTGGCGGCGCGGCCCGTTCCGCATTCAGTCAAAGCACGTAGTCTTCGGCCAGAGCTACGAGGACATCAGAATCGAGTTAGGCGCTTTCAGGCAGAAAAGCCGGGTTTTTTCGATCGCCGGAGCAGGATACGCGGCCCGTACTCTTGCCGCAGTTGGACATCGCGTTACGGCGGTGGACATTGACCCGCGGCAGCTTGCATATTCAAAGTCCAGAGCCGAGGGCGAGCCGAGTCGGTTGGGCACCGTGGAGCGCGTCCTCGCACTCGGCCGTGGACTTGTGGCACTCGCCGGTTGGAACCGCGGAAAACTGGAGGCGTTTCTCAACCTTTCCGAATGCACGGAACAAACCGAATACTGGGATCGATGGCTGGACACTCCTCTTTGGCGCGCTGCGGTGGATGCGCTCCTTTCGCCGTCTCTATTAGGTTTTTGTTATGCCGGGCCATTCGTGGCATCGTTGCCGCGGGAGTTTGGCAGACAGGTTCGCCGTCGGCTGCGCCGCTGTTGGGCAAGCCACCCAAACCGGTCCAATCCATATGCTGCCGCTCTACTGTTAGGGCAACCGCTCACCGACCCTGATCCACCTGTGACCCCAATCCAATTTGTTTGCGCCGATGCAGCAGACTTCCTTGAGAGAGCGCCGCGCTCGTCATTCGACGCATTCGCACTCTCCAATATCGGCGACGGGGCGCCGCCTAAGTATTTGCACCGTCTGCGATCTGCGATCCAACATGCTGCGACTCCTGATGCAATCGTGGTCTCTCGCACCTTTGCAGAGCCGGTCTCAGACACTGCAGAGAATTGCGCGGCATTGGACCGATCGATGCTTTGGGGAGTAGTCGACGTGCGGCCTGTATCGACGTTGGGCAAAGGAGATGCTCCATGCTCCATCTGCTGAAGCGGCATCCGATTCCAGTTACCGCGTTCTTCCGCCATTCTCTGGTGTTGACATACGCGTTCCCGCCCGAGATTCTCGAACCGCTGATACCGAAAGGATTGGAGCTTGATCTCTTTCGGGGCCACGCATTCCTGGCCATCGCTCTCGTGCAAACCGAACGTCTACGGCCCAGTTTTCTTCCCGCCGTGCTGGGTCGAGACTTTTTCCTTAGCGGCTACCGCATCTTCACGCGACTTGGAAACGGGGCGCGATCGAAACGAGGACTGCGGATCTTGCGCAGCGACACCGATCGCAAATTGATGGTGTGCGCCGGCAATCTGCTGACGCATTACAACTACCACCTTTGCCAAGCGACCCTTGAGGAGCGTGACCACAAAATCCACTGGACCATCCGAACGCCACGATCTGAAGCGGATCTCGAAGTGGTGGCGCGCTTGAAGGACGAACCGGCGCCCTTGCCCAGCAGGTCTCCCTTCGCCACTCTCGCCGAAGCGCGGCGATTTGCCGGCCCATTGCCCTACACCTTTGATCACGAGGAGGCAACGGGATCGATCATTGGAGTTTGTGCCGAGCGGACGAACTGGGATCCGCAGCCGGTAGCTGTCGAAGTGAGCCGGAATACATTTCTTGAACAGGAGCCATTTTGCGGCGCGCCAGCGGTTCTTGCCAACGCTTTCTACGTCCGCTCCGTGCCATATCGATGGCAGCGCGGGAAGAGGCTGTCATGAGCAGATTTCAACACCGGAATTCCTATCAAGGCGTGATGCAGATTTTGCAGTTCAATTCCGATAAGTATCTTGCGGCTCTAGCGGGCATTTTGACTACCGCGCTTGTCTGGCCGTTCTTGCCGTTCACAGGCCGCGTGTTGCTGCCGCTCGCCGTTGCCCCTGCGCTTTTTTGGATGGTGTCGTCGTTGATCGTATCGCACTATATCTACGACCGATTTCCAATTTACGATTTTCGACAGATCGCTTGCCTGCTGGCCCGAGCGCCGCATCGATGGATCAACATTCACTCCGGCTGGGACCAAACCAGCGAACGGCTCGATGAAGTCTTTCCGGGATCGAATGGCCAGGTGGTCGACATTTTCGATGTGCACTCGATGACCGAAAGCTCGATCCGGCGGGCGCGCCGCATCAACCAGAATGCGATCTCAGCCACGCCGGCATGCTATGACGCATTACCTTTTGGCGCCGAGTCATTCGATGCAGCGTTCTCGATCTTTGCCGCGCACGAATTGCGCCGCCACGATCAGCGTGTACGGCTGTTTCGAGAGATCGCACGCGTTCTCATCCCCTGCGGCGAGTTCGTTTTGATGGAACACCAGCGGGACTGGTGGAACTTTCTCGCCTTCGGCCCAGGCTTTCTGCACTTCTTTTCGCAGCGGGCATGGCGAACTGCAGCTTTGGAGGCAGGGCTTAATTTGCAGTCAGAACTGGCAATGACGCCTTTCGTGCATGTCTACATCTTCAGGAGGAATTCGTGACTCTCGCTTTGCATCTCCGGATCGTCGGCATCTTTCTGTTGTTACTCGGCATGAGCCACGCCTTCTTCAACCGGTATTTCGGATGGGAGCAAGAACTGGCAGGCGTGTCATTATTCACCCGCAGAGTATTCTTCGTGCACAACTTTTTTATCGGATTGAGCGTGGTGCTGGTGGGTGCTGGATCGCTGTTTTACGCTGACGCTCTCCTCAGTCCTGGTGTATTGAGCCGTGTACTGCTCGCAGGAATGACTTTGTTTTGGTTTTGTCGTCTGTTGGCTCAGTTCGTTGCTTACGACTCCGCGATTTGGCGAGGAAATCGGTTCCGCACATTCATGCACATGGCGTTTGCGGTGTTGTGGTGCTATGTGACCGCTACCTACGCGATCGCACTGGTTTCCATCTGGAGTTGAAAGAAACTACGGACGATCCCTTGATAGTATGAGGCAGCGATGGATGGACAGCGTCTGACCCTTCTCCTGCTGCCCGGGATGGACGGAACGGGAGAGTTGTTCGCGGATTTCGTGAAGCTGCTTCCTGTCTGGATCAAACCTCTTGTGGTGAGCTATCCCCGCAACCAAAAGCTCTCCTGTCTTTGCACGTCCCCATAGCCCTTCGAAGTTCGAGTTCGAACTGGCGTCGTCAGTGAGGGTGAGGCTGCGGATGCGGCGGCAGAGGGCGCGTGCTGAGAAAGCTCGCAGAATGAATCCGACAACCGTCGCGTGTGCTAGGCCCATGAAAGCGTGTCTTTCGACCAATCATTGATTATTGGGGCATTTTTCGACCCCAGTGAAGGTTTTTCGACCATTTCAAGGTATACTTTTTTCGACCGAAATAGCGAAAACTATACATTTTTCGACCGAAGAGAAAGGATTTCGACCATGGACCCCTCTGATGATGGCGCCAATTACGAACTTGCGAGGGCCTTCCAGGAGAAGACCATCCCGAAGGGCACCAGACTAGCGGGCTGGGCAGCCTTGGTCCGCGCCTTTCGCATCGATGCTCCGGTCCGCCACCCGAGCGTTGTCGCAGAACAACATATTAAGGCTAGCCGCCGTCAGCAAGAAGGCTGGACCATCTTCGACAAGCGATATTGGCCCGGCGACAATGTCGGGGATCAGCTGAGCTTTGCATTGCGCAATGAGGAAATTGATCTTCTGGTTGTCAAGCGGCTCTTCCAGGCCATCTCGCCAGAGACGATCACTGAATTTATACAGAGTACGCCTACCGGTTCACCTAATCGCCGCGCCTGGTTCCTCTACGAATTCCTCACCCGGCACAAGCTCGATATTCCGGACGCAGTCGGTGTCAGCTCCATTGATTTGCTGGACCCGCGCTCGTATTTCACGGGGAAAGCAGTTCTCTCCAGCCGCCATCGTGTGCGCGACAATTTGCTCGGCACAGCCGACTTCTGCCCCATTATTCGGAGGACGCCATCGCTCGATCGATTTGTAGCGCGCGGTCTCGCCAGCAAAGCAAACGAGATTGTGGGCCATACTGGTGCCAATGTGGTCGCACGCGCGGCTAGCTTTCTCCTACTAGCCGATAGCCGCGCTAGTTTCGAAATCGAAGGCGAGCGTCCGACACGCGGGAGGCTGGAACGATGGGGCCGCGCTGTGCTTCAGGCCGGAAAAAACCCCTTAACCTTGAGCGAAATTCTCCGACTGCATGGGGTCCTGATCGAGGACACACGTTTTACGCGCGCCGGATTGCGACCGGATGGGGTTTTTCTGGGCGAGCGCGATGACCAGGAAGACCCGCTGCCGGAATTCATCGGTGCGCGCGCGCAAGACTTGCATTCGCTGATGCAGGGTCTCATTTCTGCGAACGAGCGCATGCGCGACAGTGGACTTGATGCCGTGCTACAGGCGACGGCGACCGCCTTCGGTTTTGTCTATGTCCATCCCTTTCAGGATGGCAATGGCCGCTTGCATAGATGTCTAATTCATCATGTCCTCGCAGAGCGGCGGTTCACACCGAAAGGGATGGTTTTCCCCGTCTCTTCGGTGATGCTCGATCGCATTGAGGACTATCGGGACACGCTGCGGGAGCACTCGGGCTCTCTATTGACGTTCATCGAGTGGAGGCCGACACCGGATCATAATGTGGAGGTCCTGAACGATACTGCAGATCTCTATCGTTATTTTGACTGCACTGAGAATGCGGAATTCCTCTACGGCTGTGTTGAACGGACGGTCGATCGCGATCTGCTGCGAGAGATCGACTACCTAAGTCGGCATGACAGGGCCCTGCATCGAGTCATGGATACCGTGGAAATGCCCGATCGGATGGCGGAGAACCTCATTCTGTTCATACGGCAGAATCACGGGAGACTTGGTCGCCGACGGCGCGAAAACGAATTTGCTAAGTTGACGGATGAGGAAGTTTCCTTACTGGAGAGAATCGTCCAGGAAGCTTTCGAGGGCTTTGAACCTCACCGGCCATTAGCAACATGATCTTCGCGCAATGTACAACATCTGTACATTTCACCCGCAACTACCCGCACTCTCCTTGCCGAGAACACGGTGCGAAATGAGTGCATCGTATGTTTGCCACCGATAAATTTCGGTTTGCACGGGTAACACGGGAATTGCGAGCACTCAAGCGCAATCCAGATCAGCGATTACTCTCTCGAATGCGCTCCGCCACCTTTGTTAAGTATTCACGACCATCCGCAGACGCCAACTCAAGATAGTCGTTCAGTTGAGCCGAGTCGAGCCGCTCAAACACGCGTAGGGCAGCCATGCGCTCGTATACGTTCCCGGTGTTCCATGCGGCCACCGCGAGTCTTTCAGCCGATTTGTATCCAAGATCAGCCAACGTCACCATGGCGCGGTTGCGTACGTGCCCATGGGCATGTGAATCAGTCGCGAGGTCAAGCAGCAGTTGTTCGGTCTCGTCTCCTATCGGCAACCGGTAAAAGCTAAAGAACTCATCTGCGAATGCCTCTCTTATTCTGACGGTGTACTCGACAAACTCTCGGAATGAGCGAAATCGTTGATTGTATGCCGGGCGAGCAGCGTAGATCGTTTCCCATTCGCCGTTCGGGAACACTATGTGCGGATTTAAGAGAAATGCGTGCCCTTCTCTGCGTAGTTTGGTCCCATAGCCCTCCCATGATGCGCCGATAAGCAGGGAATCTCCATAGTATTGACGTCTAATCGCACGCTCGTCATTCGCATAATCCAGGTACACCTCGTCGGAAGCGGAGAACAGTTCATCGCCGAATATTCGAAGGATGCGTTCATGGTCACTCTCAAAGGATGCGAAATCCTCTGGGTCGCAGATGCGAAAGCGATCGATCTGCTGAACCGAGAACAGACATTCCTCAAAACGGTCGAAGGGTCGCCAGCCGTTCGAAATCAAGAGAAACGAGCGATACGATGGCGGAAGAGTGACTCCTAGACGCACTTCTGCTTCGCGGATTTCGCGCTCAGTAGCTGGGGGTTGCCCTCCGCTGGAGGCAGCCTTCTCAGCAATCTCTCTGGGAATCTTTCTCCCCAGCGAATACTTGGCGTTGAAATTCATCAACCTCACGAGCGCGTTCAAGCGTCGCAGAGTAGGCATCCACTCTGTTGTAAGAATTTCGCTCAATGAAGCACAGGTCGCAGCCAACTGCGTAGAACCCTCCACGGTCCAACGATGCGCAGCGATCAGTTCTCTTGATAAACCGCAAGCGGTAAGCAATTGGGCGGCATGGCAATGTTCCTCTATTAGCGACAGCAGAAGATGCTCAGTGCGAATTTCCATGCACGGATACTGATCAGCACGTCCGAAAACCGCGCCTAACTCATCAGCCACCGGAAGGTCCTGCGAGTGCGGAAGGGGGCCCGATCGAGTGTGCCACTGCGCATAGCCCGTTCTGATCTGGTTGGGTTCCAGTTCGACGCCAAACTGCTTGATCAGTTCGGGATGGACGCTCACAAGGCCAATCAGTAAATGTTCTGAACAGATTGATGGAGCACCGGATTGGCCTGCTTCTTTGCGAGCGACGAACACGGCTTGGCGCGAAAGTATCGAGTAACGTTCAAACAAGGAACACACCTCATGCCCATGCAATTCGGCTCTATCGATAGAGTTTAAAGGGCGAACGAACTTGCCTGCAGGGGTTCTGGGCGGTTTGTCGGCTAAACCGGAAGTTACGGTCCCAACCCGGGTTATTTCCGGTTTAGCCGGTCATCCGCCCGGAACGCTAATTCTGCCCGAGCCAATCAAAATAGCCGTCGACAATCCTGAGTACGCCAAATTGAGAAGAATTGAACGCTATCCAAACATACTCATTCGGCTTCCCCGGCGCAGGTGCAACTGACCTCGATTTAACTGGTCCGATGTACACGATCTGTGGAGTGTTGGTTCTATAAAGAGGTAGCTTTCCATCTTTGAAAGGATCCTTATTCCAAAGTAGGGTCCCGTCACGAGTGATTGAAGCAACGTGACGACGGTCCGATTCCACGTACAGTATGGTCCCGCTGTCAGGGTCTTTATAGACCAGTGGACCTGAAAATGGTTCGTGTCGAGGCGATACAGTCTCCTCTTGCTGATTAGGAGGTAGCGATTGTACTTGGTAGCGACGATCAATATATCTCGCAGTGACCTCCCCTCCTGCGGCGACAAAGCAAGCAGCAATTCCGACGACAATCACTCGAACCTGTTTCATTTGCGCAACTTCCCTACGGCGAGTCTACAATTTTGGAATTGCGAAGAGTGTACTCCGAGGCGTTCCGGGCGGTTTGACGGTAATACGTCCAGAACGCCACCCGTTACAGAAAATTCAGCATGTCCCAACCTGCCGCATAATTGAGGACAAAGAGCAATATCCATGAGCGTCGACGCTGAAATCCTACTGCGTGCTGAAGGCTGTCTGCTTGGGCAGCTCGCTGGGGATTCTCTCGGAAGTCTTGTCGAATTCCAACCACCCTCGGAAATCCGTAGCAGGTATCCCAATGGAGTTCGAGAATTGGCTGATGGCGGAACCTGGGGAACCATCGCAGGACAGCCCACCGACGATTCCGAAATGGCGTTGATGCTGGCAAGAATGTTGGCAAAGGAGCGGCGATATACCCCCGAGAAAGCGCACAAGGCATATGTGTTTTGGCTCAACTCACACCCCTTTGATTGCGGCAACACCATTTCTGTCGGACTCCGAGGCAAACCCAACTGGGACAGCCAAGCGAATGGCGCACTGATGCGAATCAGCCCGTTGGGCATATTTTGCTGGAACTGCGACCTTGCGAGCACATTGCGATTTGCCCAGCAGGATGCGGCTCTGACTCATCCCCACCCAATTTGCCTCCAAGCCAACGCACTATTCGCAATGTCCATCGCGGAGGCGATTTCACGTTTGAAAAGTCCGCAGAAAATATATGAGGACATCAAGTACTGGGCCACGGAGATGAGGGTCGAGAAGTCTCTGGAGAAGGCAATACTTGATGCGGCAAACTCAGCATCTGCCGACTACGTAAGCCAACAGGGTTGGGTCATCATTGCCTTTCAGAATGCACTGTGGCAATTGCTTCACGCCTCATCGCTAGAGGAGGGGGTCGTGGACACTGTCATGCGTGGCGGGGACACTGACACAAACGCCGCAATTGCGGGCGCCCTGTTGGGAGCAGCCCATGGTTACAATTCGTTACCGAAACGGTGGGTTGAAAAAATATTGAGTTGTCGTCCGAAGGCTGGTGAGCTGCATGTACGCCGCCCTCGTCCAGAGTGCTTCTGGCCTGTCGATGCTCGTCAACTCGCGAGGAGTCTGGTTACAGGATAGGGTGTCGACTGTGCTCGGCTGGTCGTTTCTGCGCCGTTCGGGACGGATTGTCGGCAACCGGAAGTTACGTGGGCGCTTCCCCGCCTCGGTCTTCTTCTCGGCCCAGCGCTGCTTCATCATGCGGCTGATTCTTGCACGCGTCGCCTGACTCATCGCCGACCTCTTCCCTTTGGATTGTTATGCTGCAATTGGGGCTGGACTCAGCCGTGGCCGGATGCCCTGATTCACCACGGTCGTCTTCAAGGATGGAGTTGCAGACAGCAACACACTCATCGCAGATATAAGCCCGTGGATAGTCGCTGGGCGACGAGATCAGCTTGGCTACCGCGTCCTGCGATTTGTGGCAGAACGAACAGCGCAACACTCTTTCACGGTGCGTG
>Ga0126381_100001307_pt1 | contig 26841 bp, 39 predicted proteins | sample PanSoiMetPlot_28_FD_96465 | JGI IMG/M metagenome (GOLD analysis project Ga0126381, IMG submission 96465) | Tropical forest soil microbial communities from Panama - MetaG Plot_28 | ecosystem: Environmental > Terrestrial > Soil > Tropical forest > Bulk soil | place: Panama | collected 2016-02-17
CCTTTGGTCGCGCGTGGTTGCATAGGTCCTCTGCAGATTTTGCATAGGTGGATGTCGTGGATTGCATAGGTACCTCTGCAACGGTTGCAGGGGTCAGCATCCAGATCGACGCCATACCCGCCGACTTATCCACAGCCAGGTAGCCGGCTTTCACGACGCCGTTCAGCGCCGACCAGGCGGTGCGGTAGCTCACCCCCATGTCCGCCGCCACCCGCGAAATCGACACTGTCGCCATCCCGGTATACCGATCGGCGCGGCAAGCCACCACCAGCAGAGCGTGCTTCGCCGAGGCTTCAAGATCGTTGAGTTGCAGCACGGCCATAACCGCCCGGATGTTCACCACAGGCTCGTCTGGTGGCCGTTCAAATGCAGCCGGACCCGCAGGATCTCCACCGCGGCCGGATCCGCGGTGCGGGACCTGGGCCCTTTGAGCAGGCTGCGGGACCGGTTCATCACCGTAGCGATCTGGGGCCAGGACAGCCGGCTTTCCTCGTGGAGAAGCTGGTAGGCGGCGCGGCGGGCCTCGACCCAGACGGGATGCTGGCGGTGGGATATCAGGTCGGGCAGGGTCAGCCCGTAGGCGTCGGCGACTACCTCGAGGACCTGAGCTGGGGGGACGGGGAACGGGTGGGTTGGGTCATCGGTCATCAGGCCCCTCGGTCAGTTGTCCAGGGTCCGCCCTCTGGATGTGAAGGCGGGCTGTTTTAGCGGAGAGTACGGACGATGTCGTCCAGGTCTTTTGGGCGCCACAGGAACACTTCGACGCCGGGTATTTCGGCTAGCAGGGTGAGCCAGTGCTGCTGGTGGTGTGACAGTTTGCCGGTGGCCGATTTGAGTTCGGCGAACACCAGGCGGGGCGGCCGGCATAGGGCCAGATCCGGGAATCCGGCACCGTCGCCGGACACGGCGGTGCGCCAGCCGTGCTCGGTCCGGGCCGGCCGGAAGTGCGCTCGTTGCCAGCCGAAGAGTTTGGACAGGTCGAGGACGTAGGCCAGCAGGTCGTCTTCGGTCGGCTGGAGGCTCGCCAGCGACAGTCCTTTTGCGATGCGGGACGCGATGGCACGCCTCCTCTGTCGGCACGGTTGGCAGTAGACGATCTCGCCGCCTCGCCGCCGGTAGGCAACCTCGCGGGGATGGCCGGCGACGCACACGCCGAGACGGTGGATGGCCATGCCAGGCGACTCACCGCGGCGGGTGTTCTCGGCGGCTGACACCAGCTCAAGATGGGATGGGTTGCAGCAGATCCGGTTACGGCACAGGTGGTCGACCTGCAGCCCGGTTGGGATCTCGCCGTAGGCCATGGCCATGACAACCCGGTGGGTGTATTCGACGCCCCGACTGCGGCCTAGGTTGATGCGTCCGTAGCCGGCGCCGGCCAGCTGCGATCCGGTCCATTCCCAGCAGCCGTCGGCGTTGACGACGATCTTGGGTACCATCCGCCGGGCCACCCGTTCCCATCCCGGGACAGCAGCCAAATCTCCGACATGGATCAAGTCGCGGATCTTGCGGGGTGTGGTCACGGTCGGGTGGCGGCCCAGTAGACCAGGTAGCCGGCGAGGCAGATGAGCAGGATGGCGGCGAGCGTCATGGCGGGCAGTCCCGGGCGGGGCGGTCCATGTCGGGTTTCCAGATGTAGCCGCAGTCGGCGCAGACCATGGCGGTCCGGCCGTGGTAGCGGCCGGTTTGCCAGGTGTGGGCGGACAGGTTGTCGTCGGCGAGGCGGCGGCGGACCATCTGGCGGGTGTGCTCTTGCGGATAATTGGGGTTATGCGCGGAATCTGTGCCGCTATTCACGATCTTCTTCTTCCTGGCGTCGTAATCGGACCAGCGTGCGCTCCAGCTCGGAGATCCGCTCGGTGCGGCGCTGTCGTTTAGCTGCCTTCTCTTCTTCAGGGCTCAGCTTTCGGAGCCCGGGAATGACTGGCAGCTTGATCAGCTCGTCGATCTTCGCTCGCTGCTCAGGACTCAACGGCGGGAACCCGCAGCAACGCTGACAATGCTGGGGGCCGCCGCCCCATGAATGGCCGGCGAATCCGCAGTCGGGATGGTCCCGGCGATATCGCTCGTTCTCGTCAGCCGAACGGTCACCTGTCCACGGCACGCCGCAACCGGGGCAAGGCAGCCCGGCTTTCGCTTCCTCGTAGGACATCAGCCGGGCGGGATGCATTCGGCACATGCTGATCATGAATGCCTCTTTGTCTCGCTCAGCCGCCTCGGTGTCATAGGCGCTCGTCAGCTCTTCTAGCGGCATCCCCAGAACTTCGGCCACAAGTGGCAGTTTGCGCTTGGCCATCATGGGCCTGTCATGATGAAAAATATTGTTGACGGTCGCAGCGCCCAGCAGCCGTATAGCCTTTTTGCGGTCGAAGTAATCATGGTCGGTAAGGAGATTCGCTGCGTGGTCGATGAAACAGTCGACAAAGGCCCGGCTGGCGCGGAAGTCGTGTTGTCTGATCCATTGCAGATATTGGGGATGCAGTCGGCCGTTTTCTAAACGCCTGGGATCATCTAGGCGGGGACGGAACATTCGGGCCAGCTCCGAGGTGCTCTCAGTGGCCATGGCGGCGTTCGAAGTCGTCGAGCATCCGGCGGCTGCGGAAGGCGAGCCCGAACGCAGATGAGGTCCGGTCGTTCAACGTTGCTCCAGTCGACGGTCTTCAGGTCGCCCAGATTGGGCACGCCAGGCCAGTGTTTCGCCAGCACCCGACTGGCGTAGGGGTTGATCTCGGATTGCCAGATGACTTTCATCCCGGCCCGTTCGAGGCCGAGGTCAAGTCCGCCGATCCCTGAGCATTCCGAGCCGACTGTGAGCTGCGGATAATGGGCCTTATGCGGACTAGACATCCTGGCCTGACCCCGAGCGCGACAGAAGGCCCCCGTTGGGAGCCTTCTCGTCGTCGGAACCGCGTGAGCGGGCCGGATCGCAAGTAACGACCAGTGTAGCAGGGACTGTCGCAAGCAGCCCCTGCGGGTTAGTGCTGCGGCGGAGCGTGTGGGATTCGAACCCACGGGACTTGCGATCCGACCGCTTATCAGGCGGTTCCGTTCGGCCTCTCCGGCAACGCTCCGTCACTGAACAGTGTACTAGGGGGGTGTGACCGTTATCGGGCATGACGTCTAGCCTCCGCGTTGCGGGAGTTGCGCTTACGGCAGACCTTGCAAGAGCGATGCACCCGGTTATCGGTCATGGGACCAGCCGCCCTTGTGTCAGGCAGCGCAGCGGATGCGCCTCGCGGGCCAGGATGTACCGGCCAACGTCGAGCGTGTACCCGTCGGGCGTGCCCGGGCACTCGTGCCAATGCCGGCCGTGCATCGAACGCACCTGCTCCCACCACTGCGCCGGGGTGACGTCGACGTACTGGCGGGAGTCGACCGGGGTCAGGCGGCGCACCCGAAAGCTAACGATGGGATTCTGCGCCTCGAGCTGGCGAATTCGGTGGTTGAGATCGTCGATCTCTTGCTGCACCTCGGGCGACCGGTCGATGCGCCAGGCCACCCCGAACGCATCGAGGCCGGCGGCGGTAGCGAGTTTCTTGCTGACCTGGACGCCCTTGTCCATGAGATCCTGGCCGACGTCGCGGAATTCCTCGTAGATGGCCAGCGGGTCCCGGCAGAAGTGGCAGAACTCGGTCCAGTCCCGGTCGGCCACGTCGAGCCGGTGGCCGGTGCGCCGATAGATCTCGGGCAGTTCGTCGCGGTGAGCGGTCGAGAACGTCAGATCAATGCCGGGATTGCGGCGGTGGCGACTCATCCGATGCGCTCCTTTGCTCGTTTCACGTTGGCGGCGTCGACATCGCAACCGATGACATGCCGGCCGAGGGCGTGAGCGGCGGCCAGGGTCGTGCCGGCGCCCATCATCGGATCGCAGACGGTCTGACCGGGCTCGGTGAGCCGCTCGACGAGAGTGATGAACCCGTCAAGCCCCTGGCCCCACTCGTGCAGTTCTTTGGCCGCCGCGTTGGTGTCGGCGTTGCGTATCACGTCATCGAAGCGCCGGCCACCGCCGTAGACGAGTATCGGTTTCCAGCCGGACTGCACCTGGCGGTAGGTCGAGCTGAACGCCGGGCCGCCCATCAGGTAGCAGGCAGTCCAGCGGTAGGGGCGAGAGCCTTCGAGCAGCCGGAACGCTTCGGGCAGCCAGGTGTGGCCGTAGAGGATGGCGAGCAGCCCGTCGTCGGTCAGGGTCCGGTGGGCGAACTGCGCGAGGTCGGCGAGTAGCGGCAGCCATTCCTTGCCGTATGGCGGGTCGGTGATAATCGCGTCAATAGTCGCTGGTTGGACGTCGGATAACGCTTTGCGAAAGTCGCCGCAGCGCAGATCGATGTTGCGGGGTTCTGTCATCGCATCAACGGTTTTCCTGGCCCGTTCTTGGCGGCGTTCAGCGGCGTTCTGGTCCCGAGCTAGTCGTCGGGCTCGTCCTTGCGCCAGGCCAGCAACATCGGCCGACTCCCGCTCGAACCACTCGCCTGTGCCATTTGGCGCAGTTCTCTCAGTGTCATCCTGGTCAGTGGACTTGGCGTTCGAGTCGCCTGTGCCATTTGGCACGGCCACATGATTGTGAACGGTCCTATGCGGCGTACCGGTGGCCTTTCCAATGGCCCGCGTTGACGCCTGTGGTTGCAGCTCCTTGATGCGTTGGTGGAGCCGTTTCTTCTCGGCCAGGTTGAACGCTGATAGGTCTATTGATCGCAGGAAAAGATTCACGTCCGCGTATCCCGGCCCGACCTGCTGCCATCGATCGCCTTCGAGAAGCCATTCCAGTTCCCCGGTCATCCGCTCGAAGCCGTAACCGCTGATGTGTGCCGACTCAAGCAGGCGGCCGTAGACGATGTTCGGCGCTTCGGCTTGTGAATCCGTGCGCACATTGTCCTGATAAACGGGTGGTTTATCGGTGCTCACTGTTTCCACATCTTTCGGCTGTTCTCGCGGCGGGAGGTCTCGGCGTGCTCGGCGCAGCAGTACAGCCAGCGGGGCGCCGCGTTCTTGCCGCACCAAATGCAGGTGCGGGGAATCTTGGCGACTTCTTTGCCGCGGGTTTTGTTGACGCGGTAGTCGTGCAGGTGCTGGGCGACGTCGTTCTCAGTCCTCATAGCGGGCCCCGCACGAGTAGCAGGTGGCGTTGGCCTGGTCGTACCAGTCGGCCCAGGCGGCGTCGTCCCATTCATTGATCTCGTCGAGCATGTGCTCGGGCGGCTCGTCGTAGTGCCAGCGGTGGCGGCCGTCGGATTCGGCCGGGCAGCTCATGGGGCGACCGCCCGGGCCAGGACCGATGCGTCGCGGACGATGGCGATCTCGGCGGCGGTGAGCCGGCGGAGGCGCCGGGTGCGGGATCGGGATAGGACTAGCGGTTTGAGGAGGGCGCGGACGGCGTCGCTCGCGGCGAGGAGGTCGAGGCCGCCTTGGGTGGGGTCGACGTCTGCGGCGTCGAGGTTCTGCCAGGGGTTGGCGGGCCGCCACGGGTTGTATGTGCGGTAGCGGGTGCGGGGGGTCATTTCGCCGGTGTCGGGGTCGACGTAGGTGTAGTGGTCGATGTCGACGACGATGCCGACGGGGTCGAGGGGCTGCCAGCGGGAGTAGAGGATCCAGCCGGGGGTGATGGTGCCGGTGCCGGCTCTAGCACCCGTGCGTGTTCCTCCTTGCTGGTGTGGGGTTCCGGCACCGGCGGAGAGTTGGGCGGCGTGTTGGCGGGCAGCGGCGAAGGCCTGGTCGTCGTCGGCGTTGGTGTAGGTCACGACGGCACGTTCAATGTGGCCGCGATCCGTTTCTCCAGCCATCGCTCCACGTCGCTGTTCAGGTAGGCGATCTTGCGCGGCCCGAGGCGGAAATACGCAGGTCCCTGGCCGTTTCTGCGCCAGTAGGCGAGGGTGTTCACCGACACCGACAACCGTTTCGCAAGGTCGGCCTGGAGGATCACATCGGCGGGGTCGATAACGCGCCCCGAGTCGGCGTTCGGGGTCATATGAACGGCCGCCCAGCTGGGTCTTCGTAGGAGGCGGGTTGGGTGTCGTCGTAGTTGCGGGATTCGGGGAGGTTGTCGTAGTAGTCGGCGGGCGGGCCCTGGTCCCGGGCCGGCGGGCGCCTGGAAGGAGGCGCCGCTTTGGGCGGCGGGCGGGTCGCCGCCGCGGGCCGGCCCGGGGACTCGGGGGGGGTGGTTGGGGGGCCGCCCGGCGCCTGAGGAATGGCGGCCGCCTCCACGGCCGCCGACGCCGGGGGCTCCCCGATCTCTCCGGTGTCGTCGTCGACGGTCTGGTAGTCGCCGGTGATGTCGGCGAGGTCGGCGAGGGCTTTGCCGATCTCGGAGGAGAACCCTCGGCGGAGCGCCATTTTTTCGGCGGTGATGCCGAGCATGTGCGACGGTTTTTCTTTCCAGACCGGTGACACGGGCCGGTAGAACTCGGCGAATTTGGCGGTGCCGTTGGCGGGCATGTCCCAGCCGTCGACGTGGACCAGGACCCGGGCGGCGTAGGGGGTGCCGTCGCCGGTCCAGACGTCTTCCCATTCGAGGGGGAGTTTGTTGCCGTTTTTGTCGTAGCGGCGGGGTCCGCACCATTCGGGGCCTTGGATGCCGCGGAGGCGGCCGGTGCGCTGGGCGATGGTGCGCCGGCCGTCGATGGTGATCTGGATCTGGTTAACGTTGCCGTAGGGGACGAGGGCGATCTCGCGGGCGGGGATGGACAGGCGGAGGTGTCGGGCGGCGGCGGCGAACACTTCGAGTTCGGCCGGGCTGGCTTTTTGGCCGTACTGGGCGCGTAGGGCGTCAACGACACGGTCCTCGGCCCGGGCTAGGTCGGAGGAGGTCATGCTTTTGGGGTTTTCTCCTGGTAGGTGGCGGCGGCTTGGTGTTGGCGGTAGACGTCGACGGCGATGGCCAGCTCGTCCATCAGCCACCCGTAGCGGTCGGTGTCGGCGCTGCCGCCGGCCCGGTACCAGTGGGCGAGTTCGGTGGCGGCGTTGACGAGCATGGCGAGGGCTTCGTCGCCGGTCATGGGCGGGCGGCTTGGACGTGGTCGCGGAAGTCGATGGCGCGCAGGTAGGCGTCGCGGGTGATGGGGGTGGGGTTGGCCATCCAGGTGTTGAGGGCGGCCCAGACGTAGTGGTCGGCCCGCCAGGCCCGCCACCGCCAGCGGAGCCGGTTCACGCCGCGGTGGGGGTGTGGCCGACGAGGTCGTCGATGGAGACCTGGAGGGCGGCGGCGAGTTTGACCAGGGTGGCGAGTGAGGGTTCGTTGAGGCCGTTTTCGATGCGGCTGTAGGTGGCGGTGGCGATGTCGGCGCGGCGGGCGACGGCCTCCTGGGATTCGCCTCGTTGTTCTCGTAGGGCTTTGGCCCGGGGTCCGATCTGGGTCACAGACCCATCCTTGTCGGTGCAGACTTGCAACGCAAGCACCCTGGCTGTACATTCGTGTTATGGCAGCATTGGAATTGCGGCGGTTGGATCCGGAGCCGTGGGGGACCCGGCTGGGCCGGGCCCGCAAAGCGGCCGGCCTGAACGTCCGCCAGGTCGAGGAGATCCTGTTCCCCCACATTTCTAAGTCGGCGCTGATCCGCCTGGAGGCCCAGCCGGCCCTGCCCGAAGACCGCAAGGACCGGGCCCGGGCGGCGCTGGTGTTGCTGCTCTACGGGTTCGACGGCGACGATTTCGGCCTGGACCGGGCCGACGTGCCGCCCGCCATCGACCGGCGGGCGCTGGGCCGTCTGGCTCGCCGCAGAAGGAAGGTGGCGCCGCCGTCTACCAAATGGAAGAAGGCGCGGCCGCTTCTGGTGGTGGCGGCGTGAGCGGGAGCCCTGTTGATGCCAAGTTCATGAGCCGTAATTTACGGGCCCTGGCCCGCCATGTCGGCGACGGCGCCCTGCACGAGCTGGCCGACCTGGACCGCCTTCGCGACGAACTCGACGGCCACATTCTCGACGCGGTGGCCCGGCTGCGGGCCGAGCCGTGGTGCTACTCGTGGGCGCAGATCGGCAAGACGCTCGGGATCTCCCGCCAGGCGGCCGCCCAGCGGTTCGCTAAGGCCGGCGGGGATCGCCGGCCCGGCGGACAACTGGCAGACCGCAGATGACCGGTTTGGTGTCAAGGCGACCTTGACGTGTGTGGGATGCCACCATTCGGGGCCGGCGGAGAGCCATCCCGAGAGGAAGTACTCGCATGCTGCTCGCCGACGCTATCGATCTCTACGTGACGGACCGCCACGCCCGCGGCGAGATCGGCGCCAACACCGCCCGCCAGGTGGCCTGGCGGCTCGGGCTGATGGCGCGGGCCTGCCCCGGTCTGGACATGCGCGACCTGACCCGGGACCGGGTGCTGGACTGGCAGCGGACGGTTGGCGGCCAGCGGGCCTCGACGCGGCGGTCGTACCAGTCGACCCTGAAGACGTTCTGTGTGTGGGCGGTGGACGGCGGCCTGGTCGATCATGATCCGACGGTGCGCCTGGCGAAGGTGCGCGAGCCTCGGCCGGTGGCCCGCCAGCTGTCGGACGGGGAGTTGGCCCGGCTGGCGTTGGTGTTGCCGGATGAGCGGGCCCGGCTGATCGTGGGGTTGATGCGCCACGGTTTGCGCTGCGTCGAAGTAGCCCGCCTGACGGCGGCGGACTACGACCCGGCCGGGCCGCGGCTGTGGGTGTGGGGCAAGAACGATCAGCGGCGGCGGGTGCCGGTGCGGCCGTGGCTGGCAATCCTGTTGGACCGGGCGGCCCGGGCCCGGCCGGTGGGGCCGCTGGTGGGGATCTCGGCGGGGCGGGTGTCGAAGCTGGTGTCGGGCTGGTTCGCGGCGTCGGGGGTGAAAACCGACCGGTATGACGGCCGGTCCGCGCACGCTTTGCGGCATACGGCGGCGGGACAGGTGTTGGCCGGCTGCGGGAATGTGAACACGGTGAAGGATTTTTTGGGCCACCAGAATCTGGCGACGACGACCCGCTATCTGCCGGACACGGCCGAGGAGAGCATGGCGGCGGCGATGGCCGCCGGCGGCATCTGACCCCCCGAAAAACGGGGGGCGGGCCGGGCTGGAACCGACGACCAAATCGGGGAACCAGCCGGCCCGCCGGGACCATGATGCTAAAGGTTTCGGCGGCGGCGGTCGATACCAGGATTGTTCCGACGACCAAACACGAAAAGGGGAACACACAATGCACGGTCCTGAATGGATTCCGGTGATCATCTTGGCCGCCTTCGGCTGGCTGGTGGCGTTCGTGGCCTGGTGGGCGCTGGCCGGGTGGGGTTTCTCCATCGCGGTGCGGGTGTACCGGCGGAGTATGCGAGCCCACCAACACAATCGGGAGTTGGCCCAGCTCGGCCGGGGACTAGCCGGCCGCCCAGCGGATCAGCAGGTAGACGAGCTCGCCGGCCGCGGCTGACCCGGCGGCGATGGCCGCCCAGATCAGAACGATAACCAGGCGGTGTTCACCCGCCGACACAGGCCAGGATGTCGATGGTGCCGCCTTTGGCGGTTTTGACGGTGACGGCCTCGACGGTGTGGTGGGCGGGGCAGGTGGGCCCGGACGGGCCGGTGGCGCCCCGGGCGCCGGCCGGTCCTACCGGCCCGGTTTGGCCGGTAGGCCCAGCAGGGCCAGCAGCACCGGCGGGTCCAGGCGGGCCAACTGCACCGGGTTTACCCGCCGCTCCGGTGGAGCCGGCCGAGCCGGCCGAGCCAGTGGCGCCGGTCTGGCCGGCGGAGCCGGTCGAGCCTGTCGCTCCCACGCTTCCCGCCGTGCCCGCAGCTGTCGATCCAGATGTTCCGGCTGGTCCGGTGGCACCGGTCGCTCCTTTCGGTCCGGGCGGCCCAGCCGCGCCTGTCTGGCCGGCAGGCCCGGTGGCGCCGACGGGTCCGGGCGGGCCGACGGCGGGGACGGTGGGATTGTTCTGCAGGGCGTAGGCGGTGGCGGCGATGGAGCAGCCCAGCAGGATGCCGGCCACGATGAACACCAGTACCGGTCTAGGCATCGGGGTCGATGCCGTGGCGGGCCAGTTTGAGCGCCAGATCGAAGTTGCGGCGCTCGGCAGCCAGGCGCTGATGGCGTTCGTCGGCTAACTGGCCGGACAGCTCTTCGATCTCGGCTTTGGCGGCTTTTCTTTCTTTGTCGCGGGCGGCGCGCACGGCGAGGAGGACGCCGCCGCAGGCGGTCACCAGGCCGCCTAGCCCGGTGACAACGGCGACCAGCCGGGCCGGGTCCACATGGCTGGCCGTCCCCGGTCTTTTTAGCGGGCCGTCGGGACGACCGGGACGGGGTCGCCGGCGCCGGTGTGGTCGAACGCCGGATAGTCGGGGTTGACCCGGGCGGCCGGGTCGGTGGTGTTGGCGTCGTGGGATTCCCACACCACGTCGCCGGTCGAATCGTCGACGCAGATGATGTTGTGGCAGCCGTCGTGGTCGGCGCAGTCGTGGATCTGCTGGTGGAAGGTCATGGCAGACCGTACAGGGCGACGATGGCGCCCCGGCCGCCGCCGCCGGCGGGGGCGGTGGCCGCCAGCGGGAAGGTGGCGCTGTCGTAGTAGACGAATCCGGGGCCGAGGGCGCCGGGGCTGGTGCCGACCAGCGAGCCGGTGCCGATAAAGGATGAGGCGCCGCTGGTGCCAACAGCGAAATAGTTGCTCTGGTCGACGGCGACGGAGCCGGTCAGGTTTATGGTGGCGGCGCCGGCCGCCGGGGTGGGCACCTGCGCCGACGAGGCGACCAGGGTGGTGGGCGGCCCGGTCGGCGACGCCGAGGCGTACACGCCGACCTGGGTGTTGCCGGCGGCGGTGACCACCTGCAGGCCTATTTTGGTGATGGTGGCCGCCCCGCCGATGTTGCGGAAGTAGTCGGTCTGGTTGGCGGCGAAACCGATGTTCGCGGACGGCAGCCCGGGGTGCATGGTGTGGGCGGGCAGGATGGCGGCGCTGTTGGGGGGGCCGATGTTGTTGGCGACCACGGTGGTGGACCCGGCGATGCGGGACACATAGTTGGTGCTGGTGCCGGCGAAGTTGTTGTCGGTGACCAGGTTGGCGGAGGCGCCCACCTCGCGGAACACGTTGCCGCCGACGTTGTTGACGAGAATGTTGCCGACGGCGGCGGAGTTGCCGCCCTGGAAAATGATGTTGTTGCCGCCGCCGGCGGTGATGGTGATGGTGTTGCCGACGGCGGTGCAGTTGGTGACCGACCCGGGGGTGAGCACCCCATGTCCGATGGAGGACAGGTTGTTGGCGACGACGGCCACCCCGGAGGCGTTGCAGTTGACGGCCGGGTTGGCGGTGCCGACGTTGACGACGGTGTTGCCTTTCACCAGGCAGCCGATGTCCAGGCGGATGTAGGGGTTGACAAGGTTGTTGCCGTCGACGGTGACCCGGCTGCAGGAGGACTGGATCCAGATACCGATCAGGCCGGTGCCCGAGTAGGCGGAGGCGTCGATGTGGTTGTCGGCGACGATCAGGTCGGCGATGTTGTTGGCGACGATGACGGCGTTGGCGACGGCGGTCACCCCGTCGATCTGGTTGCCGGCCACCCTGACCCGTTTGGAGCCGGCGGCGGCCTGCATGTTGATGGCGTCCTGGGATTGGGCGCCCATGGTGACCTGGTTGGCGGTGAAGGTGACGTCAGTCAGGACGGCCCGGGCGTTGATGCCGGCCGAGAACGCCCCGGTGGCGGCGGTCGACATGTCGAAAAGATTGTTGGCGATGACCGCCCGGGTCAGCGACCCGCCGGCCGAGATTTGCAGGCCGTTGCCTTTGCCGGACGGCGGGCAACGGTTGTAGTTGCCGGTGAAAACGATGTCGGTGCAGGTGCCGTCCAGGTCGTAGCCGATACCCCAGTCGTAGACGGCGTTGCCGGTGATGTGGATGCCCTGGTGGGTGTAGCCGCCAGAGCAGGTGATGCAGTTGGGGGCGGCGGCGGCCCCGTAGGCGGCGTTTAACGCCTGCCAGGCGATGTTGTCGGTGACCCACAGGTCCTGGCCGCCGTGGAGGCGCAGGCCGCCGTTGCACAGGGTGAGATAGTTGCGGTCGACCCAGCCGTGCGCCACCGACAGCGAGGTGGGGCTGGTGGTGATGGTGGAGACCGGGTTCTGCTGCCAGGAGGTGATCTTGTTGTTACGGATCACGAAATGGGTGGAGTTGCCGATCTGGATGGCCTGGTGCAGGTTCTCGCCGGGCGAGCTGGTGGGGGCCTGGCCGTTTAGGGTGCAGCCCACGATCTGCCAGTCGGCGGCCGGGGCGGTCTGGCCCTGGTCGCCGATGCCGCACACCGAGGCCGGGCTGCCGGTGAAGTTCGGGAACAGTAGCGACAGGCCGTCGAGGACCACTCCCGATTTGAGGACCAGGGCCGGGTTGGCGTTGAAGTTGGAGGCGTAGGCGTAGTTGGTGGCCTGGTAGGTGCAGTAGTAGGTTTTGCCGGGCTGGCCGACCACCCGGGTGGCGGCGCCGCTGGTGTTGTAGCGGCCGTTGGCGTCGTTGATGGCGGCCTGGATGTGGGCGGTATCGTCGGTGGTGCCGTCGCCGACCGCCCCGTAGTCGGCCAGGTTGAGGGACGCCGCGGCGGTGGCCGGGCCGGGCGGGCCTTGGGGGCCGACCATGTCGAGGGTGACGGTGGGCGGGCTGGGGACGGTGACGGTGACGGTGGGGTTGCTCATGGGGTGGTGACCTGGGCGGTGATGGTGACGACGCCGGCGATCAATGTGGTGATGAGCCCGCCGGCCGATTTCATCTGGCAGTCGTAGACGGAGCTAGCGGGCAGGGTGGCGGTGGCGGCGTTGGTGAGGGTCATGGTGATGGTGCCGGCGGTGCCGCCGGGGGTGCAGGTGAAGGTGGCCAGGGCGGTGGTGTCGGAGGTGCGGGCTTTGATTTGGGCGGTGGCGGTGTAGCCAGTCAGGTCCATGTTGGTGCTGTCGGGGTTTTTGACGTTGACGACCATGGCGAAGTCGTCGCCGGCGTACAGGCTGAGGTTGACCTGGACGGGCAGGGCGGTGATGTTGGTGGTGGTGCCGATCACCTCGAGCTCGACATGCGGTGGTGTGGCGGGCGCGGCCCGGGATCTGATCGGTGCGGGCAAGGTGCTCATTCGTTCTCGCTTTCAGGTGACCGGCATGGTCCACGAGGCCTGCCAGGTGGACGGCCCGACGAGGCCGTCGACGGCCAACCCTTTCTCTTGCTGGAATTGGCGGCAGACGGTTTCGCTGTTGGGGCCGTAGCAGCCGTCGACGGCGCCGATGCCGGCCCAGCCCCGCCCGGTTTTCATCTGCGTCTGCCACGTTTTGACGTTCTGGTTGTCCTCGCCGCCGTAGTAGCCGGAATGGCAGTGGGGGTCGGCGGACGGCTGGCCCAGATAGTCGCTGCTGGGGTAGGGAAAGGGCGGCGCCGGCCCCGCCGGAGGAACGGGTGTCGGCGGGGTCGGCGCCGGTGAACTTCCCCCCGCCATCTCTAGCACGGCGTCGATGGGGAACGCGGGACCGCAGTCCCAGTGGCCACCACCCCACGAGCCGAGGTCGTTGTGCTGGCAGACACCCGACCCGCCGCCCTGCGCCTGGTCGGCCGTCAGCTTCACGATCGGGATCCCGAAGACGGCGGCCTCCTCGGCGACCCAGGCGGCGGTGTTGGCCAGCATGGTCGGATGCTGATTCCAGGTGGCGGCATCCCAGTCGGCGAAAGCGCACAGCTCGGCCTGCACCGCGATCGGGTTGGCGTTCGCCGCCGTCCAGGCTTTGTAGTCGCGGCGGACGTACTCGCCGACAGTGTTCTCGGTGTCGTCAATACCCACATGGGACGAGACGCCGGAGGCCGGGTTGGCGAACCAGGCGCCCAGATCCTGAATGTTCGTAGCACCCTCAGCAGTGTGCAAACATATGAGCCTAACGGTGGCGCCGCCCCGGCTCGAGTAGTTGCCGGTGGGGTAGGCGACCCGTTTAAGAGGCATCTTTGGCCCAGTCCTCGTCGGGCTCGTCGTCGGGGTCGTCGGCCGGGTCAGGCCAGTCGACGGTGTTGTCGTCGGGTTCGGGTTCGGTGGGGGTCATGGTCTCTCCTCAGGGGTGCAGGAAACCGACACTGGCGAACGATTCGGGGGCGCCGCGCAGCGCGAAGCTGGCGGTGTTGATCTGGCAGCGGAAGTCGTAGGTGTCGCCGGCCGCGGCTCGGTCGACGGCGGTGAGGGGGATCTCGGAGTAGCCGGACGCCTGGATGCCGTTGACGACCAGGGCGGCCCCGTTTTTGTAGATGGCCCGGTTGTTCTGGATGCCCGACGCCGGGTTGAAGCCGAGCTGGAAGGAGAACAGGTACACGCCGGGGTTGGGGCAGGTCCACACCCCGGTGCCGGTGTTGTAGGCGTTGGCGTCGTCGAAAATTTTGGTGGCGAAGGGGACGATCTGCCAGGTGAGGGGGGTGGCGGAGGTGGTGAAGCTGGCTAGGTTGTAGCGGCAGGAGGCCCGGGTTTCGGTGGCCAGGCCGCCGGGGCGGACGTCGGTGATGTTCCCGGCCGCTATCGCGGCGGAGCCGCCGGCCACGTAGATCTGGGCCAGGGCCAGGGTGCCGGCCGGGGCGGCCGGGGCGACGGGGGTGGCGGCCGGGGTGCCGGTGACGTAGTCGAAGATGAAGTCGTTGTTGGCGCCGCCGTCCAAATCGTTGGCGCGGGGCCGGCAGATGACCAGGTCGACGCGGTTGGTGCCGGAGCCGGGGGCGGCGGTGAGGGTGACCTGTTCGACGGCGTCGGACGAGCACAGGGTGGCGCCGGTGTTGTTCTGGGTGGGGACGGCTACGGCGCCGGCGGCGACGTTGACGGTCATGGCGGTGGCCGGGGTGACGGCGCAGCCCGTGGTGGCGCCGGCCGGCCACAGGGCGGAGATGAGGCGCCGGTCGAGGGCGGCGGCGTAGGAGCCTTGCTGTTCCCACAGCGGGGTGTAGCGGGTCATGGTTTCATCTCCGGGTGAGGGCGTTGACGTCGCGGCTGTTGGCGGCGACGGTGTCGAACAGGCCGCGCTGGGGGCGGCCGACGGTCAAAGAGACGTCTTCGTTGCCGTCGTCGCCGATGTCGAAGGTGAGGCCGAGAACCCGGACGGTGGTGTTGACGGCCAGCCGGCCGGAGTTGACGACCAGCGGCACCACGTCGCCCATGTTGGGCCGGCCGGTCGAATAGGTGCCGGGCCGCAGCGTCAGCGCGTAGGTGGGGATCAGGGTGCCGTTGAGGGCCAGGTCGCCGGCGGCTTTGTCGTCGAGGGTGGATTGGACGGTGACGTCGGCGGCGTTGTCGTCGCCCTGCCACAGGCCGACCGGGTTGACGGTGATGTTGTTGGCGTCGGCGTTCCAGCGTTCGGAGAACAGCTGGGCGGCGGCCGGGTCGGAGGAGCCGTTGTTGCCCAGGACCCGCCAGTAGTTGCCGTAGGAGCCGGAGTCGACGGTGCGGGTCAGGGCGGCGACGGTGTTGCCGTACACCAGTTCCAGGTCGGCGCGGGTGACACCCTGGTAGGGGTAGTAGATGTTGAGACGGTCGGCGGTGGGGTCGACGGCGTAGTCGAACCCGCCGATGACTTTGGACAGCTCGTCGAAGGCGGTGCCGATGTTGGTGCCGGGATAGTAGGTGCGGTCCCGGTTCTGGCCGGACGGGCCCCGGGCGGTGCCGTTGGGGGCCACCGGGGTGGCGGTCAGGGGGATGTAGGAGCCCGGCCCGAAAAAGGTGTTGTCCATGGCGTGGGTGTATTTGGCGAACGACAACAGGTCGGCGGCTATGTCGTCCTGGTCTTCGGCGATGTAGGGGGCGACGATGTTCAGCATCCGGCGGGACATGACCGCCGCATAGTCGTGGCAGGTGAAAGTGACGGTGTGGGTCTGTTCGGAGATGGTGTCGGCGGACTGGGCCACGATGCCTTTGAACATGATCCGGTCGCCGCCGGCGGTCTGATCCCAGCGCCAGGCGATCACGTCGGTGGCGAGCTCGGTGACGAGAGCGGCGGTGGGGTGGTGGCCGTCGAGAGAAAAGGTGAGGGTGGCCGGGGTGCACCAGGCCTGTTCGAGTTTGCGGCCCGCCGCGCCGGTCAGCTCGGTGATCATCGTCTGGCTGTTCGACACCCCGTCGGCGAAGGCCCGCTGGTGGGCGGTGAGCCGCCACAGGCCCCGCCCGGCCGGCAGCGGCACGGGCGCGGACCGGGCCTGCCGCGGCGTGTCGGGCGGGCCTGCGGGGGTCCGGCCGGGCGGCCAGCTCACGAGAGGTAGCCGTCCTGCCAGATGGCCTGCACCTGGGTGAGGGCGGAGGTGCCGCCCCCGGACATGGACAGCAGCCCGGTGGCCGGCAGCGGCGCCACGGCCGGCCAGGTGGTCGACGTCCAGTCGATTTTGGAGATGACCGGCTGGGCCGGGTCGCCGTCGCGCAGCGCCGACTTTTGGGCGCAGTCGACGTCGACGTAGTGGCCGGCGTCGATCACATAGCCGCCGACGAAACGGACGTTCCAGGCGGTGTTGGGGTTCGACTGGGCGATCTGTATGTTGGCGGCGGTGATCGGCCCGTAGACACGCAGCAGCGGCCGCAGCGCCACGTCCCCCGGGGTGGACAAGACGGCCGAGTTGGGCGAGGTGGTCCCGGCCGGGTAGACGCGGGGGAAGGTGAGCGGGTAGGCGCGGCCGGCGCCGCCGGCGCCGCCGGTCCAGGCGGTCGCCGTGTTGACGGTGGGGTCGCGGGCTATGGGGTCGGCGGCCATCCATTGCAGCTGGATGTCGCGCTGGTAGGGGCCGGCGACCGGCCACGAGTAGCCGGTGCCGCGCACGGTGAGGGTGCGTTCGGGGGCGCCGGGCCGGTCCAGGATCCAGTGCAGCACGGGCCGGGCGGAGGGGACCATGTAACGGGCGAAGTTGTCGGCCACGTCGTCGACACGGGCGCCGGCGCCCTGGAGGGCGGTGATGTTGGCCGACACCACCCGGGCGCCCATGTATTGGGTGCGGTCGTCGACGCCGTCCTGGTCAGGCCGGCTGGACATCACCTCCCGCGGTGCCGGATAGCCCAGGTCGAGCTGGGTGCAGAAATAGCCTTTGGTGGTGTCCTCGAGCTGCACCGTGGACGAGCCGAGGGTCAGCCACGCCGACCGGACGCAACCGGTAGCGGGCGGTGTCGGGGTCGGGGTCGGCGGCGTCGGCACCAGCCACTTGTTGGTCAGGTAGGTGGTGGTGGAGTTGATGTCAGCGTCCGACAGAGGCGACGGGTAGATGATCATTTCGCAGATCGGGCCGTTCCAGACCAGGCTCGGGCTGTCGCTGCGAGCCCCGAACACGAACGGGCCGCCCAGCGCTGCGGTCCCCGGGTTGCCGGCGGTTTTGGTCCCGTCCACCCAGATGGCACTCGCCGAACTGTTCGCCACATGGGCGAAAACGTGCAGGCTGGTGTCGGCCGGGGTGGTCGAGTTGACCAGGGCGGTGCCGTTGTAGATCACCCAGATGCCGGCCGGGTAGTTCGACTGCAGCATGGCATTCTGGGTGCTGTTGCCGTACACGGCCCGGCTGGTGCCCGTGTCGGACGATCGCGCGACTACCAGCAGCGTGTACGGCTGGGCGACAGTCAGCGACGAGTTGGACATATAGGTGGCCGCCCCGTCGAACCACACGGCCGGGAGGCCGTTGATCAACTGCCCGGCCGTGGTCTTGTAAAAGGTGGGCTGGTTGGCGCCGATGACCTGGCTGAGTGTCCAGCCGTGCCCGGACAGATCCGACCACGATGACAGTTTGGCGGCGTCCGCCACTCCGCTGATGGCGGTGGCGTCCCACCAGGCGGTGTAGCCGGCGACGGGGGGGGCCACGGTCACACCCCCTGGGTTTGGACGACCCAGGCGGCTTTGCGCATGAACGCCTCCACGTCGACGTCGCTCGAGAAGTGGGCGTGCTCGATGTGCACGGCCGGGCCGGCCCGCTTCCCGGCCGGGATGACGGTTTCGCCCTGGTGGGCGTAGATCATGCCGGTGTAGGGGACGACGCCACCCTGCTGGAAGGACAGCACGGGGATTTGGGGCATGGCGAAACCTTGGCCGCCCAGGCCGGGCACCCACGACGGCACTTTGAACGACAGCGAGCCGACGGTGTGGTTCCAGGCCCAGGCGATGGCGTTGAACACCCACTCGAACGGGGTGGCGATGGCTTTGACGACGTCGACGAACACCTGGCCGACGGTGCCGACGGTCGACCCGAACCAGTTGACCACCGCCGCCCAGCCGTCCTCGATGCCGCCCCACACGGCGGCGAAGGCGTCGATGATCTGGTCGCGGTATTTGTAGATGAAGTAGACGGCGGTGGCGATCGGGCCCAACAGGATGGACAGCAGCAGCGGCCAGTTGTTCCTTATCCAGTCCCACACGTCGGCCACCGCGTCTTTCATGAGCCGCCAGATGGTGGTCCAGTTGCGGTAGATCAGGTAGGCGGCCACACCCAGAGCGGCCAGGGCGGCGATGATCAGCAGGATGGGGGCCAGGGCCAGGCCTTCGGAGACCGCCGCGGTGTCCTCGGCGGCGGCCATGGCTTCGGTGGCGGTGGCGGCCGCCTCGGTGGTTTTGGTGAACGTGCCGATCACCGATTTGGCCGCGGTGGTGATCCCGCCCAGCACGGCCATGGCCGAGCCGGCGGCGGTGATGGCCGGCCCGTACTTTTGGCCCAGGGTGGCGGCGGTGTCCTCCAGGTGGGCTTTGATGGCGGCGATGTGGCCGCCGAAGGTGTTCGCCGCCGCCGACGCCTGCCCGCCGAGTTTTTGGGACAGCTGGTCGATGGCGGTGCCGTGGTTGGTGGTGGCAGTTTTGGCGTCTTCCTGGGCCTGGGCCAGCGTTTTGTGGGCGGCGGTAGCCGCGGCGGTGGCGTCGACCACTTTCTGCTGGGCGTCGCGCAGGCGGATGGCTTCGGTGACGGTCAGATGTTTTTTGCCGGCGTCGATGGCTTCGATGTCGGCCAGGTGCTGTTTGGCGCGGGCCAGGGCCCGGTCGGCGGTCTCGGCCCGGGCGGTGTCTTTGGCGACGGTTTTGGTGGCGTCACCGGTTTTGGCGACGGTGATCCCGAACTCTTTCAGGATTTTGCCGGACCCGTTGTACACCTTGCCGAGCTGGGTGGCGGCGGTGGCCAGGTCTTCGTGTTTGGCGGCGGCCAGATCGGCGGTGGTGTTCAGGTACGCCAACGCTTTGGCCGGGTCGCCGGTGGCCTGGGTCAGGATCCGCAGGGCGTCCTGAGTCTGGTTGGCGCTATGCCCGAACCGCTCCTGGTATTTGATCGCCTCCTCGACCCGTTTGGCGTAGTCCTCGTAGGAGGCGCCGGTGGCCTCCACGGCGGTCTGGAGCTGCTGGTGGGCGGCCTGGTCTTTGGAGCCCAGCGCGGCCAGGCCCACACCGACACCGGCCAGGGTGCCGCCCACCCCGATCATGGCCGCCCCGACCTGTTTGCCGTGTTTGGCGATCTGCTCGAGGGCGGTGTCGACACCGTCGAGGGCTTCGCCGAACGGGCCCAGGATCCCGGTTCTGTTCAGCGCCGCCAGCGTGCCCGAGAACGCCTCCTGCAGGCCTCGGGCGGCGCCGTGGCCTCGGTCGCCGGCGTCTTTGAACGCTTTGGACAGGCCGGACAGGTCGCCGAGGACCCGGACGACGACCGACGGGCCGGCCATGCGGTTATCTCCGGGGCAGCGACGCCCGGGCGGCGGTGACGGCGGCCGCCTCGCGGTTCATGCGGCGCACCATGGCGTCGAACATGACGTCGGACAGGTCGTCGACTTCGGCCGGGGTCATGCGGTAGAAGTGGCAGAGGGCGGCGACGGCGTCGGCGACTTGCCGTTGGTAGGGTCCACCTCGACGATGGCCACCTCCACGTCGTAGGCGTGCATCCACAGGCTGGCGGGGTCCCGGGCCGGGTGGTCGCGCAAAAGGGCCCGGAAGGCGATCAGCCGGGGCGGCTGGTTCTCGGCCAGCTCCCCGAACTTCGCGCCGGGCTCGAGGCGGGTCAACAGGTCGATGATCCGCTGGGAGGGGAGGCGGGCGATAAAAGCCTGGGTGACGGTGACCAGCTCGGGCAGCGGGCCGGTGTCGTCGAGGTCAGTCATGCACACTCCTGGCGTCGGCGGTCTGGTTGGTCCAGCGGGCCCGGCCCAACGCCACCTCTACCGCCTCGGCGTAGGCCCGGGCCGAGGTGGCGGCCAGCTGGCGGGCGGCCGGGAACAGATACCGGCCGGTGCGCACGAACGGCCGGGCCGTGTCGTGGGGGCGGTGGCGGCGGCCGCCGAACTCCACCCAGGCGGCGTAGGGCACCGTTTTGCGGCCCATGCGCACCGCGGCGCCGGTGCGGGCGGCGGTGACCCGCACATCGCCGGCCAGGCGGCCGCTGTCATGGGGCAGGGCCGAGCGGGCGGCGGCGGCGACCGGCTCGGCCGCGGCCCGCCCCGCGGCCTGTAACGCCCGGGACATGCCGCCGGCGCGGGGGTCGGCCAGCCGGTTGAGGTCGCGTTGCAGGGCTTTGAGGCCGACGACGCCCACCTGGGCGGGCGGGGCCATCAGGGGTGCTTGCCGGCCACCCAGGCCGACCCGTTCCAGTTGTTGGCCAACAGGTCGGCGGTGATCACATACTGGCCTACCGTCCAGTTGGTGGCCGGGCTGGCGGTGATGCCGGTGAGGGCGGCCAGGTTGGCGGGGGTGGTCGCCCCCGACGGGGTGAAATAGCCGGGGGTGCCGGCGGTGGCGCCGGTGGCGGTCACCGCCCCGTTGTCGACGGTCGGGAAGGCCGTGAGGTTCCAGTCGATCTGGATTTGGGAGGCGGCGCCGGCGTCGCCGTTCATGTAGTCGAACGGCTGGGGGATGACCTGCCCGGAGATGATGGGGTTGTTGGCGGCCGCCACCCGGGAACTGTAGGCCCGGGCCTTGAAGTTCGTGGTCGCCCCCGACGCCACATAGCTGTTGTAGGCGGCGTTCAACACCGAGAACGTGGCGCCGGTATCGAAGGACTGGTAGAACGTAACCCTGAGGTGCCATTTGGTGACACCCGGGTAATCCGTTTCGGCGCAGAAACTGGTGACCGTGACCGGTTTATTTTCCGGGCTCACCTCCAGATGCTGGACCAGGCAGCGCAGGTTGGTGCCGCCCAGCTCGAAGTAGCAGTCCGTCATGATCAGCGGGTTGGCGGTCGGCGGGGTCGGGTCCCCGGCCGCGGTCAGCATGATCTCCGGCGGCGGGCCGCCGTTGCCGTTTTCTTCTTCGACCATGGTCATGGTTGGCTCCTCACATCTGGATGGTCAGGATCACTTCGGCCTGCAGGATCTCCACGCCGGCCAACACCACGTTCCGCCAGTTCCGGGCCGCCGAGGCCACGCAGGATTGGGCGGCGCCGCCCAGGCCGGGGGTTTTGACGGCGGCGCGGACCACGCCGATCAGGTCGTCGACGGTGTCGTCATCCTCGGCCGCCCCGACGCACAACACCGGCAGGGTGGTCTCGTCGACGGAGAAACCGGCGGTGGCGTAGAGCACTTCGACGGGCCGGCCGACCACCACCGCCGGCGGGTTGAGGGTGGTGGGCGGCCGGTCGAACACGAACACGGTGCCGCCGGATGCCACGTCGATGGCGTTCACCAGGGCCGGCACCGCCACGGTGCGGTCCCAGCTCACCCGAACACCACCGGGGCGCAGGCGGCGTAGAGGGCGTCGACGTCGGCGTCGGTGCGGCCCACCCGCACCACCCCCAGATCCCCGAACCCCAGGGTGCCGTCGATCGAGTCGCGGCGGCGGTACAGCCGGGCGGCGTGCAGCAGGCAGGCCTCGTGGGCGGCATCCGGGAGGGTGCCGTCGTCGTAGGGGGGGACCGGGTAGCGGTAGTTGAGGCGCCGGTTGGCGTAGTCGACGGCGGCGGCCAGGGCGGTGGTGATGATCCCGTCTTCGGTCGGGTCGGGCTGCAGGCGCAGCAGCGACCGGACCTCCTGCAGTTTCGGGTAGTACGCCACCGCCCTGGGCTGGGCCTATTTGCGGGCCCGGGACGCCTCGGCGGGCGGCTCGTCGCCGGCGGGCGCTTCGGCCTCGAGGATGGTCGGCAAGGTGGCGGCGGACAGGTCCAGCGCCACGAACGCGGTCTGGGCCAGCGACCCCTGGGCGAAGTAGCCGCCGTAGGCCACCTGCACCCCCAGGATCGACGGTTCGATCACCGACAGCAGCCCGATCACCTCCTCGTACACTTCGTAGAGGGCGGACGGGCCGACGATGCACGTTTTGGCTGGCAGCGTCGGCGCCACGATGCGCGGCAGACCGAAAATGTCGCCCTGGAACGACGCCAGGTTCGATGTGCCGGGGGCGCCCATCTCCCGGTTGACGTCGACCGGCAAAACGACCCGGGCCACGTCCACCAAAGAGCCCAGCGCGGCCCACACGTCGAGCGAGCACCACACCCGGTCGGGCATCATGAAACTGGCCTGGTAGGAGTGCATGGCCGCCGTGTACAGCCCTTTGGCCCAGTCGGCCAGCACCGGGGTGGCCGGCAGCGCCGGCGGTTTGGTGCCGGTCGCGGCGGTCACGAACGCCGAAGCCACGGCCGTCTCGGTCTGCACCGCGTACACCTGGGCCAGGTCCCGGATGAGGATGTCCCAGGCGGACGGGGAGGTCCAGTCGATGTCCTGGCGGGAGATGTCGACGGTGCCGCCGTAGGTGGTTTTGGCGAAGCTGATCGGGGTGATGGTCATCTTCTGCGACGACAGCTGCGTTTTTTCGTTGGCGCCGGCGGTCTGCTGGCCGACGGTGGTGTGCTGGGTCACTTTGGGCCGGGAGAACGTCGACCCGGGGATGCCGCCCAAACCTTTGGCGCCGCCCAGGCTGGCGATCAGCGGCCGGTTGGCGTCGATCAGCGACACCACCGAACCGACGATCGGGGTGGGCAGGATGCCGGTGGTGTCGGTGGTCTTCTGGTCCGCCACCACCCGGGCCTGCAACGCCGCGATGCGCTGCGCCGCCCCCGGGTCGGGGTCGCCGCCCATCAGCGCCCGGCTGCGCACCAGGTCCACCAGGTACTCCCCGACGCCGCGGTATTCGGGCGGGCGGGTGTCGCCGTCGGCCCGGCGCGGCTGCGCCGGCGACCGATCCGCCACAGCCCGGGGTTCGGGCAGCGGCAGGCTGGCGGCGGTGGCGGCGTGCGCCGCCTTGACCCGCTCGTACTCCTCCAACGGTTCGATCTGGCGGTCGACCTCGGCGATCCGCTCCCGGGTGTGCGCCAAAACCGACTGCTCGGCGTCGGTCAAATCCCGGCCGTCGACCTGGCCGAGAATCGACTCCATGGTGGCGATCAGCTCCTGGCGTTCGGCGTGCATGCGTTCCAGCACAACGTTCGGCATAACAGTCAAAAACCTCCGCAAGTAAAGGACTGGCTTTGGGGCGCTCAAGTGCTCGGCGCCGAGCTGTCCAAAGCGGTGGCTCCTGGGTGGGCGCCGCCTCGACGGCTGGCACGCCCGGCCCGGGCCGGCCGTTGGGCGGGCTGGCCGCGGCTATCGCAGCCCCGATGCTAGCGCTTCAGTTTGGCCAGCTCGCGGACCCAGCCGTCCAGGCGGGTGTTCCCCCGCGCCCTCGGTCGTTCCGCGGTGCGCACCAGGGCGACCTCCGCCCCGGCGAACGCCGGCGTCGGTGTCAACGACACCTCCAGCAGCCGGGACTCCATCCGGGTCACCCGGTCCTTGCGGCCCACATCGGGGTTCCACTCCTCGTCGGAGAGGTATTCCCAGTCGGAGCGGACCGGCTGGAACCCGATCGACATGCCGGTCAGGTCGCCGGCGTTGGCCAGCGCCGCGGCCTGCTGGGCTTCGGGCAGCTCGTTGAGCCGCCACACCCCGTTCAGGCCGCCCTCGTCGGACCGCCACTGCTCGACGTGGCCGATCGGCCACCGCTGGTTGTTGTGGAACAGCAACAAAGGCAGGTTCTGGCCGGACCCGGCCCTCGTGGTCTGGTCCAGCGAGCCGGGGGCGTGCTGCTCGAGGAAGAAGCCGATGTCGGCCCACTCGTGGTAGGGCACGGCCCGGCCCTCCAGAAACTTGTACGGCCGGCCGATCAGCTGGGTGTCGCGCAGGGCCAGCGGCGACTCGAACACCCGGCGCTCGGGGATGTTGATCACTGGTTCGCACCTCCAGACTGGCCCGCGGTTTCGTCGGGCTCGGCCGCCGGCGGCGCCGCCGGGGCGGGCGGCGGCTCCGGTTTCTGGTATTCGATGGACGGCAGCGGCACCCCCAGCAGCATCTGCCAGGCCATCTCCCCGGTCACGATCCCGGCCGAGGTCAGCAACTGCAACGCCTGGGCGGTGGTGGGCAGATCCTCCGCCAAAAGCTTGTTCCGGTCGAACCGCACCTGGGTGCCGCGCGGGAACCAGGCGTCGGACCACACCTGCTCGAAATCGGCCAGCACCGGCTCCAGCGACGTCCGCAAGATCTGCTGGTATTGGGGGGCGGCGGTCTTGTACGTCATGCCCTGCACCGCCGCCCCCAGCCAGTAGGAGTCCAGGTTGAACATGTTGGCGACGTCGGTCAGCGTCATCTTGCGGGCCTCGGTCAGCTGCGTGTCCGACGGCGACCAGGCCAGCGGCTGCACCTGGGTGCCGGCCGGCAGGATCACCGGCTCCCGGGTCGGCCCGGCGAACTTGGCCAGCCACGCCGCCTTGGCGTCGTCGGCCACATCCTGGGGGATCGACGCCTGCGGGGCGATCACCGCCACGCTGGGCACGGCGCCGCCGGCCAGCGCCGAGCGCTCGTACTCCTCCTCCATGGCCGCCCGGTCCAGCGACGACAGGTACTCCTCGACCACCCCGACGCCGCGCACCGGGTAGAACCGGTCGACACCCCGGGCGATATGGATCACGTCCTCGGTGGGCAGCACCTGGCCGTAGTAGGTGTACGACACGTTCTGGGGGTCGCCGGCCATCCAGGTGATATACACCCAGGTGATCGGCAGGTACATGACCGCCAGCGGCCAGCCGTCGGCGCCGCGGGCGGTGACCAGCGACACCGTGTTCCCCGACAGCAGGTAGTCCTCGACGGAGCACTGGATGTAGCGCGACCGGGGCCAGATCACGTTCGGGTCCGGGCTTTCGAGCAGCCGCGGCCGGGGCGACACCGCCTGCCCGCCCTTGTAGGCGTCCAGCGGCATCTGCTTGGTCATCCCGCCGTACAACTGGATGGCCCGGCCCACCGCCGGGATATGCCGGGCGGTGGTGGCATCCCACACGTACGCCCCGGGCAGCCCCCACCCCGACCCCGACACCGGCGGCGGCAGCAGCGGCCCCGAATCGCGCGGCGTCACCTGCCGGCCCACCGACCACGGCGCCGCCAGCGTGCTCACCCGGCGGCCTACACGTAGGTGAAGTTAGGGCCGGTGATGTTCCCCCCCGACGAGCGGACCACCACCACCGCCGCCGCCCCGACCGCGTGCGCCGGCGCCACGCAGGTGATCGCGTCCTGGTTGGTGTTCACCACCACCGCGGTGGCCGCCGTACCCCCGAAGGTCACCCCGGTCACGTTCTGGAACCCGAACCCGCCGATCGTCACCGCCGTGCCGCCCGCGGCCGGGCCGGTAATCGGGGTCACCGACTGCACCACCCCGGTCAGCGCGATGTTCTTGGCCACCGGGCGCCACACCAGCGCCGAGACGGCGTCGATCACCCAGCAGTTCGGCTGCCCCTTGATCTGCGGGACGTCGGTGCCCGGCGTCGTGTACGTCGTCCACACCCACGACCCGGTGTCCTGTTTCACCGAATGCGTCATCGCGCCGGGATGTTACCAGCCAGTCAACTAACAGTGGGGAATAGGCCGATTTGTCACAGAATACGGAACTCGCCGAGCGCCGCCGGGGCGTGATCGAACGCCCACACCGCCACCGTCGCCGCCGTCAGACACGCCAAACTCCCCGACGACTGGCGCCGCCCCCACGCCCAGGCGTCCCCCAGAGCCCTCCGTACGGCGCTGTGCGCCGCCGAATCCAACGCCGGGTGCTGCCGGTACCGAACGGCCGGCTCGGGGGCGCACAGGCCCTCCAGCAGCCCGGCGCAGGCCGCCGCATACTCCTTCGCCTTCAGGCCTACCGGCGCCAGCCCCGACCGCTCGAGGGCGTCGCCGATATCCAAAGCCGGGCCGGCCGCGTCATACGCCACCACCAGCGGCCGCCACCGCTCGCCCAGCTCGGCCAGCCGGTCCACCAGCCACCCGCAGCCCGGCCGATGATCCGCCACCTCCACATGCGCCACCCCCACCTCGTCCCGCCACGCCGCCACGATCGCCGCGTCCGACCGGTCCACCGCCACATCGAAAGCGAGAGCGACCCGGCCGGCCTCCGGGAGATCGGCCGGGTCCTCGCCGGCCCGCCGCCACGCCTCCAACGGGATCACCCGCGCCACCGTCGACACCCACCGGTTCCCGTAGGCCCGGGCGAACTCGTCCGGGCCGAACTGATCCAACGCCGCCTGCATCGACTCCGCCCCCACCGTCCGCCCGAAGGCCGGATGGTACAACGGCCATGAGACCGCATCCGCCGGATCCAGATCCTCGCCGCAGGACCACTCGAAATACGCCACCCCGCTCGTCCGCCCGCTCTTGACCGCCGCCCGGCCCGCCTCCACCGACCCCAGCCACCACGTCGACGAGGCGTCACCGGCCGTCGACACCTTCCACACCTGGGCGTTCGGCCGGGTCGCCTGCGTCGGCACGATGGCCTGATCCAGCTGGCCGCCCCGCACCGGGTCGAACGCCCACGGCTCGTCCACCACCACCAGATCGCTGACCTTGCCGTGCAAACCGTCCGGGGTCGGCGGGAACGGGCGGATCAGCCCGCCCGACGGCAGCCACTTGATGTGCTCCGACCCGGCCGCCCGCCGCAAATGCACCTTCGGCACGAACGGCGCCAACAGCGGCCAATGCTCGTTGATCAACCAGTCCACCGCA
>Ga0126381_100001308_pt1 | contig 26838 bp, 30 predicted proteins | sample PanSoiMetPlot_28_FD_96465 | JGI IMG/M metagenome (GOLD analysis project Ga0126381, IMG submission 96465) | Tropical forest soil microbial communities from Panama - MetaG Plot_28 | ecosystem: Environmental > Terrestrial > Soil > Tropical forest > Bulk soil | place: Panama | collected 2016-02-17
CGCAGCTATCAGGCGCCCAGCAGTGTGCCGCCTCTGCCCGGTCAGGGACCTATTCCCGATCCCAACCCGCATCCATTTTAATTACTCCTCAGCCCTCCACGCGCTCGAGAGCACGCGCGTGCGACACGAGGCCGATGGGGTCGGCATGCGAGGTTAAACAAGTCGCGAAACGTTCACGGAGGTTTAATCGCCTATTAACCTTTGGAGCGCAGGGTGTATTCTGACAGTCCGTGTACGGTCTTTGGCAGGAGCGTCACTGCGATGTTGGGTCATTTGGTCTCCAACGGCATGCATGCAGGCCCGAAGGGGCAGGTCTGGGACCTGTTCGCTTTCTTTAGCCGGTTGGTCGCGTATTTCAGGATCTGAGCGTCAATCTTTGACGGCTCCGGGAGATGACAACTCCCGCTCGAAGAATTGCGTCCAGGGCGTAGGCGGCTTTCCTTCCAACGCTGCATCAATATCACGGATGCCGTCGCGCAATTGCCTCAGCGCCTGGTCGATATCGAGCTTCTGGCGTTCCAGGACATGGATGCGCTCCTCGAATTTCTTTCTTGTGTGCACCATCTGCGCATGCTCGCCGTCCTTGCTGTCGTACATGTCCAGCACTTCGCTAATTTCCTTGAGGCTGAAACCCAGGCGGCGCCCCCTCAGGATCAGGATAATGCGGGCCCGGTCACGCGTGCTGTAGAGCCTGGTCTGACCGCGTCGGCTCGGCGCGATCAATTTTTCGTCATCGTAGAAGCGCAGGGTGCGCGCCGTAACGGCAAATTCCTTGGTGAGTTGACGGATTGTGTAGGTTCGGTTCATGAGACACTACGCTTTTATGACGTATAACGATGTACATTCCGTTACGTAAGCGTCAATACCCTTTCCCATTAAAAACGCCGACGGAGATTATCCGCCGGCGTCTGTTTTAAGGCCGATTATTCTGCTGCAGCGCGCACCGCATGGTCCTCGCGCGCCAGATTTTCCGCCGCATAATCCCAGTTCAGAAGCTTGCGGAGCACCGCTTCAAGGTATTTTGGCCTGGCATTCTGGTAGTCGAGATAATAGGCATGTTCCCATACGTCCACGGTGAGGAGGCAATTAACGCCCTTGGCCATGGGCGTCATGGCATTGCCGGTCTTGGTCACGGACAATTTACCGTCCTTGGAAATCAGCCAGGCCCAACCTGAACCGAACTGATCTTTGCCGGCTTCGACGAGCTTGGCGATCAATTCGGACAGCGAACCAAAATCCCGGGCGATCGCGCTGGCCAGCTTTGCGGGCGGTTCGGTCTTGCCGGAAGAGAGGCTGCGCCAATAGAAATCGTGATTCCACACTTGCGCCGCGTTATTGAAAATCTTCTTTTCCTTCTCTTCTTCCGAGCCGGCCGTGGCGTGGATGATTTTCTCGAGTTTCATGTCGGCGAATTTGGTTTTTTCCACCAGCTTGTTCAGTGTGTCGACATAGGCCTGGTGATGCTTGTGATAGTGAAACGAAATGGTGCGTGACGAAATCACGGGTTCCAGCGCGGCCTCCTCCCACGGCAATGCGGCGAGCTTGAACGGACCTGTCATTGAAACCTCCATGTTGGGAAAAGGGCTGCGGGATAAAGATCACCGCATTTTCCGTCAACGCGTGAATTGCACGATTGATCCGCCACAAAACCACACATCCGATCCTGTTTTTGCAGCGCGAAAAACAGCAGGTGCAGGCGCGAAGTAACAATCGCGGGGAATCGTGATCGTGACGAACGCGATTGTCACTCGACTTTTGCGTTACTGTCGCGCAAACAGGGAACACGCGGGGTAGGAATGGCGGCTCTGGAGGCGATAATGCCCGCATATGAAATCTGCTATTTGGACGGCGACGGTATTTTGACTTACAAATTCATGGCGAACTGCGAAAATGAATCCCGCGCCAAAGTTCTGGCACATGCGATGAAACTTCCCAGTTGCAAATGCATGGAGGTTTGGAGCGGCGAGGTCTTGGTTTATGCGCGGCCTGCGTCGTTGGCGCACGAAATAGCGCGCGAAGCGGCCCTGCGCGCGCCTTGAATTGGACGGTTTCGAACCGGGTCTAAGTCAAAAAAATTTTTCGCGTTTCGCCCACTCCACCGTGGCATCCAGGCTGCGCGTCAGACGGTCGAACAGATCGTTAATCTCGTCCTCGCTAATGATCAGCGGCGGACAGAGCGCGATCCGGTCGGTAGGCACTGCGCGGATGATCAGGCCTTCGCGTTCGGCCAGCCGCTGCGCCATTGCCGCCACCTGCCGTTCGGCGGGAAGACGAGCCTTGCTGGCCTTATTTGCCACCAGCTCGATGCCGGCGATCAAGCCGACTCCCCGTGCTTCGCCCACAAGCGGGTGGTCTTCCAGCGTCTTGAGGCGATTCAGAAACAATGGCGACACATGGCGCACGTGTCCGACGATATTGCGCCGCTGGTAGATTTCGATGGTCTTCAGCGCCACCGCTGCCGTGACCGGATGGCCGCCATAGGTGAGGCCGTGGCCTAGGACGCCGATACGCTTGGATTCCCGATCAATCAACTCGGTCCATTCCGGCGACAGAAGTACTGCCGAAATGGGCAAATAGGAGCTTGAGAGCGCCTTCGCCAACGACATGCTGTCGGGCTCGAAGCCATATTTGGCCGCGCCAAACCATTCGCCCGTACGGCCGAAGCCGGTAATCACCTCATCGCTTATCAGACGAATGCCGTGGCGGGTGAGGACCTTGGTGATGGCATCGAAATATCCTTCCGGCGGCACGATGGCACCACCTGCGCCCATCACCGGCTCGACGATCATCGCTGCGATGGTGTCGGGACCTTCCTTCTCGATCAGAGCATCAAGGTTGACGGCAAGGCGGGCGGAATAATCCCCCTCGCTCTCGCCAGGCTCGGCGCCGCGATAATAATGCGGTGTATCGGCATGAATAGCGAAGGCAAGCGGAGCATCGAAACTGATATGATTGGCGGGAAGACCGGTGAGGCTCGCCGCCGCCACCGTCACGCCGTGATAGGCCAGGCGCCGCGAGATGATCTTCTTCTTTTTGGGCTGGCCGCTGGCATTGGCGGCATACCAAGCGAATTTGATCTGGGTGTCGTTGGCCTCGGATCCGGAACAGCCATAGATTATTTTGCCGACTGGGAAAGGCGCGATCTCTTTCAGTTTTTCCGCCAGCGCCGCTGCCGGCTCGTGGCTCTTGCCGGCAAAGATGTGGCCGTAGGAGAGCTTCCTCATCTGCTCCGCGGCAGTCTCGGCCAACTCGTTCTCGCCCCAACCCAAGGCCGTCGACCAAAGACCCGACAGCGCCTCGATATAGTCGCGGCCCGCCGTATCATAGACGCGCACGCCCTTGCCCCGCTCGATAATCAGAGGACCGGTTTCCTCCAACAATTTCAGGTTGGTATAGGGATGGAAAAGATCGTTGAGATCACGGGCCTGGGCGTTGCTGTGCGGCATGACGGACCTTCCGAAGTTCACGCGGACTTTAGCCTTTTGCGCGGCCTCCGCCACGCTCCTATCATGGCGAAAACGGAGCATCGGCCCGAATAAATTGCATAGCGGTTGTTCGAGCGGCGCCAGAGGCGCCAATCTAATAATTGGGGGCGTCCGCGCCAGGGCCGTGCGAGCGTAAAAAACGGGGAGGAGCCATGCGTGGATTGATGCAGGACTGGCCGATGCGGGTGCACCGCTTTCTGGATCATGCCGCGCTTTATCACCAGGGCGCGCGGATTGTGGGCCGCGCCATCGAAAGCGGTCTTGATCGCACCACCTATCCTGAGATCCGCGACCGCGCCTTGAAGCTGGCGGGAGCGCTAGGCCGGCGAGGCATAAAAAAAGGCGATCGGGTGGCGACTTTGGCCTGGAATACCCATCGCCATATCGAAGCCTGGTACGGCATCACCGGCGCGGGCGCGGTCTATCACACTCTCAATCCGCGCCTTTTCCCGGCCCAGATCTGCTGGATCCTCAATCATGGCGGCGCGCGACTTCTGATGTTCGACATCTGCTTCGCCCCACTCTTGGAACATATCGCGCCTCAGTTGAAGCATGTCGAGACCTATGTGGCACTGAGCGATACCCCGCCCAAACTCAAGCTGCCCGGAAAAATCATCGCTTATGGGAAGATGATCACGGGCAAAGAGGGGCGTTGGGCCGAGGTGAACGAGAGTGACGCCTGCGGGCTGTGCTACACCTCCGGTACCACGGGCGATCCCAAGGGTGTGCTGTATTCTCACCGCTCCAATGTGCTGCATGCGCTGCTGGCCGGGCAAAGTCCGGGTCTGGGATTGGGCGCGCATGACGTGCTGCTGCCGGTGGTGCCTATGTTCCACGCCAATGGCTGGGGCATTCCCTTTCTCGCGCCCATGACGGGGGCCAGCCTGGTACTGCCCGGACCGAGGCTGGATGGCGCATCACTGTACGAACTGATGGAGACCGAGAAAGTGACCGTGAGTGCGGGCGTGCCCACCGTGTGGCTCGTTCTGTTGCAATATCTAGAAAACAACCGGCTTAACCTCGCCCATTTAAAGCGCGTCGTGATCGGCGGGGCCGCAGCGCCACCCGCCATGATCCGCGCCTTCGAAGACCGTGGCATCGCCGTCACCCATGCCTGGGGCATGACCGAGACCAGCCCGCTGGGCACCATGGCCGCCATCAAGCCGCCGCTGGACGCGCTGACGCGCGAACAGCAGCTCGAATATCAACGCAAGCAAGGCTATCCCCTGTTCGGTGTCGAGATGAAGGTCACCGACGACAAAGGCAAGGAGCGCCCTCGCGACGGCAAGAGCGTGGGCCGCCTCAAGGTGAAGGGCCCCGCGGTCGCGCGCGGATATTACAAAGGGTCGGGCACGGACGCATTCGACCGCGAGGGCTGGTTCGACACCGGCGATGTAGCAAGTCTGGACGCCCACGGCTTCATGACTATTACCGACCGCTCCAAGGACGTAATCAAATCAGGAGGCGAGTGGATCTCCTCCATCGAGATCGAGAATCTAGCCCTTAGCCATCCTGACGTCGCAGAAGCCGCGGTGATCGGCGTGCCGCACCCCAAATGGAATGAACGCCCACTCCTGATCGTGGTGGCGAAGAAAGGCGCGTCGCCCACCCGAGAGGGTTTGATCGCGCATTTGAGCGGCAAGATCGCCAAATGGTGGCTGCCCGACGCGATGGTGCTGGTGGATGAGATTCCTCATACGGCGACGGGAAAAATCCAAAAAACCCAATTGCGCCGACAGTTCGCCGATTTTAGGTTGGAGCTATAGCACTGCTCTCGCTCTCTGCTGGGACTTTTCATGCGCTTTCCGTTCCTTGCCGCCCGATTGGCGCTGGCCGCCTTGGTGCTCGCCGCCCTGATCGCGGGGATGGCTGTTCTTTCAGTCCGCGCGGGGCTAGCGAGCTTTGCCACGGGGCTGGAGGCGATGACGGCGTCGGTAGCCCTGGGGGTTATCGCCCTGATCCTGGCGCTGATCTGGGCGACCGCGGCGTTCCGACACAATCGGGGCGAGGGCAAGCGCGCAGGAATGATCGCTCTGATCGGTTCGGCGCTTCTGCTCTATGTCCCGCTGCGCACGGTCTATCAAGGCATGCTGGCGCCGCCAATTCACGATGTCACCACTGATCCCGAAGACCCGCCGCAATTCGTGGCGCTGGCCAAAAGACCGCCCGGCGCCAACAGCACTCGTTTCGATGGCGGCGAGATGATCGATTATCGCGGTGAACACAATACCGTGAGCTATGTGCTACACGAATATTATGCCGACCTCACGAAGCCGTTGCAGCCCATCATGGTGTCGGGCAGTCCCACCTCGAAAATGTTTTGGCGCTGCTTCGACCGCGCCAAGAGGATGGGTTGGCACATCGTCGACTTCAACGAGAAGGAGGGCCGCATCGAGGCTCAAGCCGCCAGTTTCTGGTTCGGCCGGATCTCAGATATCGTGATCCGGGTAAGGCCGGCGGGAAGCTTGGGCGCGCGCTTCGACATGCGGGTGGAGACAGAAAGCGGCAACCGCGATTTCGGTCACAATCTGGAATTGATGAAGACTTACCGCGCCACGCTCAATTCATAGCGCCCGCCGGGCAGCGCCTTGAGGCGCTTGTCGGCAGTCATGTGCTGGAGATGTGCCTCGACCGTGAGGCGAGCCGCGCCAAGGAGCAAAGGTGAAAGTCCGCCATAGAGCGCCTCGACCAGTAACGGCGCAGTGTTCCGGCCGCGCGTGATCGCGCGTGCGATCTGTTTTTCCCGCATTTTGCGATGGCTGAGATAGGCGCGCAGGAAAGGCCCCGGCTTGGTGATGGGCGACCCGTGGGTGGGATAGAGGATGAGGTCCTTGCGCCGGATCAGTTTCTCGAGGCTCTTCATGTAATCGCCCATATCGCCATCGGGCGGCGCGATCACCGTGGTGGACCAGCCCATCACATGATCGCCGGTGAACAGAACCTGTTCCTGCTCCAGCGCGTAGCACATGTGATTGGAGGTATGGCCCGGCGTGAATACGCAATGGAAGCGATAACCATCGCCCTCTACCACGTCGCCGTCGCGCACAGCCACATCCGGAACGAAGGCGCGGTCGCCTCCCTCTTCTACGGGCGGCTCGATTTGTACAGGTCCATTTTTTTCTGCCCCCTTGGGAACGAGGCGTGCCGAAGAGCCGGAGGGGGAAGATAAATGCGGGCCGTAACCGTACGTCTTCGCTCCAGTGGCTTTTTTTAATGAAGCCGCGGCGGGCGAATGATCACGATGTGTAAGCGTGACGAGGATGTGGCCCACCTTGCGCGAACCGATAGCGGCGATGAGCGAGTTGATGTGTTCAGGATCGTTCGGGCCCGGATCGATCACCGCGACATTTCTCTCGTCGCCTACCAGATAGACACCCGTACCGCGAAAGGTGAACGGGCTGGGATTATGCGCCAAAAGCCGTTCGATGTGGGGCGACAGCCGCTCGGCCTCGCCATAAAGCGCAGGCAGCGATTGGTCGAAATGCAATTGGGATTTGCTCATGCGGGCGAAAGTTTCATCTAGTCGATTTAGAAGGCTTTATCATCCAGGGCGAGGACCAGCCCGCGTAGCAAGCGCCAATAATACCAGAGGCACACTACGGCCGTGCACAGAAGCATCAGCCACAGGGTAAGCCCGGCTGGGATGAGCGCCAGACCGAATGCCGGCCAGGAGAATGTCAACCAAGTCGCGAGGCTGGCGATGATCCCACCAAAAGCGATCACGCCGCCAACGGCTACCAGCACCAGCCAGACCCAGAATACCAAGATCAAATTGCGGTAATGGCTCTCATAAGGCGTGCCTCGGGCTCCGTTCAACCGGACATGCGCCAGGATCACGCCAATCAGGGTTGTCAGTCCCCCACTGGGCAGGCCGAACAAATAGAGCCCATAGGCGATGAGCACGGTGTTCCGTTCGGAAAGTTCGCTCATGTGACATTCTCCACCCACTGCATGTTTGGCTGAGCAAAGCTAGGGAACTTTTCCGGGCCTGGCCAGTTTGCTTCAAATCCCACTGTTCGAAGGACATTCCCATGAAAACCTTCCTCCCCAAACTGGCGGCGGCAGCAGCCCTTGCCGTCACGCTTTTCGCAATCCCCGCCCTAGCAGATGACAAGGCGGAGCTCTTGAGTGACGCGAACCGGACAGTCGACAATCTCAGGCGCGATCCTGCTTTCGGCTCGGCGGCACGCATGATGGACCAAGCCCGCGGTGTTTATATCGTGCCCAAGCTGGTCAAAGGCGGCTTCATCTTCGGCGCCGAAGGGGGTGACGGCGTCCTGCTCCGGCGCACCGGCGGTCATAAATGGAGCGAGCCCAAATTCTACAGCATGGGTTCGGCTTCGTTCGGACTCCAGGCCGGACTTGAGCGGGCTGAACTGGTCTTCATCATCATGAGCGACCGCGCGCTCTCTGGTATCGAGCAAGGCAACTTCAAGCTGGGCGCGGGCGGCGGCATCACCATGGTGACCCTCTCCTCTGGCGTGGAAGGCGCTACCACCGGCCATGGCGGCGACCTGGTGGTGTGGTCGAGCGGCACGGGCGCGTATGGCGGGCTTACCCTCAATGGCTCCGTCATCAGTCCCGACAAGGACATGAACGCCACGCCAACGACCGGCCCGGAAGCGCAAGCGCTGCGCTCAAACCTGGCCTCGATTCGCTGACCGGGCCATTAAAAAACGCGTTTCCTTGGACTAAGCTGGGCGCGGGCCATTATGCGCCCAGTTCCTTTGGGGAGAGACGTCATGAAATTTGTCACTCTAGGCGCTCTAGCGGGCGCGTCGCTTTTGGTTGCCGCTTCTGCTTTTGCCGCCGATGTCGGTTCCGAGATCACCAATGCCGCCGCTCATGCCGGACTGGCCGCGCAGGCCGCCGACATTAACGGCGTGCATACTCATATGCATCACGCTTTGAATTGCCTGGTGGGGCCTCAGGGCGACGGCTTCGACGCCAAGCAAATGAATCCCTGCGCCCAATCGGGCAACGGCGCCATCCCCGATGAGATGGACCAGATGAAGAAAACAAAATTGATGGCTGCGCGCGACGACCTCAGCAAGGGCATCGCCGAGGTCAATCTCACCGCCGCCAAAGCAAACGCCTCTGCCGCCCAGGCCGCGATCGAAAGCGCCAAGTAAACTGACCCTGGCGATCCATCTACAATCGGACCCGGTCGAGGTCCGCCTCCCCCGCCTGCGTTAGCGCCGGCGGGGGATGCCGTAGCTGGCTCTCGAGCCGTCAAAGGGAGAGGTTTTTGAGGAGGGTGCCCGCATGATTGCCGTGATTTTCGAAGTCTGGCCTAGGCAGCGCCAGCGCTATCTGGACATGGCGGCGGATCTGCGCCCCATTCTGGATAAGATGGACGGGTTTCTCTCCATCGAGCGGTTCGAGTCGCTCACAGAGAGTGGCAAAATCCTGTCCATCTCCTTCTGGCGCGACGAAGAGGCGGTCAAGACCTGGCGCAACCAGCCGCAGCATCGTCTTGCGCAAAAAGCTGGCCGGGCAGGCATCTTCAAGGACTATCGGCTGCGCGTAGCGTCGGTGCTGCGCGATTATGGCATGAATGCGCGTGAACAAGTTCCGGCGGACCTACAAAATTAGGCCTGACGCGCTATATTGAGACTATGGCGCACAATAACGGCATGGTTCCCCGCACCAGGAAAGCGCGCGGCATTGCGGACAATGCTGCAAAGTTCAGGGCGGCAACCGAGTCCCAGCCATCGCTGGCCGATGCCGCTAACTTAGACCCGGCCTATTTGGCTCCGCCTCTGGCCGCGTTGAGCGCCGGCGGCGCTTTCGTTCCACATCGTCCGGTCAGGCCGGAAAAATCCGAAGGCGGCAAGAAGTTCAAGCTGGTGAGCGAATACAAGCCCGCGGGCGACCAGCCCCAAGCCATTGCCGAACTGGTGAAGGGCGTGAAAGCATTGGAGCGCGACCAGGTTCTTCTCGGCGTCACCGGCTCGGGCAAGACTTTCACCATGGCGCAAGTGATCGGACAGACCCAACGTCCTGCGTTGATCCTTGCACCCAACAAAACGCTGGCGGCGCAGCTTTACGCCGAGTTCAAGCAATTCTTTCCGGACAATGCGGTCGAGTATTTCGTAAGCTACTACGATTATTATCAACCGGAAGCCTATATCCCCAGGACCGACACCTATATCGAAAAGGATAGCTCCATCAATGAAGAGATCGACCGCATGCGCCATTCTGCGACGCGGGCGATTCTGGAGCGTGACGATGTGATCATCGTGGCGTCGGTGTCGTGCATTTATGGCATCGGTTCGGTCGAGACCTATTCGGGCACCGCTGTTTCCATCTCCCGTGGCGACAAGGTGGACAGGAGTGGCGCAATCGCCGGGCTGGTGGCATTGCAGTACCGGCGCAATGACGAGAATTTCACCCGCGGCGCCTTCCGCGTGCGCGGAGACACGATCGACATTTTCCCCGCCCATTATGAAGACCGCGCCTGGCGCGTGGAGCTGTTCGGCGATGTGGTGGATTCCATCACCGAATTCGATCCCCTGACCGGCCACAAAGCGGGCGAGCTTGATTCGATCAAAGTCTATGCAAACTCGCATTATGTGACGCCGCGCCCCACGCTGCAGCAGGCGATGAAGGGTATTAAACAGGAGCTGATCCACCGCTTGGCGGAATTCCGCGCCAACGGGAAATTATTGGAGGCGCAGCGACTGGAGCAGCGCACCAATTTCGACCTGGAAATGATTGAGGCGACCGGTTCCTGTGCTGGCATTGAGAATTACTCCCGTTGGCTCACCGGGCGTCAGCCGGGCGAGCCGCCGCCCACCTTGTTCGAATATTTGCCCGACAATGCGCTGGTATTCTGCGACGAGAGCCACGTCAGTGTGCCACAGATTGGCGGCATGTATCGGGGCGACTATCGCCGCAAATTTACCTTGCAGGAATATGGCTTCCGCCTGCCCTCCTGCATCGACAACCGGCCGCTGAAATTCGAGGAATGGGACGCGATGCGGCCCCAGTCCGTCTATGTCTCGGCGACGCCGGGGCCATGGGAATTGGAGCGCACCGGCGGCATCTTTGCCGAACAGGTAATTCGCCCTACGGGCCTAATTGATCCCCCGGTCGAAATCAGGCCGGTGGAGACGCAAGTCGACGACCTGATCGCCGAGTGCCGCGAAGTCGCACGGCGCGGCTATCGTGCCCTTGTCACGACGCTCACCAAGAAGATGGCAGAAGACTTGACCGAATATATGCATGAGCAAGGCGTCCGTGTCCGCTACATGCATTCCGATGTGGAGACCCTGGAGCGGATCGAGATCATCCGCGACCTGCGCCTGGGCGCATTCGATGTGCTGATCGGCATCAATCTCTTGCGCGAGGGGTTGGACATTCCCGAATGCGCCCTGGTGGCGATCCTGGATGCGGACAAGGAAGGATTCCTCAGGAGCGAGACTTCGCTGATCCAGACCATCGGCCGTGCCGCCCGCAATGTGGACGGCAAGGTGATCCTCTATGCCGACAAGGTGACGGGATCGATGGAGCGCGCCATGGCCGAGACCACACGGCGGCGCGCCAAGCAACAGAATTACAACCAGGAGCACGGCATCACCCCGGCTTCTGTGAAGAAGAACATCGCTGACATCATGGGTTCGATGTATGAGCGCGACCATGTCACCGTGGATGCGGGCGTCTTGGAAGCGGCCGAAGGCGAACGCGCCTTCATCGGCCACAATATCAAGGCCATTATCGCCGACTTGGAAAAACAGATGCGGGCCGCCGCCGCTGATCTGGAATTCGAAACGGCAGCACGGTTGCGCGACGAACTCAAGCGACTTCAGACCGTGGCGCTTACCATCAGCGACGATCCTTTTTCCCGGCAATCCGATGTGACCCGCGCCCAGTTCGAAGCCGAGATTGCGCTGTCGGATGAGGCGAAGCCCTCGCGTCCCGGCAAGCAGAGCAGCCGCAAACGCTTGCAGCGGGCTGGAAGGCCCAATATGCCAAAGACTTTCGGCTCACGGTCGCGATAGCCATTCATCCTCATCCCAAGCTTGTCGAAGGATGAGAATTGAACCCTCTTTCTACGCGTTCTTCATGCGACGACAAGCTCAGCATGAGGAGTTAGGAAACACGCATGTCCCGCGCCTTTATGAAAGAATCCGCCGAATCCGCGCGCCCTCCTGAACGCATGGTCGAAGAAGGCCCGAACCCGGTGACCCCGAAAGGCATGGCACAGATCGAAGCGCATGTGACGCGGATTGAAGCCGCATTGAAGACCGAAACCAATGTCTTGCTGCGCGAAACCTTGGAGCGCGACCTGCGCTATTGGTCCCAGCGCCAACTCACAGCCGAAGTGGTGCAGCTGTCATCGGATGGCACCGTGGCCTTTGGCTCGACCGTCACCATTGGCCGCAAGGGTCGCAAACAAACCTTCCGCATCGTGGGAATCGACGAAACCGATGCCGCCAATGGACTGATCAGTTTCCGCTCGCCGCTCGCGCAAGCTGTCCTCGGCGCGCGCGTCGGCGACGTGATCGAGGCGAGCGAACCTTTGGGAAAGATTGAGATCGTGACGAGCGGAGGTTAGTACCGCTACATGCGCACTGCCGGATATCTGTCCCGGATATAGAGGTCGAAATAGCGGCCCTTGGATTCGGCCCGCATCAACTCATTCCATTCGCGCCGCGGAACTGCGTGATAGCGATAGACATAGCCGCTGACGAACTCGATCTCCAGCACTGCATGAGCATCGTCATAGCCCGCGGACCGCATCATCGACGATACGACCGGCCGGCGCGCAATCCTGGGCAGCGCACTCTTGGCCGCATTTGAGCGAGGGTTTATTGCCATGACACGCGAACTCTTTGCGCTTTCGTCCGGCACGATGAGTTTAATACGAATTTTCAATCGTGAGCGAATTGCCGCGATCGAAGGCGGTTGCGCGCAAGAACCCCCGCAGTCTTCGCGTCTTTCCACTGTAAACAAATATCCTTCCCTGAATGAGGTTTCCTCGATCCATTGCCAATAGGTCGGCTTGCGCGTATTGTCGCGGCCGCTGGAGATGAGACCCGTCACAGACGAAGCGCACCTGTAGAAGAATCCTGCCCGCCTTCTGTGCGCGCCTGGACGAGACAGTCACTCCCTTCGCCTTAGACCGACCAACCTCCACCCGCTCCGGCATTCCGCCGGAACGGAATTTTTGTAGGACGTAGTTATGCCCATCGGAACCGTAAAGTTCTTCAATACCTCTAAAGGCTTTGGCTTCATCGCGCCGGAAGGCGGCGGCAAGGACGTGTTCGTTCACGCCACCGCGGTGGAAGCCGCCGGCATGCGCACCTTGACCGAAGGCCAAAAGGTCTCGTTCGATATCGTGCCCGACGCGCGCGGCGCCAAGGCGGCGAACCTCAAGCCCGCCTAACGGCCGTTGAAAACGGAAACAAGCCGGTGGCCCTTTCGCGCCGCCGGCTTTTTCTTTTTAGCGAATGATCTACTGCGCGGTCGCTCTGCTTTGCGATGACTGCGGCATGGTGATGGTTACCGTCTTCTGACCTCGACCGCTGGTCGTGAAACTAGCATCGCCGGTGCGTGCTCCGTTTGCACCGGGAATGGTCGCAGCGACGCTATATTCGCCGGCGGGAAGTTTCATCAGCACCCAGGGCGCGTCACAGTCGGTTTCGATGATTGGCTTGCCGCCCTGCATCACCGAGACATGCTCCTGCGCAAGGTCCTGGCCCATTCGGTCGGCGAAAACCAGCTTGACCTGATAATTGCCCCACGCGGGATTGTCCTTGGCCGAGCCCACGCCGGTGCAAACGGTCTCGACTCCGCCGATCGTCACCGGCTGGTCCTGGACCGCGAGCGCGCGTTCGGTCAAAGCAGGCAGCGCCAGCGCCGTGCCGGCGGCCACAGAGACGACAATGGCAAGACTGGAAATACGCATGACCATCTTCTCCTGTCGCCCTTCGACAGGTTTCATCTGCTTCAACCCGCGCCGCCCTCTTGGGTTCCCTTTAGCCCGGCGATAGGACCGGCTACACTGGTTCCATGAGAGGAAAATTCCTGTTTTTTGGCCTTCTGACCCTGACCGGTCCCGCCCTATTGCCGTCTACTCCAGCTTGGGCGCGACCCCATGCGGTAGCCCATCTCAAAGACTTGGACGGCAAGCCGGTAGGGATCGCCTCATTCTCCACAGTCAATCGGGGCGTGCTGATCGAGTTCGACCTTTCGGGTCTGTCGCCCGGCCCACATGGCATTCATTTGCATGTATCGGGCAATTGCGATCCCAAGACCGGATTCACCAGCGCGGGCCCGATCCTTCAGGTGGGCCCAGTGATCCGCAAACATGGCTACCTTGCCGACGGCGGACCGGAAGCGGGCGATTTGCCCAACCAATTTGCAGGCGCCGACGGCAGATTGCATGCCTCGGTGATCGCAAACGGCTTTGCCTTAGGCAATGGCAAGCGATCCATCTTCGACCGTGACGGCGTCGCCATCATCCTAGACCAGCGCGGCGACGATTATCGAACCCAGCCCTTGGGCAATGCGGGCAGCCGCATCGCCTGCGGTGTTGTGGTCCGCACCGAAGGTCCCTTGCCTCGCCCGCTCATTCCCGTGAAGGCACATTGATGGGTCTGGAACGGCCGGTCACCGAATTGGCCTTGGCCGAGATGATCGACGCCACGGCGCTGCGTCATGCGCTCACGGCGCTGGCCAGGACAAGCGCCGACACCGGCTCGCTCAGGAAAGATGGGTTGGGCCTCATCAAGGCTTCGTTCCTGGCGGGGCGTGCGCGGGTGCGCCGCGCTGTGGAACAGGAGGGCCTGCCAGGATTGGCGGCATCACGCGCCCTCTCCGCGCTGCAGGATGCCGTAATCCAAGTGATCTACGACTTCGCCGTCAAGCATGTCTATTACGCACAAAACCCCACCACCGCCGAGCGCCTCACCATAGTCGCAACGGGCGGCTATGGCCGCGGTGAGCTGGCGCCGGGCTCGGACGTCGATCTTCTGTTCGTGCGCCCCTTCAAACAGACTGCGTGGGGCGAAAGCGTCATCGAATTCATTCTCTATATGCTGTGGGATTTGGGCCTGAAAGTTGGCCACGCCACCAGAAGCCTGGGCGAATGCGTGCGACTGGCCAAACAGGACATCACCATCCGCACCGCACTTCTCGAGGCGCGCTTTCTCTGGGGCGACCGGGTGCTCTATGACGATTTGCGCAACGCCTTCTGGAAAGAGGTGGCGACAGGCAACGGCCAAGATTTCGTGGAAGCCAAGCTTGCCGAGCGCGACATCCGCCATGCCCGCCAAGGCGAAAGCCGTTATCTGGTCGAGCCCAATATCAAGGAGGGCAAGGGGGGGTTACGCGATCTCCAAACGCTCTACTGGATCGGCAAATATCTCTATCACGTGGAGGACGCGTCCGACCTGATCAGACACAGTGTCTTTACCGCCGACGAATACCGCATATTCCAAAAGGCCGAGGCCTTTCTCTGGAACGTGCGAGTGCATCTCCATTACTTGCTGGGGCGGCCGGAAGAACGGCTGTCCTTTGACATCCAGGCGGCCCTTGCCGCGGCCTTGGGCTATCACGACGAGATCAAGCCACGCCGCGCCGTGGAAGCATTCATGCGCGCCTACTTCCTGGTGGCCAAGGATGTTGGCGATCTCACCCGCATCTTCTGCGCCGCGCTGGAGGAACAGAATCGCAAACCGCGCCCATCTCTGGCACGGATGCTGCCGGGATTCCTCAAAGCGCGCGTCCCCGAAGACGATTTCTATGTCGAGAATGGACGGCTCACCGCCGGCGCGAACGCCTTCGTGCGTGATCCGGTCAACATCCTGCGCATCTTCCGCCTGGCGGACGAGAAGAATATTGACATCCATCCTCACGCGCTGCGCACGCTAACCCGCTCGCTGGACTTGGTCACGGAATCGCTTCGGCAGAGTCCCGAAGCCAATCGCATATTCCTTGAGATACTCGCCTCGCGCCACAATCCCGAATGGGCGCTGCGCATGATGAACGAGGCGGGCGTGCTGGCCCGCTTCGTGCCGGAATTCGGTCATGCCGTTGGGCTGATGCAATTCAACATGTACCACCATTATACGGTGGACGAACATTTGATCCGGGCCGTGGGCCATGTCGCCACCATTGAGCGGGGTGAACATCGTGAGGAAAACCCTCTCTCCAGCGAGGTGATCAAGCGTATCCATTCCCGTGAAGTGCTCTATTGCGCTATCCTGCTGCACGACATCGCCAAAGGCCTGCCGGGCAATCACAGTGAGGTGGGTGCTGAAATCGCACTCCGCTTGTGCCCACGGCTGGGGCTGCCGCCCGCCGACACCGAGGCGGTGGCCTGGCTGGTCAAGAACCATCTGGTAATGAGCGACACGGCCCAGCGCCGCGATCTCTCCGATCCTCAGACGGTGAAGGATTTCGTTGCCCTGGTGCAGACACCGGAGATGCTGCGCATTCTCCTCGTCCTGACAGTGGCAGACATCCGCGCCGTCGGGCCGGGCGTGTGGAACGGCTGGAAGGGCCAACTCCTGCGCGAACTCTATCATGCCGCGGAGCAGATGATGGCAGGCGGCGAACAGACACCCGCCCGCGCCGCTCGAGTGGAGACGGCCAAGATGGCGCTGGCCGGACGCCTGGTGGATTTGCCGGAAAAGGAACGCCTGGGGCTGCTCTCGCGCCACTATGACGGCTACTGGCTCGCCTTCAATACAGACGAGCAGGAGCGCCACGCCCGCCTGATGCTCAAGGCCGACCGCGCCGGAGATCTTCTTACTCTGTCGGCGGAACCCAACTCATTCCGGGGCGTGACGGAAATCGTGCTTTACACTCACGACCATCCCGGACTGTTCTCGCAATTCGCCGGCGGCATCGCCATGGCGGGCGGCACCATCGTGGACGCCAAAGTCACCACCACTTCGGACGGCTTCGCGCTTGATATCTTCTCGGTGCAGGAGGCGGACGGTTCGGCCTTCGACGATCCCGAACGGCTCAAGCGACTCGCAGCCATCATCGAAAAGACCGTCACCGGCGAGGTCTGGCCGCGCCGTGCGCTGACCGCCAAGCGGCCGCTCAGGAACAAGACTCAAGCCTTCACAATCACGCCCAAGGTGCATTTCGACAACGACGCCTCACAAATTGCCAGCGTAATCGAGGTGGAGGGACTGGACCGGCCCGGCTTTCTCTATGACGTGACCCAGGCATTGTTCGAAGCGGGGCTCTCCATCTCCGCCTCAATGATTGCCACCTATGGCGAGCGGGCGGTGGACGTTTTCTATGTTCGCGACGGATACGGCCACAAAATCCGCCACCCACAGCGCATTGCCGATATCACCGAACGCGTGAAAAAAGCACTCGCCGAGAACCCTTGAGGCCGGGGACCCGAGAAGGCATAACCCCAGGCCAAAGGGAAAGATATGACTCACAAGCCGCTGGTCTTTTCGGGAATGCAGCCCACCAACACGCTGCATCTGGGCAATTATTTGGGCGCGCTCAAGAATTGGGTGCGCATGCAGGACCAGATGCCTTGCCTGTTCTGCGTGGTGGACATGCACGCCATCACAGCCGATGCCGGTTATGGCAAGCCCCAGGAACTGGTTCACGCCACCCGCGAAGTCGCCGCTGCCTATGTCGCCGCCGGCGTCGATCCCGGGCGTACGCCCATCTTCAACCAGGGCCAAGTGCCCGAACATGCCGAACTGGCCTGGATCTTCAATTGCGTTGCGCGGCTGGGCTGGCTGGACCGCATGACCCAGTTCAAGGAGAAATCCGGCAAGCACAAAGAGCGCGCCTCGGTGGGGCTTTATACCTATCCCGTGCTGATGGCCGCCGACATTCTCGCCTACAAGGGCACCCATGTGCCGGTGGGCGAAGACCAGAAGCAGCATCTGGAGCTGTCGCGCGACATCGCCCAAAAATTCAACAATGATTTCGATGCTGCCGATTTTTTTCCATTGCCCGAGCCCGTGATCACCGGCGTCGCCACAAGGGTGATGAGTTTGCGCGACGGTACCAAGAAAATGTCCAAATCGGACGAAAGCGACATGTCGCGCATCAATCTCACCGACGACGCCGACACTATCGCCAACAAGATCCGCCGCGCCAGAACCGATCCCAATCCACTGCCCTACAGCAAGGAGGAACTAAAGGGCCGGCCCGAAGCTGAAAACCTTCTTAACATTTACGCCGCGCTAGCCGACCAGGATCGCGACCAGGTGATACGAGAGTTCGCTGGCGGACAATTCTCTCAGTTTAAACAGTCGTTGGCCGATCTCACCGTGGCCAAAATCGGTCCCGTAACCAAGGAGATGCGCCGGCTCCTGGCCGATCCCGCCGAGGTCGACCGCACATTGAAATCCGGCGCCGAGCGCGCTCGCGCCATCGCCGCGCCTGTGATCGAAGAAGTGCGGCGCCTCGTGGGCTTCGTCCATTAGTTTGCTGCGTCGAAGCCCCCGAGCTAGGGTCGCGGCATGGCGCTTGACCCGGTCATCCTGTCTCGCCTGCAATTCGGGTGGGTGATCGCCTGGCACATTCTGCTGCCGGCTTTCACGGTCGGCTGCGCGTCCTATATCGCGCTGATGGAAGGGCTCTATTTCGCCCGCAACCAAGAAATCTACCTCCGCATCTCGCTGTTCTGGACGCGCATTTTCTCCATCGCATTCGGCATGGGCGTGGTCACTGGTGTGGTGATGCCGTTTCAGTTCGGCACCAATTGGAGCCGCTTTTCCGACGCCACCGCCAATATCATTTCTCCGCTGCTGGCCTATGAAAGCCTGATGGCGTTTGCGCTGGAGGCAGGCTTTCTGGGTGTGCTGCTGTTCGGGCGCAATCTGGTGCCGCGCTGGGCACATTTTTGCGCAGCGCTGCTGGTGGCGTTCGGCACCTTGCTGTCGTCATTCTGGATTCTCGCCACCAACAGCTGGATGCAGACTCCGGCGGGCTACAAGCTGGTGGATGGCCGTTTCTTCCCCGTGGACTGGATGGCGATCATCTTCAACCCCTCCTTTCCCTATCGCCTGATGCATACGGTCACGGGCTTCTATGTCACCACCGGTTTTGTGGTGATGGCGGTGGCGGCGTGGCTGATCCTCAAGCGCCAATATGCTGCCGAAGGCCGCACCATGATTACCACCACCTTGAGCCTCTTGGCGGTGCTGGTGCCGCTGCAGATTTTCCTGGGCGATGCACATGGCCTCAACACGCTCAAATACCAACCCGCCAAGCTGGCCGCGATCGAGGCGCATTGGACCCGCGAAGCGCGCGCACCCCTGATCCTGTTCGCCATACCCGACCAGGCCCAAGCCACCAACCACGCCGTGCTGGAAGTGCCGCTGTTGGGGAGCTTGATCCTTACCCATGATGTGAACGGCGTGGAGCCGGGGCTGAAGGATTATCCGCCCAGCGCACGCGCGCCTGTGATCTATCCCTTCTTCGCCTTCCGCATCATGGTGGGACTAGGATTTCTAATGCTGGCGCTGGTAGCACTGGGCTGGCTGCTTCGCCTCACCAACCGCTTGTTCGACAGCGCCTGGTTCCTGAAGCTGCTAATGGGTGTGGGACCCATCGGCTTCCTGGCGGTGCTGGCGGGTTGGACCACGACCGAAGTGGGCCGCCAACCCTGGACCGTCTATGGCCTGATGCGCACCACCGACTCGGTGACGCCATCCTTGAGCGGCGGCGATGTGATCGTCTCGCTCTTGGGTTATGCCGTGGTTTATCTGATCGTCTATCCCGTCGGTGTCTGGTTCATGCTGCGGGCGGTGAAACGCGGGCCGGTGCCGATCGCCGTGCCGGTAAGCGGCGGACGCCCCGCCGCGCCGGTGAAAGCGCCGCCCGGTTCCGACACGGTACCGTTATGAGCATCGTTCCCGTCTGGACGGTGATTCTGGCCGCCGCCGTGTTCTTCTATGTGGTGCTGGACGGCTTCGATCTTGGCATCGGCATTCTATACAGCTTCGCCACCACCCGCGCCGAACGCCAGACCATGATGAACGCCATCGCGCCCATCTGGGACGGCAACGAGACCTGGCTGGTCTTGGGCGGCACGGGATTGTTGGCGGCGTTCCCACTGGCTTTCGCCATCATCCTGCCCGCCGTCTATTTCCCCATCCTGGTGATGCTGCTCTCGCTGGTGTTCCGCGGCGTGGCGTTCGAATTCCAGTTTCGCGATGCCGAGCATCGCCATAGCTGGGACCATGCCTTCGCGTTCGGTTCGGCGCTGGGCACCTTCGCGCAAGGCATCGTGCTGGGCGCCTTCATCCAGGGCTTCCATGTCGAAGGACGGCATTTCGCGGGCGGGGCGCTGGATTGTTTCACCCCCTTCTCGCTGTTCACGGGACTGGCGCTAATCTGCGGCTATGCGCTGCTGGGCGCCTGCTGGCTGATCCTCAAGACCGAAGGCGCGCTGCAGGACAGGGCGCGAAGCTGGGCGCGGATCGCCTTTCTTGCCACCTTCGCCGCGGTGGGGATTGTAAGCCTGTGGACGCCCTTCATCGACGCCGACATCGCGCGGCGCTGGTTCTCCTGGCCCAACATCCTGTTCCTATCACCGGTGCCGCTCGCGACTCTGTTTGTCGGATTTCTCTGGTGGCGCGCGATGGCGAAGAAACGGGAAGTCGCGCCGTTCCTGTATGCGATCGTGCTTTTCTCGCTGTCCTACCTGGGCATCGCCATCAGCCTGTTCCCCATGATCGTGCCGCATCATTTCTCGCTGGAGCAGGCGGCGTCGGACCCCAGCACGCAGATTTTCCTGGGGCTGGGCACGCTGTTCCTGCTGCCCATCATCGCCGTCTATACGGGATGGTCTTATTGGGTGTTCCGGGGCAAGGTGCGGGGCGATATCGGCTATCACTGAGCCCATGACCGAGAAAACCGTTCTTGTCACCGGCGCCGCCAAGCGGTTGGGCCGCGCCATCGCCTTGGAGCTGGCGAGCGCGGGCTGGAACGTCGCCCTGCATTATTCCACCTCGCGCAAGGAAGCCGAAGAGGTGGCAAACGACATCCGCGCAAAGGGCGTGGCATGCGCGACCTTCGCCGCCGATTTCGCCATCGAGGCCGAAACTGGCACGCTGACGGAGCGCGCAAATGCCGAGCTTGGCCCGCTCACGGCGCTGATCAATTCCGCATCGCTGTTCGAAAATGACGATTGGCGCTCGGCCAGCCGCAAAAGCTGGGACGCCCATATGGAAATCAATCTGCGCGCGCCTTTTCTTCTGTCGCAGCATTTCGCCCGCCAATTGCCCAAGGGCGGGAAGGGCACCATCGTCAACATCATCGACCAGCGTGTGCTCAAGCCCACGCCGCAATTTATCTCCTATAGCCTATCCAAAGCGGGCCTTCATTGGCTCACCACCACGCTGGCGCAGGCGCTTGCGCCGGATATCCGCGTCAATGCCGTGGGACCGGGACCCACATTGCGCAATCCCCGCCAGTCGGAAGCAGACTTCGCCCGCCAGCGCGACGCCACCATCCTGAAGCGTGGCGCAGAGCCAGAGGACGTGGCGCAAGCGGTGCTCTATCTTCTGGCAGCCGAGGCAGTCACCGGCCAAATGCTGGCCGTAGATGGCGGCCAGCATCTGATCTGGCAGACCCCGGACGTCCAGGTGCCGGAATGAGCAAAGTCGAAACGCCGCGCTTTGCTAGCGCCACTAGCGGCATCCGCCATGTCTTCATCCGCAATCTGGAACTTCCGGCGCATATCGGGGTCTACCGCCAGGAAGAAGGACGCACCCAGAAAGTGCGCATCAACGTGGACCTCGCCACCGACGACATTGCCGACGCGCAGGACATGTTGGAAAACGTGGTGGACTATCACGTAATCGAAAAGCGCATCCGCGCCATTATCGCCGAAGGGCATGTGCGGCTGGCGGAAACACTGGCGGAGCGCATCGCGACCGCTTGTTTCGAGGATAAGAGGATTCGCACGGTGCGGATCCGGGTGGAAAAGCTGGAAGCTCTCACCAATGCTGAAAGCGTGGGGATCGAGATTGAACGCTCGCGTTAGGCTACCTTAACTTCGTGTTCGCGCCGCCAGCGTCCAATGACCTTGCCGCTAGGGACTTGGCGGCGGGATAGTAATCACAAGAGCGCGCTAATATATTCGCGCTATGCAATCCGATACGCGCCCGTTGAAGGGCGCCGAGTTGATCGCCTCATATCTCAAGACGCTGCCCGACCAGCCTGGTGTCTACCGCATGCTGAACGCGGCGGGCGAAGTCCTTTATGTGGGCAAGGCCAAGAGTCTGAAGAAGCGGGTGAGCGCCTATGCGCGCGGCGGGGTCCATGCCGACCGGCTCACCCGCATGGTGGCTGAGACGGCGGAAATGCTGTTCATCACCACGGCGTCGGAGACTGAGGCGCTCCTGCTGGAGTCCAACCTCATCAAGCAACTTAAACCGCGCTACAATGTTTCCTACCGCGATGACAAGAGTTTTCCCAATATCCTGCTTCGGCAAGATCATCCTTTCCCGCAGCTTCTCAAGCATCGCGGCGCCAAATCCACCAAGGGGATTTATTTCGGACCCTTCGCCAGCGCCGGAGCGGTGACGCGCACTTTGAACACGCTGCAGCGCGCCTTTCTCCTGCGTTCCTGCTCGGACTCGGTGTTCGCCTCGCGCACGCGGCCCTGCCTCTTATTCCAGATCAAGCGCTGCAGCGCGCCCTGCGTCGGCCGAGTGGACGAAGCGGGCTATCGTTCACTGGTCGAAGAAGCGGAAAGCTTTCTTGCCGGGAAAAGCCGCATCGTCCAAGACGTGCTGATCCAGGAAATGAACCAGGCCGCCGACTCGCTGGATTTCGAGCGAGCCGCCAGGTTGCGCGACCGGCTGAAGGCGATGAGCCAGGTTCAATCCAGCCAAGGCGTCAATCCCTCGACCTTCGATGAAGCCGATCTGTTCGCCGCTTATGCGGAAGGTGGTCAAACTTGCATACAAGTGTTCTTCTTCCGCGCTGGACAGAATTGGGGCAACCGGCCTTACTTTCCCCGCCACGTGCCCGATATGGCGTTGGCCGACGTGCTGGAGTCGTTCATCGGCCAATTTTACGACGAACGAGCCGCGCCAAAATTGCTGCTCACATCGGAAGAACTTCCGGGAAAGGCACTACTGGCGGAAGCGCTGACACTGCGCGCCGGCGGCAAAGTTGAAATCTCCATGCCGCAGCGGGGTGAGAAGCGTGAGATCATGGACCGGGCCCTGGTAAATGCCCGCGAACAGCTGGGCCGGCGGCTGGCGGAGAACAGCGCCCAGGCGCAGCTGCTCGAAGGGGTGGCGGAAGTCTTGGGGCTGGACACGGCGCCGAGACGCATTGAAGTGTATGACAATTCTCACATCCAGGGCGCGCATGCCATCGGCGCGTTCATCGTCGCGGGACCGGATGGATTTGAAAAAAACCAATACCGCAAATTCAACATCAAGACCGCCGAGCTTACCCCCGGGGACGATTACGCAATGATGCGCGAGGTCCTCACCCGCCGCTTCGCGCGGCTGATCAAGGACGAGTCCGAGCAGGTGGTGGAGTCAAAATGGCGGCGGCCTGACCTGGTTTTGATTGACGGCGGCCCTGGCCAATTGTCGGTGGCCTGTCAGGTCTTCGCCGACCTGGGGGTGGAGGATATCGATCTGGTGGCTATCTCCAAGGGTCCCGATCGCGACGCCGGACGCGAACATTTTTACGTGCCGGGCAAGGAGGGATTCCGCCTCGATCCCAAAAGCCCCGTACTCTATTACCTGCAGCGGCTGCGCGACGAAGCGCACCGCTTTGCCATCGGCAGCCACCGGAAGAAACGTAGCGCCGCCATTGGCGCCAATCCCCTGGACGAGATCACCGGAGTGGGCGCTAGCCGCAAGCGCGCCCTGTTGCAACATTTCGGCTCTGCCCGGGCAGTGGCCGCGGCCAGTCTGACCGACCTCGAATCGGTGGCGGGGGTGAGCGAAACCCTGGCACGGAAAATCTTCGACTTCTTCCACCCCAACTGAGCGGAACGCAAAGCGGTTTCGCGAGAAACAGCAGGCAAAAAGTGGTGATTTTGGGAACCTCCCCCCCTACACTCCCGCCCATGATCGCTTTGCCCAACGCCCTAACCATCATGCGCATCCTGCTGGTGCCGGTCTTTGCGATCGCCTTTGTCATGCCCGGTGAAGCCTGGCGCATCGTGGCCTTCCTCATCTTCGTGGTTGCCAGCCTCAGCGACTGGCTAGATGGTTTCGCCGCCCGAAAACTCAAGGCCGGTTCAGATTTCGGCCGCATGTTGGACCCCATCGCCGACAAGGTGCTGGTGGCGGTGGCGCTGATGATGTTGGTGGCGGAAGGCGATATCCGGCAATTCTACCTCACCACTGGGCTTCATTCGCTGCTCAGGCTGGTGCCCGCGCTGATCATCCTGTCGCGCGAAATTCTGGTTTCGGGCCTGCGCGAGTTCCTGGCCGGCACGCGCGTAAGCGTTCCCGTCACGGCAATCGCCAAACTCAAGACCGCCGTGCAGATGGTGGCGATCGGGGCAATGATACTGACTCCGCTCGCCGACACTTTCTTCCCGGGGTTACCGGCTGACAGTTATGACGCCATTGCTTATGTGTTGCTGTGGGTCGCCGCGGCGCTCACGCTTTATACCGGCGTGATCTATTTCAAGAACGGCCTCACCCATATCCGCCCAGGCGTCGCCCCCGTCGAGGACCAAGCGTGACTTTGCTTTATTTCGCATGGGTGCGGCAGAAGGTCGGCAAAGGCGAAGAGCAGATGGCGCTGCCGGCCGGCGACATCGCCGGCCTGATCGCGCATCTGAAAAGCCTGGGGCCGAACTATGCCGAAGCTTTTGCCGATCTCTCGCGCATCCGGGTGGCTGTCAACCAGCATCATGCCGGACTGGATGCGAAGGTCGGAGCCAATGACGAAGTGGCCTTCTTCCCGCCCGTGACGGGAGGATGAAGATGAAAATTTCCATCCGCATCCAGCGCGAGGATTTCGATCTCAATCGGGAGGTCACGATGCTCGCGGGCGACGGGGAATCGGGCGCGGTGGCAAGCTTCACCGGACATGTCCGCAAGGAGGAGGATCTCTCCACCCTCACCTTGGAACATTATCCGCACATGACGGAGGCGGAGATTGCCCGCCTAGTGGGCGAAGCGGGCATCCGATGGGAGCTCACCGGCGTCACCATCGTACACCGCGTCGGTCCACTCAAGCCTGGCGAGCGCATTGTGCTGGTGGCGATCGCGTCCCAGCACCGTCATGCTGCCTTCGCGGCCTGCGAATTCCTGATGGATTACCTGAAAACCCACGCGCCCTTCTGGAAGGAAGAAACGCGCGGCAGCGAACATCATTGGGTCGAACACCGTGCCAGCGATGACGAGGCGGCTAAGCGCTGGCAGAAATGACACTCTGGGTTATTTTCACGCTTATGGCCGCGATGGGCCAGACCGCGCGCAACGCCATGCAGCACGACCTCACATCGAGTCTGGGCGCAGCGGGCGCCACTCAGGTACGCTTCCTGTTCGGCTTTCCTTTCGCGCTGATGTTCCTGGTCGGCGTGGCGCTTTGGACACATGTGCCGCTCCCCAGCTTCAGCATCGCTTTCGTTCTGTGGACCGTGGTCGGCGCAGTATCGCAAGTGGGTGGTACGGCTCTGATGTTGCTCACCATGGAGCAGCGTTCCTTTGTCGTCACGATCGCCTATCTCAAGATTGAACCGGTGATCGTAGCGCTGTTCGGATTCCTGATCCTGGGCGACATCGTCACCTGGCCGATGGCGGGCGCGATCGGCGTGGCGATGGCTGGGGTGTTGTTGCTCTCGCTCAAGCCGGGCAGAGATATCGTGGCGCCGGGTTGGCGGCCCGCGGCGCTAGGGCTGATGTCGGCATCGCTGTTCGCCCTGTCTTCCATTGCCTATCGCGGCGCGATCCTGACGGCAGGCGGCAATTATGTGATGGCAGCCACCTTTTCATTGGCCTGCGGACTTCTTCTACAAACTCTGATCCTCTGGCCCTATTTGATGACTACCCGCCGCGACATGCTGGCGGCGATCCTGCGGCAGTGGCGGCCATCAATTCTGGCTGGCTTCGCCGGCGCGGCCGCGTCGCAATTCTGGTTCTTGGCCTTCGCGCTCGCCACCGCGGCCAGTGTGCGCACCCTGGCGCTCGTAGAGATCGTCTTCGCCCAAGGGGTGTCACGCCTCGTGTTCAAACACAGGACCATGCCACGAGAGGCGCTCGGCATCGCCGTGCTGATTGCGGGTGCGGTCTGGCTGGTAAGAGCTCAGCCGTAAGCTGCTGAGACCTTCGCGCCCCGCACTTCGTCGGCATAGGCGTTCATCAGCGTCTCGGTGATCTTGCCTGGTTTGAAGCGATAGGGACCGATCTCTGAAACTGGGGTCACTTCCGCCGCCGACCCGGTGATGAAGCATTCGCCGAATTGGGTGAGTTCGTCGGGCAGGATATGCCGCTCGATGACCGGGATCTGGTGCGCCTTGGCGATAGCAATCACGGATTGGCGGGTAATGCCGTTGAGGAAGCAATCGGCGATAGGCGTGTGCAGGCTGCCATCCTTGACGAAGAAGATGTTGGCACCCGTCGCCTCCGCCACATAACCGCGATAGTCCAGCATCATGGCATCGGCATAGCCCTTGGACTCGGCGGCATGCTTGGAGAGAGTACAAATCATGTAAAGACCTGCTGCCTTGGCCTGGGTGGGCGCGGTGTCGGGCGCTGGACGCTTCCAGGTGGAAATATCCAGCCGGATACCTTTGAGCTTCTCCTGAGGATCGAAATAGGACGGCCACTCCCACACCGCGATAGCGACGTGGATCTTGGTGTTCTGGGCCGATACCGCCATCATTTCGCTACCCCGATACACCACCGGGCGAACATAGCCGTCCTTGATGTTCTGGGCCTGTGCCGCCTCGATACAGGCGGCGTTGATCTGGTCCTGGGTGAAGGGAATCTTCATACCCAACACTTCGGCAGATTTGAACAAGCGCTGGGTATGCTCCTTGAGCTTATAGATGGTGCCGCCATAGATGCGCTCGCCCTCGAACACGCAGGAGCCATAGTGAAGGCCATGGGTGAGGACATGGGTCTTGGCCTCGGTCCAAGGCACCAGCTTGCCGTCATACCAAAGACTGCCGCTGCGCTGGTCGAAGGGGATCACATCTGCCATTTTTTGCCGTCCTGATTGCCGGCCCGCTCAAGGCCGATTTCCTGTTTTTCTGGCAGGGCTTATAGGGACTTGCCCGGCGTAAGCCCAGGTTTTAGTTATGTCAGCATGGCGGACGCAAAAACCGCAAGAGCCGCCCGTCTGATTATGACGGGCGAACGGGAATAGCAGCCATGACCGCTGGCATAGCCTCTGGCAAACCCTCGTTGTCCGACCCGCA
>Ga0126381_100001309_pt1 | contig 26838 bp, 25 predicted proteins | sample PanSoiMetPlot_28_FD_96465 | JGI IMG/M metagenome (GOLD analysis project Ga0126381, IMG submission 96465) | Tropical forest soil microbial communities from Panama - MetaG Plot_28 | ecosystem: Environmental > Terrestrial > Soil > Tropical forest > Bulk soil | place: Panama | collected 2016-02-17
GAGATTTGGGTTGATCACCTACCGCTTCATGGCGCGGACGCGACCGTACGCCATCGTCCTTATCTTTGTTCTGGCAACTATCATCACGCCGACGCCTGATATTCTTACACTGGTCGCCATGGCGCTGCCGATGTGTCTGCTCTACGAAAGCTGCATCTGGATTGCGTGGCTGATGGAACGTCGAGCCCTGAAACGGCTCGGTAGTTAATCGCGTGCAGCATTCGACTCAGCATCTCCTCTTCAGCGTGTTTGCGTTCGTGCTGGGCGCGACCGTCGGCTCGTTTTTGAATGTTTGTATCTACCGTTGGCCGGTCGATCTCTCGATAAATCGGCCGCGTCGCTCGTTTTGTCCGCAGTGCAAACAACCGATTCCATGGCATCACAATCTGCCGTTGATTAGTTGGCTCGCGCTTGGTGGCCGATGCGCACATTGCGGCGCAAAAATTTCGTTTCGCTATTTCGCAGTAGAACTCGTTACCGCACTTCTTTTCCTCGCAATCTGGCAAAGGTTTCCGTGGCAGGTGGCGATTGCGTACTGGATTTTCGTTTCCTTCCTGATCATCGGCACGTTTATCGACTTTGAGCATTTCATTATTCCGGACCGCGTAACCATCGGTGGAACTATGGCTGGCGTGGCTTGCAGCGTGGTTGTTCCCGCTTTGATGCAGACAAATTCGCGCGTGGCAGCTGGTGTTCGCGCTGCGCTGGCTGCGGCGCTCGGCTACGTGATTCTTTGGATCGTTCTTGAAGCGGGTAAAATCGCGTTTGGCAGAAAACGAATTGAGTTCGACGGGCCCACGACCTTCACGTGGACAAAACGCGACGATGATGATGCTCATTTCATTGTAGGCACTGAAGAAAGTCTCTGGAGCGAATATTTCGCGCGTGAAAAAGATCGCCTACTGCTCCAGTGCGATGAAGTTCAAATTGATGATCGCAAATACGGAAACGTGACACTGACTTTTCGTTATGATCGTGTCAGCGCCGACGGTAACGTGCTGATGCTCGACGACCTCACGCATATTTCCGGTGTCACGCGCGAACTGGTCATCCCGCGCGAAGCAATGGGTCGCGGCGATCTGAAATTTCTCGCCGCGATCGGCGCATTCCTTGGGTGGCGCGCGGTATTGTTCAGCCTTTTCACCGGATCACTTCTCGGTTCAGTGATCGGCTTGGTCACGCTTGTCGTCGGAAAACCTGTTTGGTCAGCCAAATTACCTTTTGGACCGTATCTGGCATTCGGTGCTGTGACATGGATGTTCTTTGGCGAGGTTGTTTTGCATTGGTACGGCACGCTGCTGAGGCCGTGATGTGATTCCGTCTCTAGCGGAACGTGAAATGAGTTTGCGACGCAGAAGTTGACGAGAGCGAATACCGGACAAGTACTGTTAGGCATGGATTTCCCCTCCGGGCCGTGGACCGGTTTTTACAATTACGGCTGCAGTACCCGCAAACATCGGATGGATCTCGTACTGACTTTCGCTGATCGCACAGTTTCAGGCGACGGTAGCGACGACATCGGCCAGTTCGTTGTTGCGGGGCGGTTCGACGGCACAAACGATGAATGTTACTGGACGAAGACTTACGTCGGCGGACACGACGTTTACTATCGTGGGTTTCGCGAAGGCAAAGGGATCTGGGGGTTATGGGAACTGCCACGCGAGTCAGGCGGCTTTCACATCTGGCCGCTCGGGCAGGAAGAAAGCGACCAGGGTCACGAAACCGCGGAAGAGCCCGCACCAGTGGAGGCAGTTGGCGCGGAAACCGGAGCGTGAATTCCAGCTGATCCCTGGTCCGCACGACTGACAGGACGTCGCAGCATCAATGCGAGATTAAGTATTTCACACTTACACCAGCGACGCAGTCCGCGGAAAATTTGTTTACGAAGACGCGTGTCGGGAACGAATCCGTCGTAAAGTTCGCGCCACCCGGCGTTTCGTTTTCCGTAGTAACCGGTCGCCCATCTGCGGTTCGCCATAGTAGTGAGCCGGCGACTGTAAAAATTCATTATTTTTCGCACGAACTTACCGCCGTGCCCGCTGAAAGGGAGATGGAGAAATTCGCGTTCTGGGTCGCGATAGACTGCTCTCACCAAGCCCGTGTAGTAACTGCTCACATCGAGAAGGAGCGCCGTCGACATAAGCTCGGCGTCGCCCATGTAATAATATTTGTCCTTGTACAAACTCTCGAACCACGAACGGTAAGCGACCGGATACTGTTCGTTGTAGTGGCGAACGCTCTCGGCGGTGTCCTCTCCCGCCAGACTGCGCGCAACAAAGTCCGCTACGTAATAGGAAGTGTAAGAACAAAAATCTAGACCCGGGCTGTAAAGCGGATCAATGAATCCAGCGGCATCGCCCACTATGGCCCAACCATCACCGCAAACTTTTTCGCTGTGATAGGGCAACATCGAGAGCGCATGCACGTCGCCTTCGATCACTTTGGCGCCGCCGAAGATTTCGCGACCGACAGGGTTATTCAGAATGTGCGCATGCAATCGTTGCCCCAGAGTTGGTCCTTCTGGAAATTTGAAAATGCGACTGTCATAAACAATGCCGGCGCTGACATCGCCGCCCTGCAACGGAATGATCCAGATCCACCAGCCGCGCCCGAAAAGATGATTTGTCGCCCATTCGCGCGCAGTGCGACAATGGTTCGCGTAATCGGGAAACCGTTCGCGCCATTCGTAGCTGTCCCATTCTTTAACGCCGCTGAACCGCGCCCAGACCGCGTTGATGGGGTGCTCGGTATTCGGGCGAAAATGTCCGAGCTTTCGCGCAAACATGGCCGCGCGGCCGGTTGCATCAATGATCCAACGGCAAGTTGGGGTACGTTCGGCGCCATCGACGACAGCGTTTACTCTTTGGCGATCGCCATCATTTAGTTCAAAACTGGTGACCTTTGTGGGCCGCCATAAATCGCAACCAGATCGGCAAGCGAGCTCGAGGATGTGCGAATCGAGTTTCGCGCGATCGACTTGAAAGCCGGGCAGACGGCTCTGGTAACGTGTACCGATCTCGACGCAATCATCAAACGGTTGATCGGTCCGGTTTGAAAACCAGAGGCGCAATCCCTGTTTCGGCAACTGATGATGGCCGAGATAATGCGTCAGGCCCAAAATCCGCGTCATGTAACAACTGCTCACTTCGGTCGTCGATTCGCCCACCTTGCGATCGAATGCAGTTGTCTTTTCGATAATCAGGACACGCGCATCGGGGCGTTTGCGCTTTAGCATGAGCGCGGTTGCCGCGCCGGAAAACGCGCCTCCGATGATCACGACGTCGTAATCGAAATTCATCGCTCGAAGAGGATGGCCTTTATACTGCTTCAGAGCAAGAGCGTCGCGTAACGCAGACACTTCTGGCTAAGGAGCTATGGCCACGAGGGCAGCGACTATTTCGGTTGAGCGTTCATCGCCGCGCAGGCAGGATTGAATCCGTCACGAGATGATCTTCACGAACGCGCGTTTGATTTTTCCAGATGGAATTCGTGAGGGGCTTGAAGTTGTCGTGGAAAAAGGAAAAATCGCCGCGATCAACGAGCGATCCTTACCACACGACACACACGAGGTCATTGATCTGAATGGAAATTATCTTGCGCCTGGTTTTATCGATCTTCATGTGCATGGGGCGCTCGGCCGCGACACAATGGAAGCTTCGGCTGAAGCGTTTCGCGCCATTTGCGACTTCCACGCGAGCGGCGGCACGACATCGCTTCTGCTGACGACAGCTACAGCACCTCTCGACGAAATCGCAAAAGTCTTGAAGGCGGTTCGCGATTGTCGATCAGCGATCAGCGCCAATTCCCGTGTCCATGTCGAAGGACCATTCATTTCGAAAATGAAAGCTGGGGCGCAACGCGCCGAGTTCATACAGGATCCGTCATCGGCTGCAGTGCGGCAGTTGCTCGAATATGCGGACGTTCTGAAGCGTGTAACGATCGCGCCCGAAGTGCCTGGAGCGCTCGATGCTATACAAGCTTTTCACGCACGTGGGATCAGCGTGAGTGGCGGACATAGCGATGCCTGGGATGAAGACGCCCGAGCGGCGTTCGATCGCGGTATGCGCAGCGTGACGCACACATTTAACTGCATGTCGAGTGCGCGTCGTCGCGGCGTTCAACGGGTTGCCGGTTTGCTTGAGTTTGCATTGAGCGAACCAGACATCAGTTGTGAGCTGATCGCCGACGGTCGTCACGTTTCGCCCACACTGATGAAAATGTTGTATCGCGCGAAAGGCCCACACGGAATCTGTCTGGTGACTGATGCAACCGCTGGTGCGGGATTACCGGAAGGATCGCAGTTCGCGCTCTTCGGCAAGGAGTGCATCGTGGAAAACGGAGTTTGTCTCCTAACTGATCATTCAGCGCTCGCAGGCAGCACCGCGCGCATGATCGACCTCGTCCGCATGTTAGTGCGCGAAGTGAACGTCCCGTTGAATGAAGCCATCTCTATGGCGACGGAAAATCCGGCGCGCGCGATCGGTCTAGAAACCAAAGGTCGCCTTACCGTCGCAGCGGACGCTGATTTCGTTGTGCTTTCGCCGCAAATAGGAGTCGTGCGAACTTTCTCCGCTGGCCGAGAGGTCTGGTCTAATTAACACCCCGGCTTCAGCCCGATGCACAACGACCGTAAACCAAACGCGAACCGCTTCAACGGTCCTGTTGGAGAAACACTGAAGCCGTTAAAACGGCTGGATCTCATGTTGATTGCGCAGCCACGGACTAAAGCCGGAATGTTAATGACAATCTATAGCGACATCAAAAATTCCGCGATGTCGAGCGCGGCGCGTGGGCGGCTGAGCTTGCTGATGTTGCCAGCCCACTCTCGCCACTGTTTCGCGCCGTCATCGAACGCGCGCTGCACGTGCGAGGCAACTTCTTGCGGCGATTGGGCAATCACGCCTGAATTCGTTTCGACGATCAACCGCGCGTTGCCTTCCTCCTGACCAGCGACGACGTGATTGATAATCATTGGACATTTCGCAGCAATCGTTTCCTGCACTGTCGCGCCACCGGCTTTGCCAATGAGCAAATGGTTTTCGTGCATCATACGCGGGAGCTCGTTCGTCCAGCCAACAACCTTTATTGGGTAACCATCTGCGGCTGCGTCAATCTCGGGCCGGAGTTCATCATCGCGACCGATCGTGACGGTGAGATCCAGATCAAGCTTCGCGAGCGTACGCACCAGTTCTCCTGCGCCGCGCGTGGCGGTATTGATCATGTACAAAACACGCCGGCTGGAATTGGCGGAAGGCAATGGTCGGTCTTCAGCGAAATCTGCAAACTTCGGACTCACCGGAAATCCAAATACCCTGATTTTTTCGAGCGCGACACCGTTGCTCCGTAGCACGTCTGCGCTTTGCTCGTTTGCAACGACGAAATAATCGGCAGGACTACGGTACCAGGATGCGTTGATAGTGATCGAGTCTGTGACAATGACCACACATTTGCAGATTCTGCCGGCGCCCAAAATCTCGTGGAACACATTGGCGTAAGCAGGGAAAGAGCAAACGACAATGTCCGGCTGAAAATGGTCGAGCACGGGAGCAAACAGTGCCTTCAACCGAATCAGTCGCCGAAATTCCGCGGTGTAATCTGTCTTGCGATCGAGCCAGCGGTAAACTACTCCCCAAGCGCGTGGCGCAGAATTCACCAGCGCGAGATAGCTTCGGCGCACCAGCTCGTTAATTCGCCCATAGGCTTCGGCAAACAAGTCCCGCAATTCCACCGTAGTCTGATCCAAAGCAATGCGAGCCAGCCCATCGCGCACTCCTCTTGCCGCGCTGTTGTGACCCTCTCCGAAACCGGCGGTCAGGATCAATATTTTCTTCTTCTTCATCAGTCTTTAGGCGACACGGACTACGAACAAAGCCAGAAGCAGATGGAGGTCACTCGCGAAAGCATTCGGACTTTAATGGATATTTGTGGCACGCAAAGTAAACTCCTGCGGAGATGAAATATCTCAGATTCATTTGGAGTGTTGCGCGCCGGCTGGTCTGGGAAACCGCAACCGATAATACGACTGGGCTAGCCGCGCAGATGGCATATCTGCTTCTTTTCGCGCTGGCCCCCGGTACATTGTTTTTCTGGCATCTCCTGGGTCTATTCGGCACTGATCCGACCAAGTTGCATCGGATGTATGTTCTTTTGCAGAGTTTCATGCCGCCGGATCAAAAAGTGCAGGACATTCTGGATTCTGCGATCGCGAGTGTCGTGGTCACAGGCACGAGCGGACTGCTCGCGAACGCGGGCATCATCCTGGGAATTTATTTCGGAACGATTTTTATCGCCACAGTTTCACGGTCACTCAGCCAGATGCACGGCGTCCAGGAGGATCGTCATTGGTGGTCCAAATACATCATTTCATTTTTCATGCTTTTCTGGTTTGGGATTGTGATTGTTTTTAGCTTCAACGCCGTCGTTTTCGGCGAAAAGCTGGCCGGCATCGCCGAGGTGAATTGGCAACTCTCATTCCCGCTTCAGGCATGGATCGCCAGGTTGAATCTGCCGTTGACCGGCGTGGCGCTGGTCGGGCTCGCGCTTGCGCTTTATCTTTTGACGCCGGAAAACTACTTGACCGTTCGCCAGGCATTGCCGGGCGCAATTTTCTTTGCGGTCCTCTGGATCATCGCGACGAAGCTTTTCCAGCTCTATGTAGTTCGATACGATCGTTACAACCCGACTTATCTCGCTCTGGCATCGATCATTGTGCTGCTCACGTGGATGTATCTCACTTGTCTGCTGCTATTGCTGGGAGGCAAATTGAACGCCATTATCCGGCGTCAACGCGAGAAGATGCGTGTCGTCGAACCTCTCGCGCCTGCGCCTGCGGCGCCAGTCGCCTGATCGCCGAATAGATCAAAGTTAACCGATCAGAAGGGTGACAGGGCAGCGCTTTTTGTTTCTAACTTTTTTTATAAATCGCTGTTGTAGGCGTTGATCGCATCGCGCGGTCTGTTACTCTCCGTCGCAGTGGTGCGCTTTCGCATTTGGCTCGCAACTGCGCTCGCATTTGGCGCATTGATCGCGGGTCTTCTTCGCGCGCAGGTCAATGAAGAAAAACGGCGGGATCAATCCGAGGAAACCGAGACGCGCTCGGCGTCCACTACCAAACCGAAGAAATCTCCAACGCCGAAAACAAAGCGCCGTCATACCCCAACACCGAAAGCAAAAACAGCGAAGAGTAAATCCGGCGCGAAAACAACATCGGACAAAACGAAGAAAACCGGGGAATCGAAGTCGGCACAAAAAGAGGAAACACCTAAGCCACGAAAAACGCCGCAGCAGCAGGTAGAAGAAACGCGCGCCTCGTCCGAAACCCCAACCTCGCCGCCAAGGGCCATTGCCGTGCCAACGTCGGCCCCTTCGTCACAGCCTAAGCCTGCGCGCGCCGTTCCCGCGGGGCAGGCTCAGGTTGTGATCGAAAAATCGGGCATCGAGGAGGACCAGGGGTTCGAGCCACCGCCGTCGCCGCCGCCGCGCCGAGGTTTCTGGCCGTGGAGTCGCCCAGTCAGCTACCGTTACCTAACAAGTTCAGTGATCGATGCGATCCGGCGCGCGCCGGTAAAACGCCGTCGCTGGCAGTTCATTGTAGTACACAATAGCGGCACGCGGCAGGGAAATGCGCGAGTTTTTGATTATTACCACCGGCGTGTTCGTCGCATGCAGAACGGCCTCGCCTATCATTTTGTGATTGGTAACGGCACATCGACCGGCAATGGTCAGATCGAAGTCGGCGATCGCTGGCGCCGCCAGATCAACGGCGGCCATGTGCATAGCGATTATCTGAACAACATCTCGCTCGGCATTTGTCTCGTGGGTGATTTTAATCGGGACCAACCAACGCGCGCACAACTCGACGCGTGTGAGGAACTCATTCGCTACCTTCGAGACCGCTGCGGCAAAACCGAGAGAGGTACGATACCCGTGAAGCCACACCGCGACATAAATCCGCCGCGCTGGCCTACGGATTGCCCAGGCGACGCTTTTCCTTATTCGTGGTTCCGCAGGTTTTAATGTCTCTGCGTCATCGTGGAATGACAAACCGGGAATTACTTTCGTGTCGCCACAATTAGGTTCGCTTCCTTATAATTCCATCGATAACCGAACCCGAATTCGAGCGGCGGCGGATTCGTTTGCTGGTAAAGTTCACGCAGCCGTGGCTGATAATGTTGTTTGAATAGGTCGATGGGGCCGAGATAAACGCCAAAAAAACGCAGGTTCCACTTGTTAGGATCGATGTAGGCGAGCGGAACGCCTGAATCGTCCTGCACGGCCATGTTGCTGTGATCGAGAATGAAATTGCGGATCGTGGCGAAACCGTTCTCGAACAGCAAATACGACGACGACTTTAGAAAACTCGCGCCTCTGCCAAGGCGTTGGCAAAACTTCAAGAAGCCAGGACTTGCCTTGATGCCGCCGTCAGAAATATCAGTCGTGAAGTAGTATAGCGTTTGTGAATCGCCCGATTGATTGTCGGTGTAACGGATTCGCACCCCGGGACTGCCGCCACGCCCGCCTTCCTGAAAACCGCCTCCGGCATTAAGCGAGCCGAACGTGACGTTCGTAATCGATTTATCCGCGCGAGCCATGTAGGCGTAGAGAATCGGCAACACGCCGTTCAAGTTCTGCTCGTGTAGATCGACTTTCATATCCTTTGTGATGAAGTACGTCGTGTTGAGCGAAGACTTCATCGCGTTTTCCAGATTTCCCAGCGCGCCCGCCAGGTTCGCGATGCGTAAGGGGTCGGGCGGCGGCCCGAGAGATTCTTTTCCGCAGAGGACATACACGGCAGCCTTCGGAAAGAATTGATCAACGTATAAGAAATCCGGGCCGCTAAACATGTAGAACACCACGGGAATTGGTTGAAGCGATTCAGGGAGATACGTCGCCTGCCATCCGTGCAATTTTTGGAGCTGCCTGAGGTTTACTTTTGAGAATTGCTCTTCAAAGAATGCAGCGTGCGACTGCCATGCTGGATCGCGCGTCAGGGGTGCGAGCGGTGAATTCTCCGGCACCGGCATTCCGGCTAGAAAGCGCGCAACGTCATTGGGGCCGGTGTTGACCGGAATCGCGCGCGGCGCACCTTGCGGATTTTGCTGCGCGGAAACACCCAACGCACTCGCAAGCGCGAGAACTATCGATAGAGCGGCCCAATTTGTTTTCATCTCAAGGGATCACGGCGCTTGCCCGCGCAGAAATAGAGCAACACGCCCAGTAACGCCGTTGCCAGACCTGCCAGCGATTCCGCAGTGTGCGAGCGCAACAAATAAAACATCATCCAAATCGTAATTATCGAAAACACAATCGGAGGGACGGGGTAAAGCCAAACCCGATATGGTCGCCTCATTTCGGGATTCCTGAAACGAAGCACGATCACGCCTAGCACAGCCAACAACGAGCAAAGCAGCAAACTGAACTGCGTGTAGCGAACCACGTCTTGGAAGCGTTGAGTGAGTAAAAGTAGATTCACGAAGAGCAGCTGAAGGAGAACAGCATTTATCGGGATACCATGTTCATTTTTGCCGCCAAGCCACCGCAGCAACCAATGATCTTCGCCCATCGACATCGTCACGCGTGGCCCAATCCACGTCATTGAACTGATCGCGGCAACCAGACCGAGACAAATGATAGCACCGGCGAACCGCCCTCCGTTGTCGCCAAAAATGTGCTTACCTGCGATTAATGCGACTTCGAGCTGGCCTTTCATTTCCTGAGATGGGGTCGTAGCGAGAAAGATGGCGTTTAACAGCACGTAAATCACGATCACCAGGCCGGTGCCCACGAGTAATGAGCGTGGTACGACTTTCTCAGGTCGCTTGATCTCGCTGCTGATGTACGCTGAAGCATTCCAGCCGGAGTACGAATACATCACGTAAACCAATGCGACCGCGAAGGCCCCGCTGAGGATCGCGGCTTTGTCGCCGCCGCTAGGCAAGAAACTAATCGGCTGCCTTGATGACACAAAGAACCCCGCTCCGATCATCGCGCCAATGAGGAGCAATTTCACGAGCGTCGAACCATTCTGGAAGACGCTACCGACTCGCAGATTTTTCAGATGAAACCCCGTGACGATCCAAACAACCACGAACGAGAGAACAACCGGCGAACCGACGTTGAAAACTCCATTGAAGTAATGTCCAAACGCCATCGCAGCGAGTGCAATGGGCGCTGCAAACCCCACCGTAGCAGACACAAATCCCGCCATGAACCCGAGCGCGGGATGATAAATTTTCGAGAGGAAATGGTATTCGCCACCTGATCGCGGCAGTGCAGCTGCGAGCTCACCGTAACAGAGCGCGCCGCAGAGCGCGGCAATTCCACCGATGACCCAGAGCATAAGCAGGGCGAACCCTGATTGAATATTAGTCAGTTGAAAGCCAAGACTCGTGAAGATCCCAGTGCCAATGATGTTCGCGATGACGATCGAGCATGCAGTTACGAAACCGACGGTGCGCCTCGGTCCCGTAAGCTTAATAGAACCAGTCTGGGTGAGTGTGGCCATCGGTCCAAATTTGTATTCAACTTTCCTACTTCCGAACACCGATGCCAACATCGCACAAATAGTTCATTGACACATTCTTAGACGTTCGCTCGTCGATGTTTCGATCTTTGCGGAATCATTTCCCAAGTTGTCAGAAGCACTCCCAGGCATCAGTTTCCAAGCAGCATGAACACACATCCCAAGCTCTCTGTAGAGACAGCGACGCAACTCGCAGTTTTCCTTGCTAATCGTCCGGGCGCACTCGCGCGCGTGTGTGACGCGCTGGCCAACGCCGGGATTAATATTTACGCGTTGGCTACATCCGATACTGTCGATCACACCGTTGTCCGGATGGTGGTGAGTGATCCCACGAAAGCACTGATGCTCTTGGGCGAAGCGGGGGTGCTTGCGCTTGAAACCGACGTGCTCACCATCGAGACCGCGAATCAACCGGGTATTTTGGCCAAAATCGCGGAGCGCCTCGCCGATGCCGAGGTGAACATTGAATACACCTATCTCGCCGCCGGCCGTGAAGCTGAAAAAGGCCTGATCATTCTGCGACCATCGGATGTCGAAAAAGCGCGGGGCGCACTCGAGGAGCTTTAGGGACGAATCTCGATTGTCGTGCCATCCGGCGTAACCCGCCACAATTCCTCGATCTCTTCGTCAGTGACCGCGATGCAGCCGGCGGTCCAATCTTTCCAGCGATGAAACGCGCCGACCCAGCCGCGCCCGTTTTGAATTCCGTGGATCATGATGTCAAAACCAGCCGAAACGCTGTGTGCAACCGCACGCTTCTCGTCTTCCTCCGATGGATAAGAAATGTGCAGCGACAGATGGAAACTACTTTGCGGATTTCGACCATCGATCTTGTAGATCCCTTCAGGAGTCTTCATGTCGCCTTCTTCCTGCTTCGCTCCTAGCGGATTCCGGCCTAGAGCGATTCGGTAAACCTTTACCTGATTACCATTCCGAAAGATCGATAATCGCCTCGCTGATTTTTCCACAAGGATGCGATCGATCGTGTTTCCGGCTGGCAACGGATTCCAGTTGTGATGCGCATAGAAGTAAATCGCGAACACGCAAATCAGAATTAAGACGACCACAATTATCGTGCTTTTCACATGGGGAGCTTTTGGACCGGATTTTGCATCAAACACAACTGCGTAAAGTTTCATCAGAACCTTCCATTCCTCATTGCTAACATGGGCTCAATGCCGGATAAATGCGCCGCGCGTTTATGACTCCGGTACGAACGTTTCTCGGTAAGCCGTATCCGCTGGGCGCAACCTGGACGGGCAACGGCGTGAACTTTGCGATTTTTTCGGAACACGCCACCGGAATTGACCTTTGCCTGTTCGATAGCATAGACCACGCAACAGAAGACGTTCGAATCCCGCTCAAAGAACGTACTGACCAGGTGTGGCATGTCTTTTTGCCCGATGCTCGGCCGGGACAGTTGTACGGATTTCGGGTATCAGGACCGTACGAGCCAGAGAGGGGTTTGCGTTTCAACACCTCGAAGCTCCTCATCGATCCGTACGCGAAAGCGATCGTTGGAGCGGTGAGCTGGGCGGATGAAATGTTCGGTTATGTCATCGGCGGTGAGAAGGAAGATTTGACTCAGGATTTTCGAGACGATGCGTGGGGCGTCCCGAAATCAGTCGTGATCGATTCCAGATTCGACTGGCAAAGCGACAGGAGGCCGGGGATTCCACTGCACGAATCAGTGATCTATGAAGTGCATGTGAAAGGTTTCAGCAAACTTTGGCGCGACTTGCCTGAACAATTGCGCGGCACCTATGCAGGCCTCGGTAGCCCGCCGGCCATCGACTACTTCAAAAAGCTTGGTGTGACCGCGGTGGAATTACTCCCCGTGCACGCGCACACCGATGACAAATTCCTGATCGATAACGGCCTAACGAACTATTGGGGCTACAATACCATCGGCTTCTTCGCTCCGCAGGCAGAATATTCCAGCAGCGGACAAATGGGTCAACAGGTCGCCGAGTTCAAAGCGATGGTGCGCAGCCTCCACGCAGCCGGCATCGAAGTCATTCTTGACGTCGTTTACAATCACACCGGGGAAGGAAACCACCTCGGCCCAACGCTCTGTTTCCGCGGGATCGATAATCTCTCCTATTATTGGCTGCAGCCTGAGAATCCACGGTTCTATCTCGATTTCACCGGCACTGGTAACAGCTTGAATCTGCTTCATCCACGGACACTGCAATTGGTGACCGACAGTTTGCGGTACTGGGTGGAAGAGATGCACGTCGACGGATTCCGATTTGATCTTGCAACTGAACTGGGGCGCAATCATTCGGGGTTCAACACGCTGCATCCATTTTTCCAAGTAATTCAGCAGGACCCGGTGCTCTCGCAGATAAAGTTGATCGCAGAACCGTGGGACGTCGGCGCAGGAGGCTATCAGGTAGGCAACTTTCCAGTCCCATGGTCCGAATGGAACGGCAAATATCGCGACTCGGTCCGCAGCTTTTGGAAAGGCGATGAAGGTCGCATCGGTGAGATGGCGTATCGACTCACTGGAAGTCCCGATCTTTATGAACATCACTGCAGACACCCTTACGCGAGCATCAATTTCGTTACAGCACACGATGGATTCACATTGACCGATTTGGTCAGTTATAACGAAAAACACAATGAGCTGAACGCCGACGGCAACCGCGATGGCGACAATAATAATCAGTCATGGAATTGCGGCGCCGAAGGCCCAACCAATGATCCACAGATCAACGCACTGCGGGACCGTCAGCGGCGTAATTTTCTGACGACGCTGTTTCTTTCCCAGGGCGTGCCGATGCTCTGTGGTGGAGATGAGTGGGGTCGGACCCAACATGGCAACAACAACACTTACTGTCAGGACAACGAGATTAGTTGGTTTAACTGGGAGCGTGACGAAAAAGAGAATCAGTTTTTTGAGTTCACGCGAAAATTGATACAGCTGCGAAACGAACATCCGGTTTTTCGGCGTCCGAAGTTTTTAAAAGGTCGCCGCATCCCCGGCTCGGAGATTCGAGACGTGATGTGGTTCAATGCTGGTGGCAACCAGGTGACGGAAGAAGAATGGACGTCGCCCTTCGTGCGGTGTCTAGGGATGCTACTGAGTGGGGATGGGACGGATGTGCTCAACTTCGAGGGTGAACCAGTGCGTGACGATACATTCCTGTTGTTGATAAATGCGCATTATGAGCCCATCCCCTTTGTCTTACCTGGCCAGGAACATCTCGAATGGCAATTAATTCTCGACACAGGCGAAGAGCCAGGTTTTGTGGCAGAGCCGAAAACATTTGGTTCCGGCGATGATGTCGATCTCGGCGGGAGAGCTTGTTGTTTGCTGCAACTCGTCGGCGGCACACAAGCTCAGGCGCGCGAAGAATCCTGGAAAAGGCGGCGGGTTGAATTTCCACGGTTCACCGCCGAGGAAGAACGCGCGAGACACAGTGGTTAACCCATGCGCTCCTCCACGTGAAGTACACACGTTTCGTGCAAGCGCGATGTTGCAACCGCCAACGATTTTATTTATAGGATAGCTGACATGTGCGCGGTCGCGCGCGCCGCCAGAGTGATTTGCCATGACACCGAGTTCTCTTGTGATCGTCACTGATCGCGGCAGCTTAAAAGCCTATCGGGTAAACGAAACGCCGACGCGCGGACCGAGCCTGCAACTCGTGCAAGCATTTAACATGACTGACGCGCACGGAAGACTCGTCGATAAACTGAGCGATACGGCCGGACGTTTTCCAGTAACCGAAGGCGCGGGCGCGCGACGCGGGCCGGCATCAATTGCCGAGCGTACGCAGTTGGCTACGGAAACGGACCGGCGGATCCAAAAAGAATTGGCTGACCAGATCGCAAAAATCGTGTCTCAAAACGCAAAAGATGGCTGGTCGTTTGCGGCGCCTGCCGAAATCCACGCGGCGATTGTAGATTTATTGCCTGCCCGCATACGACAGCGAATTGTGGAACATGTAAAATCGGATTTGGTGAAGGTGGAAGCGGCCCGTCTGACCAGCCATTTCCGGTCGTTGCGGCCAATTTAGACGGTATGTCGGAATCAAGATTTTTTGTTCCCTCGGCGACGAATCGCACCGTAATATGTAAATAATTATGCAACTGCCTGTTAAGATATCGTATCGGGGTCTGGAAAAATCTGACCAGATCGACAATCTCGTTTTGGAATATTCAACACGACTTGAGCGATTTTGTGATCACATTAACCGCTGCGATGTTGCAATCGAGCAGACAAATCACAACCATAACAAGGGAAATCCATACCGGTGCCGGATCGACGTAACGGTGGCACCGCGCCACGAGCTCGTGGCCGATGAAAGGCAGATGGATAACGGCACCCATGAACCGCTCAAAAAAGTGATCCATGACGCATTTAAGACCATGGAGCGCGAGCTGCGTCGTGTTGTGGAAAAGCAAAGGCATGTAATCAAAACCCACGCCGACATGCGTTCGCCGAAATAATCCCGTTTCTGGGGCGAAACGCGTTAATTTCCTGAGGCATGGCCGCAGGCAGAGCTTGCAGCCGATAAACTGTCCGTCACCTTCCTTCTGCTAGGCGTATTTTCCGACTGATTTCGGGATGAGTTGACCGAAAGTCGCGGCAGGAACGAAGATAAGCGCTGACTCATGCATATCACGGAAATCATCCGGGGACATTCCCCTACGTTTTCGTTCGAGTTCTTTCCTCCAAAGACGCGAGAGGCCGCCGAGATACTCTATCAGACAATTCGCGATCTCGAATCTTACATGCCCGATTTTGTTAGTGTGACTTATGGCGCAGGTGGCTCGACGCGAGAATTAACGCACGATCTCGTCGAGCGCATTCAACACACAACAAAACTGGACCCAATCCCGCATCTTACCTGCGTCTGCCACAATGAAGAGGAAATTGAGGCGATTCTGCTCCGATACGCGAAGTCAGCGATTGGAAACATTCTCGCGCTCGGCGGCGATCGACCGACTGGAATGGCTTACGATAAAGCGCGCGACTCATTCCAACACGCAGTCGATCTGGTAAAATTTGTTCGCCGCTTCAACGAATCCGGCGCGCATCCTGACCGTCGTGGTTTCGGTATTGGAGTTGCTGGCTTTCCCGAGGGGCATCCTGCGACGCCAAATAGATTGGTTGAGATGGATCATTTCAAGGCAAAGGTGGATGCTGGCGCTCATTACATCGTCACACAATTGTTCTTCGACAATCGGGATTTTCTCGATTTCCGAGAACGGTGCGCACTGGCGGGCGTTCACATCCCGATTATCGCGGGCATCATGCCAATTACTTCCATCGGCGGTCTTAAACGCATGGCCGAGCTGGCTGGCGGGGCGCGCTTTCCTGCCAGGCTAATACGCGCGCTGCAGCCTTGCCAAAATGATCCCGAGACGGTCAGGGCTGTTGGGATTCAATACGCGTTGGAGCAATGCCATGAGCTTATGGCTAATGCTGTTGCCGGTGTCCATTTCTACACACTCAACCGATCGGACGCTACCCGGATGATTTTTGACGGCCTCGGGATTCTGCGTCATCGGAACCCGCAAGCTTCGAGCGTGTAGCTGGACCAATCATTCGGCCACACTTTCCGAAACGCGCGTGCTTTTTGTGCGCGATTCGAGCGCTTTAATTTAAGCCGCGAACATTTGCATAGACTCGGTGGCGTGGGCACACTCTCGGTGTGCTGAATGTTCGCCGCGTGATTTTCTGGCAAGCTGTAGCGGTCGTTTGTGCGATTGCACTTGCATTAACGCTTTCGCACTTCTTTCCGGTTGTGAGTCTTGTTGTAGCATCGCAAGAGCGCGTAATGAGTTGGGGCGCCTGGGCCGCGATTTGTTATCCATTGCTGTTTGCAGCTTGTAATATCCTTCTGCTGCCGGGAGGCGTCCTCGCTGTGGGAGGTGGCTTTTTCTTCGGGCTGTGGTGGGGATTTTTGATCGTGTTTGCAGGCAACATCATTTCGACGGCGATTTCCTTTGCGCTAAGTCGCTTCGTCGCCAAACGCTGGTTTCAGAGAAAACTCTTAGCTAACCAAACGTTGAGGGCACTTGGGCCTGCCGTGGAACGCGAAAGCTGGAAGATCATTCTCTTGAGCCAATTGCATCCGCTGTTTCCCACTAGTCTATTAAACTACTTTTATGGTCTGACGCGAATTCGGTTTAGCACCTATGTGTTTTGGGCTTCGATCGGCCGTATGCCGGGCGTCTTTTTCTACGCTTACATAGGAACGCTCGGTCAACTCGCCGTGCGCATCATGCGCGGCAGAAGTTACCCGCGAATGCTGGAGTATTGGCTTTGGGCTGGAGCGTTCATAACAACCGTGTTGCTTTTGCTTGTGCTAGGACGTGTCGCCCGTCGAGCCATTCAAATTCCATTGGAACCAGGATCTGGTAGCACAACAAAGGATCACTCGGAGCCTAGGGTATTATCAGGATAATAAACTTATAATTAGCTGTTTATGTTTAAGTTATCTACTATTTACGACGTAATTGTGGTAGGTAGTGGGCATGCCGGAATCGAAGCGGCACTGGCATCAGCCCGCATGGGCTGTCGCACCCTGATGCTGACCCAGAACTTGGACACCATCGGACAGATGTCATGTAACCCTGCAGTCGGCGGACTGGCCAAAGGACATATTGTTCGCGAGATCGATGCTATGGGAGGAGCAATGGGGATTAACGCCGACGCGACAGGAATCCAGTTTCGCATGCTGAACCGCGGAAAGGGGCCGTCGGTGCGTGCTCCTAGAGTTCAATGCGATAAAAAGGCATACCAGTTCCGGATGAAAGCCATTCTGGAGCAAGCGCAGAACCTTGATGTTAAGCAAGGGACGGTATCGCGCATCATTGAAGAGGCCGGAAGGGTGGTTGGCCTAGAAACTGACATCGGTGTTGCGATCGTCTCTCGCGCGGTCGTGATCACCTCTGGTACATTTCTGCGCGGGCTATTGCATGTCGGCGAAACTAGTAAACCCGGGGGTCGGATGGCGGACACCAGTTCAGGTTTAAGCACCAACCTGCAGGGGATTGGTTTTCAAGTCGGCCGATTCAAAACGGGTACGCCTTGTCGGCTAAACGCAAGATCAATTGATTTCACAGATTGCTCAATCCAGCTGGGGGATGATCCGCCTTCCGGCTTTGCCTTTCATCCCGAGGAGATCAGCAAGCCGGGTGACGAGATCTTCACGCTGAATCGCGTTCAGGGTGGTCAGTTCCACGTGGAACAGTTGCCCTGCTGGATCACACACACGACCCAAAAAACTCATGAAATCATCCGGGCTAATTTGGACAAATCGCCTTTGTACGGCGGGCGAATTCAAGGGGTCGGTCCGCGGTATTGCCCCTCCATTGAAGATAAGGTCGTCAAATTCTCCGATAAACCCTCACATCAGCTCTTCCTCGAACCGGAGGGCCGCCACACCAGCGAATACTATGTAAACGGAATCTCCACCAGTCTTCCATATGAAGTTCAGCTGGCATTCGTGCATTCGATCCCAGGATTGGAGCAAGCCGAGATCATGCGCCCTGGTTACGCCGTCGAATATGACTACTTTCCGCCGACACAGCTTCTATCGACGCTAGAGACCAAGCGGGTTAACGGACTCTACTTTGCCGGCCAAGTTAATGGCACCTCGGGATATGAAGAAGCCGCAGCTCAAGGATTGATAGCGGGGGCTAACGCCGCTTTAAAGATCCAAAACCGGCCGCCGTTAGTTTTAAGCCGAAGAGATGCTTATATCGGCGTCCTCATTGATGATCTTGTTATCAAGGGGACGGAAGAACCATATCGCATGTTCACCAGCCGCGCCGAAGATCGGTTGTCTCTCAGACATGACAACGCCGATCAGCGCCTAACCGGCTGCGCATTTAGCATAGGACTGGTCAATCAGGCTAGATTTGACAGTTTTCGACAGAAAATGGACTTGCTTGACCAGGCTCGGGTCATGGCTACGGGAACCAAGCTGAACGGCACGCCTATCTCTCGGCTCCTAAAGCGGACCGATTTTGATCTGAAAACCCTGCCTCCTAATATGCTGTCTTGCCTGCCGTTGTCGATTTGGGAACTCCTACAAACGGACTTTAGATACGAAGGTTATACCGCACGGCAGTCTGAGCAGAACCAACGACTCGACCGCAAACGTGATCAGAAGATTCCAGATGGCCTCGATTACAACAAAATCGGTGGGCTGAGATCAGAAACCCAGCAGAAGTTATCGAAATTTAGACCGACCTCCCTGGGCCAAGCGGCGCGTATCAGTGGAATCACTCCAGCTGACATCTCAATGTTACATATTTGGATTACTCGGAATAACTTACGCGATACATCTGTTAAGAATGGTCAGTTAACATAGCTGTGTTGCGATGGTCATCTTGGCGGTGCTCTTAGTTTGTAGCTATTTACTGGGTTCAATCCCTTTCGGTTATCTAGCCGGTCGACTCGCGGGAGCCGATATCCGGCGGGCTGGCAGCGGTAATGTTGGCGCGACTAACGTAGTGCGCGTCCTCGGTAAGCGATATGGTTATCCGGTGTTTGTCCTCGACGTCTTAAAAGGCTTCGCGGCGGTAAAAATTTCGATGCTCTTGGCGCCCGGACGGCCGCCGGAATGGAATTCACCCGAGATATTTGGAATCCTTGCTGCGATATCCAGCGTTCTCGGGCACTTGTATCCTCCATGGCTAAAGTTCAAGGGAGGAAAAGGCGTAGCGACGTCCGCTGGAGCACTGCTCGCGTTGGCACCACTGGCAACGCTCATAGGCGTTGCCCTTTGGGTGATCGTGTTCTGGATGACGCGATACGTTTCATTGGCGTCGATCATAGCCGCGTTCGCCTTACCCTTGGTTATTCTCGTCGTTAGCTGGGACGATCAAAACCAAGTTAAACCGCTCGTCTATTCTTCCGCGTGTGTCGCGGCAATAGTGGTTTGGCGTCATCGTTCCAATCTTTCCCGGCTGATGCGCGGCACAGAACCGCGTTTTACTCGAAAATGAGAATTGCGACGACGGCAATCATAGGCGCAGGCGGTTGGGGAACGGCATTAGCTGCTTTGTGGGGAAAGGATGGTCGACAGGTTGTGCTCTGGGGTCACAACGCGGACCGGATCGCACGCATGCAAAAGACCCGCGAAAACAATAACTATCTTCCTGGGCTACAGCTACCCGACTCAGTACACATCACGTCAGACGTTCGCGACTGTGGCGGGGCCGACCTGATCGTACTGGCGACGCCGTCGACGGCATTGCGGAACATTGCAGCCCAGTTGGCGAAAGTGGTCGGCTCTCCTGATGCCGTATTGCTGAGCTGTACAAAAGGGATTGAACACGGCAGCGGGCTGAGAATGACCGAAATCCTCCGCGAGACTTTCCCGGATAACAAGATTGCGGTGTTATCCGGTCCAAATCTCGCGACCGAAGTCGCCAAAGATCTTCCAACTGCCACCGTCATTGCCTGCGAGGACATCGGCTGCGCCACCAATTTACAGAATGCGTTGGGAAGCCCACGCTTCCGCATTTACACCAGCCGGGACATGGTCTCGATTGAGTTGGGCGGCGCAATGAAGAACGTGTTTGCCATCGCCGCGGGAATCAGTGATGGCCTTGCGCTTGGCGACAATGCCAAAGCAGCGTTGGTTGTCCGGTCATTGGCTGAGCTTGTTCGATTCGGAGTCGCCATGGGTGGAACCGCGAATGCTTTTTATGGTCTAAGCGGCGCCGGTGATCTGATGTTGACGTGCTACAGTGAAAGCAGCCGCAATCACAGCGTCGGGAAACGACTCGGGCAAGGTGAGGCGCTGGCGGAAATCACAGCGTCCATGAAGATGATCGCGGAAGGTATTCCGACTGCGCGGAGCGCTTGGGAATGCGCCCGGCGCCTGAACATTACCACGCCTATTACCGATCAAGTGTACTCGATCTTATATAAGCAGAAAAAGCCTGCCATCGCATTGGAAGAACTGCTAAAGCGCGAGCCGAAGCCTGAACAGACGTAGCCATCCAGGCTGATTAGCTATTTGTTTGGCTAACGTCCAACTTACTGGCTTGATCCGCCGTAGCCTTTGCAGAATTCGCCGATAACGGCAGGGTATAACTCGTGCTCAAGGACTTGAATCCGAGCATGCAGGCTTTCTGCAGTGTCGTTAGGCAAGATTCTTACCTCTTTCTGCGCAAGAATTTTCCCGTGATCGATTTCTTCATCGACGTAATGCACCGTGCACCCGGTCGCTGTTTCACCGGCGACGAGAGCCTGTTTCCACGCTTCAAGTCCCGGAAATTTAGGCAGAAGTGAGGGGTGGATGTTGATGATGCGACGAGGGAAAGCCTTCAACATCGGTTCATGCAAAACGCGCATGAAACCGGCGAGGACGACAAGTTCCACACCCGCATCGCGTAACATTTGAACGAGCTGCTCCTCCGTTTCCGGTTCCAAACGCGTGCGAAATCTGCCTGGCGGCAAATAGGCGTTCGCAACAGCAAACTCCCGCGCCATATCAAGAATCGGCGCGTCCAGCACATCCGAAACCACTAGGCGTACTTCCGCAGCGAGATCGCCTGACCGGATGCGCTCGAGAATCGCCCGGCAGTTGCTTCCCTTCCCCGACCCGAGAATTCCAATTGGCAGCCGTTTCATCTGGTCATTTGGTTTCCCCACTCGTGATCGTACAAATTTGCTCAATCAATCCGGAAGTTGAATACCCTTTCTCAAATGGGATCAGACGAATCGCCGCTCCAAGATCCTTCAAGATCACACCCTCCTCTTGATCCAGCGTCGCAGGAGTGTAATCGCCGCCTTTCACATAAACTGCAGGACGTACTGCAGCGAGAAACTTCGTCGCCCGAATTTGTGGGAAAACTGTGACCAGATCCACGGATTCCAGGGCGGCAAGAATCTCAGCGCGATCATGCTGAGCCATGAGAGGACGCCCTGCTCCTTTTAACTCATAAACGGAACGGTCGCCGTTTAATCCGACAATCAAAAGATCGCCTAGCGCTCGCGCCGCCCGCAAGTACCGCACATGGCCAACGTGCAGCAGATCAAAACATCCGTTCGTGGCTACAATCCTCTTTCCGGCCGACCGCAGTTTCTCGCAGCGACCAGAAAGCTCCTCGAGCTCGACTATTTTTGGGCTCATTTTGGTTACTGATTTCGACGTTGCACGTAAATCGCAGTTGGCCTTTAACTGATTTGCGCGACGGTCCTCCAAGAATGACGAAAAGGAAAACAAAACGCAACGTGGGAACATCGCAGGCCCGTCACGGTTTCAAAATTTGCAAGAGTCCCGTCGTGCATGTCGCCGATAATGCACCACTGGGTGATGCGCATGATCGCATTGACGACCGGCAGCCGGTTCTGTTCGCCATCGCACGTGATCCACGCACGATTTTCATCTGTTGGAACATTGATTGGCGATCGGTCTTTGAAAATGCGATGCCGTCGGATCGACAAGTCCATGTTCGAGTGATTGGCGGGGACGGCATCACAGAATTGATAGTTGTCGTCGAACCGATGAGCGAGATGTACTACCTAACGGTATCCGGTTTGCATGCTTCGTACCGCGTGGAGATCGGTTATTTTCAGCCACTCGACATCTGGCATTCTGTCGCGACGTCGGGTGAGATTAAAGTGCAATCGCAGGGAAGCGTTGAGTTTGCTGACGTGGATTTGGCGACCATTCCGTTTCATCTCAGTTTCCAAAAGCTTTCTAACCTGTTCGGAGCTACTGACGACGTTTCGATAGCGAAGTTGGTCTCGGAATTTCAAAAGCGAGTGCTGACTGGTGAGAAGCGTAACAAGGAAACACCGCTCTATACACAAATTTTACGCGAGCTGAACCTTTCGCTGCCTGACATAGCAGCCGCAGAGCGCGATTTTAGAAACATCGAGACTGCAAAACTCGCGCGACGTGCGCACGCAATGTTTCGATTCGCCACGACCAGTCCGCCGCGCGGATTTCAAGCGAACCCCGGCTCGTGATCCCGTTTGTGCGCGTTCTCTTATTTCGCCGCGCTGGTCGGTGATTCCATCATCAAGTGACGCGCATGCGTATGATCGGAAACCTGGGCGACCAGGTTCAACAACGCGCCCAAACTCCACGCAAGCACAAACCCCGCAAGTCCGATGACGATGCCAAGCGCTCCTGGGATATATTCCGTGCGATAACGCGCCAGCCACAAGATAGAGCCGAGGGAGCCAAATACGATCCAGATCACTCCGGCAACCTTCAGCGCACGGGACCACCCGGTTTCGCCTGCGATTTTTTTCGGACCGAGTTTGGAATTGTAAACGCTGTAGCCGAAGAAAATGACGATCCCGAACGCAAACCAATAAATCAGCCGTTCCCAGGTAAGCCACGGCAGCGAAATCATGAGGTAACCGGCCGATATCACCCCCATCGGCGCGACAAACCAAACTGCCGGCGTCTTAAATGTCCGAGGCAAGTTGGGCTCGCGAATTCGCAGCACAAGAACGCCTATCGAGACGATCACGAATGCCAGCAGCGTACCGATCGAAACAAGGCTACCAGCTTCGCGCACCGTGAAAATTGCCGCGAAACAAGCGACAACACCTCCTGTCACTATCGTCGTAATCCATGGGGTCTGGAATTTTGGATGAACCCTGCTCACGAACTTTGGCAGCAGCCCGTCATCAGCCATTGTCCAGAAGATCCGCGACTGACCTAAAAGCATCACCAGAATTACGGAGCTAAGACCCGCGATGGCGCCCAATTTGATTATTGAAGCCATCCAGCCGACACCAGCGTGATCGGCAGCCACAGCAATCGGATCCGGCACGTCCAATTGCAAATATGGAACGATGCCGGTCGCTACCGCCGATACCGCGATATAAAGAACTGTACAGACTAACAATGAGCCGATGATGCTGATCGGCATGTCACGCTGGGGATTCTTCGCTTCCTGCGCCGCTGTGCTGACGGCGTCGAAGCCGATGTAGGCGAAAAATACGATCCCTGCGCCTTGCATTACACCACTCCACCCGTAATGACCGCGCACGCCAGCGCTGGGCGGGATAAACGGATGCCAGTTAGCAGGATTAACGGCGTGAGCAGCGCCGACGATGAAGAGCAGCACGACTGCCACCTTTACGAATACGATGACGTTATTGACATTCGCAGACTCGCGAATCCCGATAACGAGCAGCAACGTAACGATAGCAATAATGATGACTGCTGGCAGATTGAAGATGGCAGTGACCTGGGTTCCATCCGCCAATGTAACAAGCGTCCCGCGGGCGGCTGATAATTGGGCAGGGATGTGAATGCCGATGTCCCGCAGAAACGACACCACATACCCCGACCAACCGATAGAAACGGTGACCGCGCCCAAAGCGTATTCGAGAACCAAGTCCCAGCCGATGATCCAGGCAAAGAGTTCCCCGAGCGTCGCGTAGCCGTATGTGTACGCGCTGCCGGCCATCGGCACCAATGACGCAAACTCGCTATAGCAGAGCGCCGCGAAAATTGAGGCTACGCCCGCCAGCATGAACGACAGAATCACTGCAGGTCCGGCGTTCTGTGCCGCGACGGTACCCGTCAGCACGAAAATGCCCGTACCAATGATCGCGCCTATCCCGAGCATTGTTAGATTCGTCGCTCCGAGAGCGCGTTTTAGGCGTTGGTCTGTCAACGCCTCGGCTTGAAGTTGCGTGACACTTTTTCGTCGAAACAAGTTCATGGGCAAAGTTGATCTTGCGCTGTGCTAATCGGAATCGCCCCGTGAAGTCAAGCCGACGTTGATTGTTTGCCGAAGAATTTCCAGAAAAAATAGATCGGAACACCGGTTAACACGATGATCAGTCCCGGCCAAGTCGTTGCCGTTTGGTAAACGAAAAGCACAACGAGAATCACCGTGGCGCCTATGATGTACAGAGCGGGGACAATTGGATAGCCAAATGCTTTATATGGTCGTTCCGCATGCGGCCGTTTTCGCCGCAGTAGAAAGATGCCAATGATTGTCAAGACGTAGAAGATCAGCGCCGCTGAAATAACGTAGTCGAGCAAATTGCCGTAAAGGTTGCCGTAGCCGGTAACGTTCCCAGCTGCGTCTGTTTTGACCGTGCGTGGCAGAACGAGTATGCCGGCCCAGATGCCTTGGATAAGAAGGCCCCATGCCGGAACTCTGCATTTGTTTAAGTCGGCCACTCGCCGAAAGAACAAACCGTCCTTGGCCATCGCATAGTAGGCGCGAGCACCGGCTAGGATCAGCCCATTATTGCAACCGAAGGTCGAGACCATGATCGCGATCGCCATGATTGTCGCGCCCGCGCCCGGAAAAATTACGTTTGCGGTTTCGGTAGCGACGCGATCGCTAGGCGCATTCTGGATTGCGTTGAATGGCAGCGTCACCAGATAAGCGACATTTGCGAGCAGATACAGTCCGATCACCAGAAACGTGCCTAAAGCGAGGGAAAGGGGCACGTTGCGCCGTGGATTGACGACTTCCCCTGCAGTAAAAGTGATGTTGTTCCAGGCATCGGCAGAGAACAAAGAATTCGTCTGTGCTACGCAGATTCCAACAAAGAGTCCGAATACAGTCGCAGCTGTTAAACCTGCGCCGACTTCCTGAAGATCTCCTCGCACCGTCCAGAAGTCCCTGAAATTTTCGGCGCCTGCACCAGACTTCAACCCGACTATAATTCCGAGCACGATTAGCGCGAACAGCGCGCCAGTTTTTGCAGTCGTAAAAACGTTTTGGATAAGCTTGCCGACTTCTAGGCCACGCGTGTTCGTGAATGTCAGAAATCCAATGAGCGCCAGCCCGACGAGTTGCGCCGTCGAAAGCGACAACGCGTACCCGCCAAACCGGATCGGCGCGATAATGTAATTGCTCTCTGACACCCACGGGACAAGCACGCCGCTGAAGCGTGCGAATCCAACCGCGACCGCGGCAATTGTGCCGGTCTGAATCACAAGAAAGAGCGTCCAGCCGTAAAGAAATCCCCACAGTGGCGAGAATGCTTCGCGAAGATAGACGTATTGGCCGCCGGCCTTCGGCATCATCGCGGCGAGTTCGCCGTATGAGAGCGCGGCTGTCAGTGTCAGTAATCCCGTTACGAGCCAAACAACGAGTAACCATCCCGGCGAGCCAACCTGGCGAGCAATGATCGACGAGACGATGAAAATTCCCGAGCCAATCATTGAGCCGGCCACAAGCATCGTGGAGTCCAACAGCCCCAGTCCCCTAACGAGTTTTTCTTCGGCTACAGGTGCTTCGGTAACTGCGCTTGCCATATCGAATCCTTTGAATTGGCGGAGAGTTAATCATCAACCGCATGTCGGGCGCAATGCCAAAAAACTGCTCAAATCATTTTACGAGAAAAAAGGAAGCGTGTAGTCTCCCCGCCACCGATGATCTCAAATCATCCGCCACGGGCACGGTGCTTACTGTGGGTTTGCAGCGCTGCTCTGGCTTTGGTCATCGAATTGGCTGCTACGCAAGGCGCTCTCGCGCGGACGGCCCCGCAGTTTGAAGCCTTGCCGCTTGTCCGCTCGCGACAAAATCATTTGCTGCTGCGCGCTTTTATTAATGGCAGACCCGCTTGGTTGACGGTTGATAGCGGTGCCCCGGTCAGCGCGATTGCGCTGAATCGCCGCCAATATTTTCGGCTCAAACCTACCACTGCTGAATCAAGTTTGCCGGCACGCGTCCAAATCAATGGCGCGTTCAACAATGTGGCGATCGCGCGTGAACTGCGAATCGGGGGGCTGACTCTTGTCGATGAGCCGGTGGTCACGGTGGATCTCGGCGGTTCTGCGCGCGCTGCGCGAATGGCGCACGAACCGCAGATCGACGGGATCATCGGAGCAGACATCCTTTTCCCGACACAAGCGGTTCTGGACTGTGAAAAGCAGTTATTAATTCTGAAAACCGACCCAAATGTCATCGGGACCTTCCCCGGTTTCAATCGGCGCGGCTTACGCGCTGTTCCCATTCAGGTCAGCGATGGTTACAACCTCTATGTGAACGGCTCGGTAAACGGGGAACCGGCGAAACTGATGGTTGATACGGGTTCCTTCACCACTCTATTGCATCGCTCATTTGTCCGACGGATGCGAATTGCCACTCGCGAGACGCCATATAGCTCTTCGGCGGTGAATCTGAGAGAGCGCGGCGTGCGCGTGGCGAACATTCGCAAACTGACCGTTGGCTCGGTCAACATCTCCAGCAAGCAAGTGGGCGTGATAGACCTGGAAGGACTCATTCACGATGGATTGTTGGAAGGATCGCCGCCGGTTGCCGGGCTGCTCGGTGCGGAAACGCTGCGACGGCACCACGGCATCATCGACTTCGGCACGCGGACGCTTTATCTGAGATAGCGA
>Ga0126381_100001310_pt1 | contig 26832 bp, 39 predicted proteins | sample PanSoiMetPlot_28_FD_96465 | JGI IMG/M metagenome (GOLD analysis project Ga0126381, IMG submission 96465) | Tropical forest soil microbial communities from Panama - MetaG Plot_28 | ecosystem: Environmental > Terrestrial > Soil > Tropical forest > Bulk soil | place: Panama | collected 2016-02-17
AACGATGGAGCAACCTTGGCCCAACGTTGATCGACGCAATCGTTGATGCATATGCCACTCCAGACGGTATTGCGGCGCTTTTTTCTAACCCAGGAGCGTTGAAAAGCCTCCAGAATCCGCAACAGTTCCGGTTCTCGACGACCAAAAGTGTAAACTGGTTAAAAGTAAGATATGCATTCTTCACAGGTCCGCGCTCCTTTGTAGTCGATCGGGAAGGAATCAAACTCCACTTCCGTTTCAGGGGCCTAGATTGGCAGGTCAAGGACCTCGACCTCGGTTTGGGCGAGGGAAAGCGTTAGTTGTCAAATCGCGTTTCTTCTCAATTTGCGCTAGACGAAACTGAATGCGAGATCGCGCTTTGGAAGCAAACGGTATTTCGCGCATAGGTTCGCGAAAATTCGCAGACCCTCCTTTTCCCTCTCACCAAAGCTGAATCGAAGATGTCCGCGGTAATAACGAGCACAAAATTCCGGGTCGAATTCTTCCGCTATGATTAACTCGTCGAGATGGGCAATATTTTCATCGCGCAACGCGCGCAGATTATTCGCGATTGACTTAGAATCGACAATCTCGGGACGAATAAGCCAAAGCGCGTAAACGAAGGGGAGACCCACAAATTTCTGCCATTGTTCACCGAGATCCCAAAAACGGAATTCATCCGAGTGAGTCTGTCGGAAGCGAATCGCTTGATCGCCGATGAATAGTCGCGCGCGCCGCGTGGTAATGGGAGATTGTGTTGGATCGACTAGACGCGCACTCAAGTTCAGCTCTCCGAGCAAGCATAACAGCAAATTGCCAGACGTTTTCGAAGCCGCGTCGATCTCAATCTCATCAATCTCCGGAATGTTGCCCCGATGCGCGACGATAACGCTGTAAACGGGACCGGCAGATGAAATCGAAATATCATCAATGATCCGATAGATGGGGTTTCGGAGAAATTCGAAACTGGAAACAAGAGCAACATCGAGATCGCCATTGGCGAGCCTTTCGCAGAGGGCCGATGGATGATCGAGATCCACATCACTAGCCCATCCTCGAATAAGTGGACGGGCGTTGAGGTATTTAACGCAACCGACTCGGAGGGATTTCAAAGGACCCGTGATCACTAAATGGTAAAATGGGACCAGCGCGACCCAGACGAAGGTCAGTGCACCGTCCACATTTCAGTTCATGCGCAGGCAAATTCCGCTGGCGCTGAGGCGGTATCTCTTTCAGCAGTCGGATGCGGAGAGATGTGGCGATAGTAACTATCGCGCTGGGCAGGTTTACGACCAGCTTCGCGGATAGTGTGTTTGAGCGCCTCGATGGTTTGTTGCTGTGGAGTAGTTGCACCCGCCATGTGGAAAATCTTTTCCTCTAAAATTGTGCCGTGCAGGTCATCTACGCCGTAGCTCAGCGAGACTTGCGCGAGGGGCAGTCCCAGACTGACCCAGTAGGCAGTGACGTGGTCGATGTTATCCAGATAAATGCGGCTTACTGCGAGGTTGCGAAGTTGCTCAAATGCAGACACACGTTGTATGTGCGCAAGAACCGTGGTCTGCGGTTCGAAGGCAAATGGAATAAACCCGGTAAATCCACCGGTCTCATCTTGCAATTCACGGAGCTGGCGCAAATGATCGACGCGATGGGCGAGTGTTTCAATATGTCCATAAAGCATGGTGCAGGTGCTGCGGCCACCCATCTCGTGCCAAGTGCGATGGACGTCGAGCCATTCAGCGGCCGTTTCCTTGCCGCGGCAGATTTTATCGCGTACGACCGGATCGAAAATCTCGGCGCCACCGCCGGTGATCGAGCCGAGCCCCGCCTCGCGCAGGGTTATCAGCGTATCGCGGATCGACATGCGAAAAATCCGTTGTGCGAAGTGCCGCACCTCAATCGCGGTAAAAGCCTTGATATGAAGATCCCTGTCGAGCGCGCGCAACTCGTGTAAAAGATCGAGGTACCAATCTTTCTTCAATGTCGGATGCAGACCGCCGACCATATGCACCTCCGTGACTCCAAGCCGGAGCGCGTCTCTCACCGCTCGGACAATTTCATCAATCGCGTATTCAAAGGCGTGGGCATCGCGCTTCTTCGCGGCGAAAGCGCAAAACTGGCAGGAAAGAACGCAGATATTGGAGTAATTGATGTACCGATTGTGAATGTAGGTCGCGTAATTGCCGTTCTTTCGCTCGCGAACGACGTTGGCCATCATCCCGAGCGCGTTAAGGTCGTTGGAATGGTAGAGCGTGAGCGCATCAATCTCTGAAATTCGACGCCCCGCTTCAACTTTTTCAGCAATCGGTCTAAGTTCTCTTGGAATAAGCAGGTAATTCATAGACGACTAAGGCAATACGCTTAACACCAAGGATGCACAGGGCACTCGCGGCTTGCAACAAAAACCATGCCGACGAAAGTGGCGAGGAGTTAAATTATCGCTGGGTGTTCACATTTTTGAGCAAACTCTGCCTGATGCAAACGTCTAAGTGACCGATGTCTGGCAACGATCCAGGAAATCCGGGGAGATCGGAGGAAGACGCTGAGGACGTGCGACTCATGCGGCTGGTAGGCCGGGGCGATACGAGCGCATTCGAAGCGCTCATCGAGAGGCATCAGGCTCTGGTGGCCGGCACGGTGGCGCGCATGCTGGGCAGTAACTCGGACGTGGAAGATATTGCCCAACAAGTTTTCATTCGCGTCTGGAAAAGCGCGCGTCGATATGTTCCGCGGGCCAAATTCACGACGTGGCTGCTGAAGATCACCCGCAATCTGGTGTTCAACGAATTGCGTCGTTCCAAGCGCCACGTCCATGTTTCGCTTCAATCCGAGCCAGGCGTCGAGGATCCACCCGTAAGGGACGAGATCACCCCTCCTCCGGACGCGTCACTTCTTGAATCAGAGCTGCGACAAGCTATCGAAGAGGCCATCATCCAACTTCCCGATAGTCAGCGAATGGCGCTCGTTCTGCGGCGATATGAGCAGCTTAGCTACGAGGAAATTGCCGACGTCCTCGATCTCTCCGTTCCCGCTGTAAAAAGCGTTCTCTTTCGTGCTCGAACACAGCTGCGATCACGACTGAGCAAGTATCTCACGTAGCAGGGAAACAACCCCTTTTGCTACCGCTCGTCCCTTTCGATTACGCGACCCCGAACACGTCGGATTTGGGTATGGTGCGTGAGCACATGGACACGCCCATCGGTCCCACGAAAGAACGCACTCAGTAACCAACTCACGATACTAATGACGATCGCCCCCCAGAAGGCGCTCCAAAAACCATCCACATGAAATCCGATGACAACACTCGGCACAACGAGCAGCATCAGACCATTCAGGACCAGGATGAAAAAGCCGAGAGTCAGCAGAATTAGCGGGGCACTCAGGATCAAAAGGAAAGGACGAATAAATGCGTTGAAAATCCCAAGCAGAAGAGATGCACCGATTAGGGCAGCAACGGTGTCGTAACGGATTCCGTGAACTACAGATGAGGCGACCATCACTGCAATCGTCGTGATGGCCCAGCGGAAAACGAAATGTTTCATCCGATAAGAGTATGTAAATTTTCCGTTCTACCAAAGCCGCGTGAGAAACTACTTGCGGATCGCCGGATGCTCGGTAAACGAATTGGAGTTACTAACACGGATCAACTTGTGTCGAAAAAGAACAAAATTGTCCAAAGCAAAATTCAGGCGGCACCAGAAGCCGACTATTCGCCCTCGAAAGTGACGGCCGGTAAAACTTCACGCGTACCCCTCGCGCCAACGAGCGGCAAAAGAGGCGCAATGTCCCAAAAAATAAAGGTTATCCGGATGCCTACAGAAACAGGACGACGCGCAGAGCCGCCGGAGGAAGAGATTCGCCTCCGTGCCTATTTCATTTCCGAGCGCCGCCGCAGATTGGCGCTCCCAGGCGATGCAGAATCGGACTGGCTGGAAGCAAAGCGCCAGCTGGCTTCCGAATCGGGATTGCGCTAATCCGGCGTTGCGGTAGTCGGTTTGGATTTGCTCGCAGTTAAAAATGCGATGAAAAACGTAACTCGCGACCTTGCAAGTGCACTGCGAGAACGCTTGGCACTCATCCGGGACGAAGAAAGCCGTCGTGATGAGGCAAAACATATCGAGCGATTGAGAGAGATTTCGGAAAAAATCGACAAATTACAAGCTGCGCTGCCTGAGGCAATCGATCCCAGGCTGGCACATTATCTCAAGCGCAAGAGTTATGATAAGGCGCTTGAATACCTCGAAGGCAGAGTCGATTGACCTCAATCGACCACGGGATTATTCGGTGAATCCCCTATCTGGAATAGAGCTCGACGATGAGTTGCTCGTTTACGATCGGTTGCATCTCCTCGCGCGAGGGAATGTGAGCAACCTTGCCGCTGAGCGCATCGCGATCAACCGTTAACCAGTCGGGCACTGGGGCTATTTGAGTAAGTTCAAGATTGCGCAGCACCAGTTGACGCGATTTCGGTTTGTCTTTAATCGTGATCTCATCGCCCGCCTTCACGTTATACGAAGCAACATTAACGCTTCGTCGGTTCACAAGCACATGCCCGTGCGACACTAGCTGCCGTGCCGCGCTACGCGTATTGGCAAGGCCAAGACGGTAAACCACATTATCGAGTCGAGTCTCCAAAAGTTGGAGAAGCGTTTCTCCTGTCACACCTCGTTTGCGCAGCGCATTCTGGAAAATACGCCGGAATTGCCGCTCGAGGAGCCCATATTGATAACGAAGCTTTTGTTTTTCCCCGAGCGCAATTGCGTAATCCGACTGCTTGCGCCGAGAACCTCTTGGGCCATGCATCCCCGGTGGATAGTTTTTTCGCTCCAATGACTTGGAAGAGCCGAAGATCGGCACACCATAGCGGCGGCTCACTTTCGTTTTTGGTCCGGTGTATCTGCCCATGGGATTCGTTAAAACGTTGAACCGTTAGAAAAGACAGATCAAACGCGGCGTTGTTTTGGCGGACGACAACCATTATGTGGTACAGGCGTGACGTCGCGGATGACGGTGAGCTCAAGTCCGACCGCCTGCAGCGCTCTCACCGCAGATTCACGCCCTGCCCCCGGCCCTTTCACTAATACTTCCACTTCTTTGAGCCCATGACCCATCGCCTGGCGCGATGCGTCCTGTGCAACCATTTGTGCTGCATAAGCAGTGCTTTTGCGTGAGCCTTTAAAACCGACTTTCCCTGCGCTAGACCACCCAATTACGTTACCTTTCATATCGGTGATTGTTACAATCGTGTTATTAAACGTCGAAAGAACGTGTGCGATGCCTGAATGAACATTCTTGCTCCCTTTGGCCCTGACGACCTTTGGCTTTTCGATCTCGTCAGCGGAAAGCGAAAGGCTCTCCGACGCCGCTACGATAGGCGCCGGCTCTTCCTTTTTTCTCTTTAGCGGTTTTAGCGGTTTTTCCGGCGGCCGAACTTCTGGTTCAGCTCGTATCGCTTTTGCGTCCGCCCGCGCAGTCTCTTCGCCGCTAGCTATTTTATTTTCGCGAGGCGGGGTGGCAGCCCGTTTCGGCTTCTTCGTCTTCTGCTTTTCCGGATCTGCGCTGATTGGGTCCTTTGATTCAGCCATTTTAATTAATCATTAAACTTTGCCCGCCTTGGCTTCCGGGTTTCGAATCACACCGACAGTCTTGCGCGGGCCCTTGCGTGTCCGGGCATTTGTCGAAGTGCGCTGTCCTCGTACAGGCAGGCCCTTTCGATGCCGAATGCCACGGTAGCAATTAATCGCCTGCAAACGCTTCAAATTGCCCTGGATTTCGCGACGCAAATCGCCTTCGATCTTGATCTTGTTATTCGTGATCGCATGAATGATCTCGTTCAATTGCTGCGGGGTGAGATTCTTCGCACGTAAATTTGGATCGATATTGGTTTGCTCGAGGATGCGTTTGGCTGTGCTTAAGCCAATTCCGTAAATGTAGGTGAGAGACGCCTCGATCCGTTTCTCAGCTGGAATTTCGATACCTAGTAATCTTGGCATGTGTTTAAAAAAGTAAAAAGTTAACTTGTTGTGTAAAAAATCACCCCTGGCGCTGCTTATGGCGCGGGTTTTTGCAGATCACGCGCACCACATTCTTACGCTTCACGATCTTGCAACTCGCACAAAGTCTTTTAACTGATGGTCGTACTTTCATAATCCGCGAAATGGAAAACGCGGAGCGGCCTCCGCGTTGTCATTTTTGGCGATAGGTAATTCGCCCTTTCGACAAATCGTAGGGTGAAATCTCTAGCATAACTTTGTCGCCTGGCAAGATCCGAATGAAGTGCAACCGCATTTTCCCCGAGATATGTGCTAAAACGCGGTGTCCATTAGCCAGTTGGACCCGAAACATCGTGTTGGGCAGCAACTCGACGACTGTGCCCTCTACTTCAATTGCGTCTTTGCGTGCCATGTCAGGATTTCCGGCCCATCCCTAGTAATCAAGACCGTATGCTCAAAGTGTGCCGAGGGCATTCCATCCGCTGTGCAGACGGTCCAGCCATCGTCCATCAACCGAACGTCGGACGTACCGATGTTAATCATCGGCTCGATCGCCAGCGTCATACCTGCTTTCAACTTTGGGCCGCTGCCACGTCTTCCGTAGTTTGGAACTTGTGGTTCCTCGTGCATTTTTCGGCCTACTCCGTGCCCAACAAATTCGCGCACGACTGAAAAACCGAACCGCCTAGCTTCATCTTCAATCTCGGCGCAGATGTCTCCTACACGTCGGCCTTCGCGCGCGACGCTGATTGCGCGCGCGAGCGCATTTTCCGTCACACGAAGTAGCTGGTCTGACTGTTCGTCAATAATTCCAACCGGCACCGTCGTCGCGTTGTCGCCTACCCAACCATCCTGAATGACCCCGATGTCGAGCTTTACTATGTCGCCATATTGGATGCGACGTTGGCTGCCAATGCCATGCACCACTTCATCATTCAAAGAGATGCAAATACTCCCAGGGAAAACGCGGTGTCCGAGCCGGTAACCGAGAAATGCGCTTCTGACTCGCATCTCGCTCATGAAGTCAGCAGCCGCCTCATCGACTTCCTTCGTCGTAATGCCGGGGCGAAGTAATTCCCTAACCCGCTCGAGAATATCCCTCGCCGAGCGACATGCCTGCCGCATCTTTTCAATTTCTTTCGGGTTCTTAATCGGGATCATGTCGACGCTTTATCTTCGACAAGGCACGAGATATCGTTAAACACAGTTTCCCGATCCCGGTTCCCGTCGATCCGGTGCAGGATCGACATCTTGGCGTAGAATGACGCCAGCGGCTCGGTCTTGGTACGAAACTCCTGCAGCCGTGTTTGCAATACGCTCAAATCATCATCGTTGCGACGCAGTAGCGGTCCGTCGCAATAGGGACAGACGCCGCGTTCCGCAAATTGCGCGCTGGCGGCGCTTGTTGTAAAACCGCATTCACCGCATTGAAGCCGACTGGAGATGCGGTCGCGCACAGTCTGTTCGGACACTTCAAGCCAGATCGCCAGATCGAGAGCGTTGCGCAAACGCGTAAGGATCGACATCAAACTCTCCGCCTGTGGCAATGTTCGGGGAAAACCATCGAAGACGAATCCGTGGCCGCCGTGCAAGCGGAGCCAGTCTTCGATCAGTTCAACGATAATTTTATCCGAGACAAGGCCACCCCGCTGGAGCACGTCGGCAGTCTCTTGTCCCAGAGGCGTCCCAAGGTCTTTCTCCCGCCGCAAAATCGCGCCCGGAGACGTGACAGGAATACCGAATTGGTGGGTAATCATTTCCGCCTGTGTTCCCTTGCCGGAACCGGGCGCGCCTAAAAGAACGAGTCGTCTTTTCACCTATCGCCCGTAAAGGAAAATGGCGACGCCCGCAATGACTAGCACTGCGATGCCAACATAAAGCCACATAAGCGTGCCCGTCGCTGCTGCTTCGCCGCGGCTGTAAGAGGCGCGATCGAATGACCTCCCGCGAATGCGGCCTTTCCGTAGAAAGCCGTCATAGTGACGTTGAATCAAGTGCGTCTCCACCTGGCGCATAGTGTCGAGCATGACACCAACAACGATCAACAGGCTAGTGCCGCCGAAAAATTGTGCTGTGATAACGGGAACGTTCATTCCCTGGCTGAGGAGACTTGGCAGGACCGCTATCAATGTAAGGAAGACCGCGCCGGCGAATGTGAGTCGGGTCATCGTGAAATCAAGGAAATCCGCAGTCGGTTTGCCGGGCCGGACGCCGGGGATGTAGCCGCCATATTTCTTCAGGTCGTCCGCGATCTGGGATGGCTGAAACTGAGTCGCGACCCAGAAATAACTAAAGAAGAAAATCATCGCCGCGAGCGCGACGTAGTGCGGCCAGCCGTTGGAAAGCTCAGCGGCAATCTTCGCAGCCGTGGGGCTATTTCTGAAGCCGTACTGGACAATCGTCGCAGGGAAGAGGAGCAGTGCCCAGGCGAAGATGATTGGCATTACCCCGGCGTAATTTACTTTCAAAGGCATGTACTGCGTCTGGCCGCCGTACATCTTTCGGCCAACTACACGCTTGGCGTACTGCACTGTGATCTTGCGGACCCCCTGCGTAATCGTGATCACCGCCGCAATGACAATAATCAGGAACAACACCAACAGCACCAGGACCATTGGATTCACCTGGCTCGACCCAGTCTGCGCCGAGGGCACAAACGTCTTCCACGCTTGTGCCAGGGCCGCTGGCAACCGGGCGACAATGCCTATGGTGATGATAAGCGAAATTCCATTGCCAATTCCGCGCTCGGTAATTTGGTCTCCAAGCCACATTAAAAAAAGCGTGCCGGTAGTCAGCGAAATCACTGTGACGATTCGAAAGCTCCAGCCAAGGTCTTCTACGAGTGGGATTCCGAGGCTCCGGATTGTGTCGGTGATCCCAGGCAACATCGTATGATACGATTCGGGATGCTGGAATGATAGTGCGAGAAGATAGCCCTGGAAAATACACAAACCGACTGTCGCATAGCGCGTCAATTGCATGATCTTTTGCCGCCCCCCATCTTCGCGCGCCATTCTACCCAGTTGTGGAATCACGGCAGTAAGCAGCTGCATCATGATCGAGGCGCTGATGTAGGGCATGATGCCCAGCGAAAAGACTGCGCAGTTCTCCAGCGCCCCTCCACTGAATAAGTTGAAAAGCGCGGCGAGACCACCCCCTGTGCGCTGGCTCAGAGAAGTGCGAAACCACTCCTGCAACACGGCTTGGTTGACACCGGGAGTCGTAATTGCCGCTCCCAAGCGCACAATCACGATTACTGCCAACGTGAACAAAATGCGCCGACGCAGTTCCGGTATCTTAACCGTGTTTAGAAACGCCGAAACCATTCACTAATTCTGGTAGATCGCCCAATCGGAAGCTAGCTCGTGCGTGATGTTCTTTTTTTCCGCGTTTTCGCCCTCGCTCCCAGTCTGCGCCTCGATCCTTTTTTTCCAGCCACGATGGACGTTGTTTCCGCAGCCGGAGACCCCTCGGGGGTCAGATCGACATCTTTATGTGGCACTCGTGCCGCCGCCGCCCGACCATCACGCAACGTGATGGTTCCGCCGGCCTTCTCGATTTTCTCCCGAGCCGCCGCACTGACCTTATCAGCTTCCACTTTGAGGCTATGCTTTAATTCGCCATCACCAAGAATTTTAATTCCAACGAAGTCACCGCGCACTAGCTTCGATTCCCGGAGCAGTTGCTCGTTCACGACGGTTCCCGCCTTAAACGCTTTGATGTCATCAAGGTTCACAATCGCATAGTGTTTGTGGAAAACGGCATTGTTGAATCCGCGCTTCGGCAACCGCCGAATCAGTGGCATTTGCCCGCCCTCGAACCCCAGCCGAATACTCCCGCCGGAGCGTGCCTTTTGTCCCTTATGACCCTTGCCACTAGTCTTTCCATGCCCGGAACTTTCACCGCAGCCGAGGCGCTTGACACGGTGGCGCGAACCAGGACGTGGCTGCAAATTATGGAGACGCATCATGTTTTGCCCTTTCCGTCGCCGGATCGAATGCCGCGCACTTTGAAAATTTCCTCCCGTCGGCGAAGGGATCGCAGCGCAGCGATCGTCGCCTTCACCACGTTCGCGTGGTTGCTGGAGCCAAGGGATTTCGCAAGCACGTCGCGAATACCAGCGGCTTCAACTACCGCGCGGACTCCACCGCCAGCAATTACGCCAGTGCCCGGCGAAGCGGGCCGCAACAAAACGCGTCCGCCACCGTACTCGCCAATTGTCTCATGCGGGATTGTATTTTCGCGCAATGAAACCTTCTCCATTGATTTGCGTGCAGCGTCGGAGGCCTTCCGAATAGCTTCCGACACTTCGTTCGCCTTCCCAAATCCACAGCCGACTCTTCCGTCGTGATCTCCAGCCACAATTAATGCGCTGAAACTGAAACGTCGCCCGCCCTTTACCACTTTCGCGCAACGGTTGATGAAAACAACTTTCTCGGTCGTATCGCCTTTTGCCGCGGGAGCTTTATCTGGGTTACGCGAGTCTGGTCGTCTGCCTGAAGCCGAGTATGCCATGAACTAAAACTTTAAACCCCCTTCTCGTGCTGCGTCCGCCAGAGCTTTAACCTTTCCGTGATAAAGAAAACCACCACGATCAAGAACTACTCGATCGAGTTTCTTTCCGAGCAGACGCTCTGCAATTACCTTACCGACCTTTTCCGCGGCGGCGCGATTGACAGCAGCTTTAGCTGTCCCCATGAGCGAACGCTCGGTCGTCGATGCAGCTACCAGCGTACGGCCAGAGTTATCGTCGATAATCTGCGCATAAATGTGTTTCCCGGAGAAGTGAACTGCCAGCCGCGGCCGTTCCGCCGTACCAGCGACTTTCTTCCGGATCCGTAGATGAACGCGCTGCCGCGCTGCTTTACGATTCGTCCCCATATTTACTGAACGGTCTTACCCACTTTGCGACGAATCTGTTCGCCCACGTAGCGAACACCTTTCCCTTTGTACGGCTCCGGGGGATAGAAGCGGCGAATGTCGGCAGCTACTTGGCCCACTAATTTTTTGTCCACTCCCTGAATCGTTATCTTGGTATTATCCGCGACCGTAATTTTAATGTCTTTCGGAATATAAAATGGAATCGGATGCGAGAAACCCAGACTCAGGTTCAGGGTCGAACCCTGCACTGCAGCCCTGAAGCCGACTCCCTCAATCTCGAGTTGCTTGCTGAAGCCCATGTTCACGCCCTGCACCATGTTGTTTATAAGACTGCGTGAAAGTCCGTGCAGCGCCTTGACACTGCGCGTTTCCGTTTCACGTATGAGCGAAACGCGATTGTCTTTCACAGCTGCCTTTATTTTACCCGGCAGTCTCCAAGTCAGCTTCCCCTTCGGGCCTTCCACCAAAACCGCCCCATCACTGTCGATGCTGACTTTTACCTTGTCGGGAATGTCAACTGCTTTGTTTCCGATTCGTGACATAAAAAATTACCAAACGTACGCCAACAGTTCGCCACCGACATTTTGTTTTCTTGCTTCCCGCCCCGATAAAACACCGCGCGACGTGGACAGAATCGCAAGGCCCATTCCACCCAAGACACGTGGAATTTCATCTGCACCGACGTAACGCCGCAAACCTGGCCGACTCACCCGTCGCAGACCTGCGATCGCGCTCGAGCGGTTTGCCAACTTATTGATAATCTTAATGCGCGGATGCGCTGCGCTCGTGTCGATAGAATAATCCGTTATGTAGCCTTCATCCTTCAGAATACGGGCAAGCTCCGCCTTGATCTTCGAGTACGGAATGAACACCTCCGGCTTCTGCGCAAGAGTGCCGTTCCGAACACGCGCCAGAAAATCGGCAATAGGATCAGTAACATTACTCATGTAAAATCAAGCGGGTTGCGCGGCTGGCTTCCTTGCCCGGTCGCTGAACGGCATTCCCATCTCGCTCAAGAGCGACTTGGCCTCTTCGTCGGTACGTGCCGTCGTGACGATTGTAACATCAAATCCGATGTTGCGCTTGATTTTATCGAGCTCGACTTCAGGAAAAATTGATTGATCTGACACGCCTAACGTATAATTGCCATGATTATCAAAACATCGCGCCGGCACGCCGCGAAAGTCGCGGATCCTTGGTAGCGCTGCTTTAATAAAGCGCTCGAGAAATTCATACATGCGTTCACCACGCAACGTTACTTTCGCGCCAATCGCCTGACCTTTTCGTAATTTGAAATTGGAAATGCTTATCTTGGCCAGCGTTTCCACGGGGCGCTGACCCGTGATTAAGGCAAGCTCCGCCTTGGCTTCCTCTAGGGCCTGCTTTACGTCCGATTGCGAGCCGACCGATGTGTTAATTACGACCTTCTCGACCTTCGGAATCTGGTGAACGTTCTTGTAGTCATGCCGCCTCTGCAGCGCTGGCATTACTCGTTCTTTGTAATCGCGGTAAAACTCGTTTTCCATTTACGCTAACTTTTCGTTGCCTCCTTTTTCGCTTTCGGTTCCGCGCCTTTCAACGGTTTCCTGTCTCGCTCGATCAATTTAACGTTGGAAATATGGATCGGCCCCTCGCGTTCAGCGATTTTGCCGCTCGGATTGTCCTGAGACTTCCGGAGATGTTTTTTAATGATGCGCACGCCTTCGACCAAAACACGCTGTTTCTTGGGAAACACGGCTAGAATCTTGCCCGAGGAGCCCCGAAAATTCCCGGATATCACACCCACATGATCGCCTTTCTTTACATGACACTTGAATCGATTCATAAAACCTCCGGGGCGAGGGAGACAATTTTCATAAAATTGCGCTCCCGCAATTCGCGGGCCACTGGCCCGAAAATACGAGTACCGCGAGGATTTAAATCCTTGTCGATAATGACAATCGCGTTTTTGTCGAAGCGAAGCAGAGAACCATCTTCGCGTCGGATTGGTTGTCTCGTACGAACAAGAACGGCACGTACGACTTCTCCCTTCTTCACAGTCCCTGTAGCGCTCGCTTCTTTCACGTTGGCGGTGATCACGTCTCCGATACTCGCATAACGCGTGTGCTTGCCGATTACGCCGATCATCGTCGCCATGCGCGCGCCGCTATTGTCTGCCACATCAAGTCTGGATCTGATTTGCACCATAAAATCTCCCTCCGCTCTATTTCTCGATCACCTCGACCAATCGCCAGCGCTTCAGCTTACTTAGCGGCCGTGTCTCCATGATGCGAACCGTATCGCCCGTTTTTGCCTGGCTCTGCTCGTCGTGCGCGTAAAATTTCTTAATCTGCTTAACGATCTTGCCGAATTTGGGATGCGGCACTCGTGTGACCGTTCGCACTACAATCGTCTTGTTCATGCTGCTTGAAATCACTTCGCCCGTGCGCGTCTTACGCGAGCCACGCGCAAGAGACATTGACACGGGTTGAGCTAGAGGAGGCGATTGTTGCGCGGCCATAATCTACTTCTTCTCAGCCTGTTTCGCGCGCTGCGAGAGCGCTGTTTCGATTCGAGCAACGTCCCGTCGCAGCAGGCGCAATCTACTCGGCTGCTCGAGTTGCCCGCTCTGCTGTTGCAATCGCAAATGCAGGCTCTCCTGCCTCAAATCACGTCTCTTCGTAAACAACTCGTCGGTGCTCATTTCGACAATTTCTTTCATCTTCATGGTTGTTACGCCGCCGCGACGTGGTGCCGACTCAAAAACTTCGTGCGTACCGGCAGTTTGTCCGCCGCCAGCCGAAGAGATTCCCGTGCTACCGATTCGGGCACACCGTCCAGTTCGAACAGAATGTTGCCCGGCCGCACCGTTGCAACCCAGTACTCCGGCTGGCCTTTGCCTTTACCCATTCGTGTTTCCGGCGGGCGTGCAGTGACCGATTTATCCGGGAAGATGCGAATCCACAGTTTACCTTTGCGCTTCATATTCCGCGTAAGTGCTACCCGCGCCGCTTCCAACTGCGTGTTAGTGATCCATGCACGCTCAAGCGTCTGAAGACCAAACTCACCAAAATCGATTTTAAGTGTGCGCGAAGCCGTCCCCTTACGACTTCCTCGCTGGGACTTTCGATACTTCACACGTTTTGGCATCAATGGCATGGCGGCTCCTACTTAAGCTTCCTCCGGAACTGGCGCCGGCGGTGGTGGTGGCGTAGCTGCCTGAGTTGCGGGTTCTTCTTTCTTACAAATCCAGCATTTCACGCCGATCTTGCCATAAACCGTGTTGGCTTCAGCGAACCCATAATCGACAGGTGTCCGCAGCGTGTGCAGTGGAACTTTGCCTTGTCGATACCATTCCGAGCGCGAGATCTCCGCGCCATTAAGACGCCCCGAACAGCGTAGACGAATTCCCTCCGCACCAAAATCCATCGTGGTCTGTACCGCCTTTTTCATCGCACGCCTATAAGCTATTCGCCGCTCAATTTGCAGAGCGACATTTTCCGCGATGAGCTGCGCATCCAACTCTGGCGTCTTGATTTCCTGGATGTCGATCTTGACCTGCTTGCCTTGGGCCATCTTTGAAATTTCTTCGGTCATCCTTTCAATTTCCGCACCCTTCCGTCCTATAACGATACCGGGCCGCGCGGTAAAGATTGTCACGCGGATGCTATTCCATGCCCGCTCAATTACGATCTTCGAAACCGCAGCAAACTGCAGTTTTTTCTTCACATAATTGCGGATCTCCAGATCACTATGCAAAAATGCAGGCAGTTCCTGCGGCGAGGCATACCAGCGCGAGCGCCAGTCGCGACTTACGCTAAGGCGGAACCCAATTGGATTGACTTTTTGTCCAATAAATTAGCTTTTCAATTTCTTTCCGGTTTTCTTGGCCTTGGGCCTCTCTTCCGCCGCCGTCTTCGTTTCTTCGACAGCGTGACCCGTTGTTGCTCGCTTCTTTAATTGCTTCTCTTCCTGTTTCCGTTTCGCCTTTTTGGTTTCGCGCGTCACGATTGGAATTTCATCGGACAGCACGATACGAATATGGCTAGTACGCTTCAAAATCCGGCTGGCGCTCCCTCGGGCGCGCGCCATAATGCGCTTGAACGTCGGGCCTTCGCCAACAATCGCTTCCTTCACAACCAATCCATCGGGCTTCAAGTTGGCGTTATTCTCCGCGTTGGCGATTGCGCTCTTGAGTGTCTTGCCAATCAGAAAGGCCGCTTTTTTGGGCGTGAACGCAAGTACATCGAGCGCAGCGGAGACCGGCAGACCCTGGATCTCACGGGTGACTTCGCGCACCTTAAAGGGCGAAATCCGCGCATACTTATATAGCGATCTCACTTCCATCTCGTGCCAATTGTAGCTCTTTTAAATGTTCACTTCACTTCAAACTCACATTTGACCGGGCGTCCACTTGGAGCCGGTCCCCTACTCTTATTTTTTCCTTCTCTGAATCCATTTCTTGAATCACTGCGCCGCAAATTCTCTGGCGCACATCGACTACTCGCACGGTCGCGATCTGCCGGTCGTCACGCAGCACCCGCATCGGCATGCCGATTTTGACGCCCTGCTTTTCGCCAAGATTGCCGACGATGAACGACCACTCGTCCTTCACGCTGATGACGCTCGCATCCATGAGACTCGGCTGCGGTAAATCCGCCGCACTGCTGGATCTTGTTACGAGACTGTTCGTGCTGCGTAACTGCGTTTCCACGTCCATCCGGGCTTGTGCATCGGCGCCCTGCGATGTTTTCAAGTAGCGCAACATTGCTTCATTCAGGCGCAACATCTGGTCGCGGTAATCGTCGCGTTCCTTCTTCGCGAGTTGAAGATCGCTCACCGCTGCCAGCAGACGTTGCTCCAGTTTTGCGCGATCCTTGTTCGCCGAAGCCAGCCCGAGCGCTTCCATTCGCAATTCCAAATCGGAATACTTGCGGCGAAACAGCTCGGCGTCCGCGTTGGATTCCGCTAGGCTGCTCGTGAGCGCCTTAAGCGATTCCTGCTCGATAGACAGCTGCCGTCGCAGCTCTTCGTTTTGGGCGAGCAATGTTTCGGCCGTCACCGTGCGATCAGTATTTTCAATTTTGGATTCTGACAAAGAACGATTCCCATCTGCGCCGGCGCCGTAGCACGCCAACGCGCCCCAGATTGCTAATTGCCAAATGCCAAATAACGATTTCGGCAATCGCAAATCGCAAATCGCAAATCGCAAACTCACATCACTTGGTCACCTTCGCCGTGTGCGAGCCATGTTTTTTAAACACTCGGGTCGGTGAAAATTCACCGAGCTTGTGACCGACCATATTCTCGGTGACGAAAACGGAGTTAAAAGTCTTTCCGTTGTGCACCAAAAACGTGTGGCCGACGAAATCCGGTGTCACCATCGAACGTCGCGACCAGGTTTTGATCGGCTTCTTTGCGCCCGCACTACTCATCTTGTCGATCTTCTCCAGAAGATGCGATTCGACGAACGGTCCTTTCTTCAATGATCTAGCCATAAATTTCAAGTCAATACTGTAGCCGCATCTGTAAAAGCACCTCACACTTTCCCCTTTGATTTCCTCCGCTCCAAAATAAAACGATCACTGGGTTTATGTTTCCCGCGTGTCTTGAACCCTTTGGCCAGTTGTCCCCATGGACTGACGGGATGATGCCTGCCGCCGCCGCCTTTTGATTTCCCCTGGCCACCGCCCATTGGATGGTCGATTGGGTTCATCACCATCCCGCGCACGTGCGGGCGACACCCACGCCAGCGTGCACGTCCAGCTTTGCCGCTCGACACATTCATGTGATCGACATTTCCTACCTGGCCAATCGTGGCGAAGCAGTTCTCGTTAAGGCGCCGGATTTCACCAGAGGGCAGCTTCACCAGCGCATAGCCGTTTTCGAGGTTATTCAATATTGCCTGCTGCCCGGCGCTGCGCGCGATCTGAGCGCCACGGCCTGGAGTCAACTCGACATTGTGGATGTTCGTGCCAAGCGGAATTGCGCGGAGCGGCAACGCGTTTCCCACCTCAGGCGCAACGTCCCGCCCGGCGACCACTGTCGATCCGACACGAAGCCCATTCGGCGCGAGTATGTAGCTGAGCTCGCCGTCCGCGTATTTGATGAGAGCAATACGCGCCGAACGGTTGGGGTCGTACTCGATCCCGACCACTTCTGCAGCGGTACCACGTTTGCGCCGCTTGAAATCGACCTTGCGATATTTTTGTTTGTGGCCGCCGCCGATATGCCGTGAGGTCAGTCGTCCATAATTATTGCGGCCGCCGGTCTTTTTCTTTGGCTCAACAAGGCTTCTCGCTGGCCGCCATCTCGTGATTTCATCGAAGGCTGGCAGCGACTTGAAACGCAGCGTCGGTGTAAGCGGGCGATAACTCTTTAGTGCCATGGCAAAATTAAAGTAATGGAGTGGTGGAGTGCTGGAGTAGTGAAAAGGCGATCGCCGATCACTCCGTTACTCCAATACTCCATGACGCTGATGTTCCTCATACCAAATCAATCTTTTCTCCTTCCGCGAGGGTCACGATCGCTTTCTTCCAATGTGAGCGCCGCCCCAACGGCCCGCGGACGCGTCTCTCTTTGCCCGCGTAATTGCAAGTGTTCACATCGACCACCTTCTTTTGGAACAGCCGTTCGATCGCGTTCTTGATTTGAATCTTGTTCGCACGTGGCCTGACACGAAAAACGTACTTATTTTGCTTCTCGCTCATCAGCGTCGATTTTTCGGTTAACGACGCGGTCTGAATGATCTCATGTGGCTCGTTCATCTTTTTATGCCTCGCCGATCGCACGATTGGCGGCCGAAGTCAGCCGTGTCCTTTCCGCCAACTTCTCCAGGGCCTTGTGTGTGACGAGAATCTTGTCAAATGCGAGCAACTGCTCTGTGTTTACATCAGAAGCGGTCGCAAGCATCACGGGTTTCACGTTCCGCGCCGATTTAATCGTTGTTTGATCGAACCCATCCGAGACCAGCAGGACTTTCCGAGCGTCTGTTTGTTTTTCTAGCAACGCCAGGAACGATTTGGTCTTCAGTTCAGGAACGACGAATTTATCCACGGTCAAAACATCCCCCGCTTTGATTCGCTCGCTTAGCGCTTTCCGAAACGCGAGACGTCGCACCGATTTTGCGACCTTTTTCGAATAATCATGCGGCTTTGGCCCGAAAACGACGCCTCCGCCACGCCAAATCGGAGACGATTTGTAGCCAGCCCTGGCACGGCCCGTACCTTTCTGCCGCCACGGTTTTGCGCCGGAAAGGTCCACTTCCGCTTTTGTTTTTGTATTGGCCGATCCGGAACGACGCGCCGCACGCATCGCGACGATTGCCTCATGGATAGCCTGCGTACCGCGTCCGTCTTCGATGAGTTCTATCTTTGCCTCTTTCGCCGCAGCTTGGCTCAAAACTTTCGCGCTCATTTTTTGTCGACTGTTATCGCCGGCTTTGTCGCTGCTGCTGCCTTATCTTGTTTCGCATGCTCCTGGTGTAATGCGATTCGCGTCGCCGGATTTTTGATCGCCGGCCTGACGACTACATAGCTCCCATTTGAGCCCGGCACGGCGCCGCTGACCAAAATCACTTTCTCGGCTTCGCGCACTTGCATTATCTGGAGGTTCTGCACGGTCACGCGCTGATCGCCCAGGTGACCAGGCATACCCTGATTTTTCCAGATCCGGCCAGGAGTGGAACGATTGCCTACCGCACCGATGCGGCGGTGTGTCTTCGACCCGTGCGCTGCGCCTTGCCCGTGGAAATTGTGCTTCTTCATTACACCTTGGAACCCTTTGCCTTTCGACCGCCCAATGACATCGACATAGTCGCCTGCTTGAAATTGCGTAACGCTCAAGCTGATCGCCCCCTCAGGGGGATCGCTGGCGAGACGAAATTCCCGCACGAATCTCTTCGGCTGGACTCCGGCTTTCTTGAATTCGCCCAGCAACGGCTTGGTGACTCGTGATTCCTTTTGCGCATCAAACCCAACTTGCACAGCCGAATAGCCGTCGTTTTCCTCAGTCAGGCAACGCAGCAAAACGTTATCGCCTGCCGCAATCACGGTCACGGGGCACAATCGACCCTTGGCGTCGTAAACGCTGGTCATGCCAATTTTTTGTCCAAGAAGCCCGATGCTCATGGTCGTGGGTTTGCAAGTCTTTCAGAAGCGCCTCCGCTTAAATCTTAATCGTAATGTCAACGCCCGCAGGCAAATTTAGTTTCTTCAGTTCATCCACCGTTTTCGCGGTTGGCTCGATAATGTCGAGCAGCCGCTTGTGAGTGCGAATTTCAAATTGCTCCATCGATTTTTTATCAACGTGCGGCGAGCGATTCACCGTGAATTTTTCGATCAATGTCGGCAGCGGGATCGGCCCGGCGACTCGCGCGCCGGTACGCTTGGCAGTCTCAACAATCTCAACCGCGGATTGATCCAGCATGCGATGATCGAACGCCTTTAAGCGAATCCGAATGCGCTGGCCATTGCTCATTTTGCCTCCTTCTGGTCGAGAATGGCTGGTACCAGGTTTGCGGGCACCGGTTGGAAATGTGACGGCTCCATTGAATAACTCGAGCGGCCTTTGGAAAGGGAACGAATAGCAGTCGCGTAACCGAAAAGTTCGGCCAGCGGCACCTCAGCGTGAACGATCGCCAGACCGCTCCGCGATTCGATGCTGTTAATGCTGCCACGACGCCGGCTCAAGTCGCCGCAAATGTCGCCTTGAAATTCTTCTGGGGTAATATTTTCGACCTTCATGATCGGCTCGAGCAGGATCGGTTTGCCCTGCCGGAAACCATCCTTCATTGCAAAGATGGCAGCCATCTTAAATGCGAGCTCGCTCGAATCGACCTCGTGAAAACTTCCGTAAACAATGTCTACCTCAAGATCCACGACGGGATAGCCGCCGAGTATGCCGTTGAGCACTGCCTCTTCGATACCTTTCTTGACCGCAGGGATATATTCACGAGGAATAATCCCACCGACGATTTTATTTTCCACGAGGAGACCTTTACCGCGCTCAGCTGGACGCACATCCACTTCCACGTGTCCATACTGACCACGGCCGCCTGATTGCTTGATCAATTTCCCGACGCCGTGTGCAGTGGCCGTGATCGTTTCGCGGTAAGCGATCTGAGGTTTGCCCGCGTTCGCGTCCACCTTGAATTCGCGGAACATGCGGTCGCGAATGATTTCCAGGTGCAACTCGCCCATCCCGGCGATGATCGTCTGGCCTGTGTCTTCGTGCGTATAAACGCGGAAAGTCGGATCTTCCTCGGCGAGTCGCTGCAACGCGGTCGCCATTTTTTCCTGGTCCAATTTTGTCTTCGGCTCAATCGCCATTGAAATGACGGGATCAGGGAAAGATGGCGGCTCGAGAAGAATCGGATGATCTTCATCGCACAGTGTATCGCCCGTGGTGATATTCTTAATCCCGACAATCGCTGCGATGTCTCCCGAGTAACAGGTCTCGATGTCCTGGCGCTTGTCGGCTTGAATTTGGATGAGGCGCGAGATTCGTTCCCGCTTGTTCGTTCGCGGATTATAAACTGTGTCCCCTTTGCTCAGTTTGCCCGAATAAACGCGGAAGAAAATCAGCTTCCCGACAAACGGATCGCTCCAAAGTTTGAAGGCCAGCGAGCAAAACGGCGCGTTGTCATCGGTCGGCGCTTCCATCGGTTCGCCGGTGTCGGGGTCCTGACCATTGGCTGGCGGGATATCGAGCGGGCTCGGCAGATAATCGACGACCGCATCGATCAAATATTGAATGCCGATGTTCTTCAACGCAGAGCCACCGATGACGGGCACGAATTTGTTGGCGATGGTTTGCCGCCGAATGGCAGCTTTCAACAATTCCGGTGTGACCTCTCGCTCTTCGAGAACAGCTTCCGCGATCTGGTCATCGATATTAGAAACCTGATGAACCAAATCATTGTGCGCTTTCTCGACCGCATCGACATATCCCTTTGGGACATCCGTGACTTCGTACGTCGATCCAAGTTGATCATCCTCGGAATAGATAATCGCCTTCTTATTGATAACATCGAGCTGCCCGCGCAGCTGATCTTCCCTGCCCAGCGGCAGCAAAACCGGCCATGCGTTTGCGCCGAGTTTTTTGTGGATACTCTCCACTGACATTTCAAAGTCGGCACCGACGCGATCCATTTTGTTGATGAACGCGAGACGCGGCACATTGTATTTGGTCGCCTGACGCCAGACTGTTTCCGATTGCGGCTGCACTCCAGCTACGCCGTCGAAAACGGCGATTGCACCGTCGAGCACCCGCAATGAACGCTCTACCTCGGCCGTGAAATCAACGTGCCCCGGCGTGTCAATGATGTTAATACGCTGCTTGACGCCTTCGAAAATTTTGTAGACGCCTTCTTCCTTGCGCTGCGCCCAGCTGCATGTCGTCGCTGCGGATGTGATCGTTATTCCGCGCTCGCGTTCCTGGTCCATCCAGTCAGTTACCGTCGTGCCTTCATGGACCTCCCCCATTTTGTGAATCATGCCGGTGTAAAACAGGATTCGTTCCGTGATAGTGGTTTTCCCGGCATCGATATGCGCGGCGATCCCGATGTTCCGCGTTCGCTCCAGCGGGAACTTGCGATTCGGCGAATTCGGATTTATTGCCGGGGCCTTTTTCTGTTCCATCGTCGCCGTCGCCATAATCTTTACCAACGGAAATGCGCAAACGCGCGGTTCGCTTGCGCCATTTTGTGCGTGTCTTCGCGTTTCTTGATGGCGTTCCCTTGGCCAGTCGCGGCGTCTCTGATTTCCTGGGCCAGCGCGTCCGCCATTCGCATCCCCTTGCGATTGTCCGCGTACTCAACAATCCAGCGGGTCGCGAGCGAGATCTGCCGCGCGGGCGCCACTTCCATAGGTACTTGATAGGTCGCGCCACCAACGCGCCGCGATTTCACTTCCAATCGCGGGCGAACATTCTCAATCGCTTTGTTTACGACCTCCAGTGGATCGACCGAGTCGGAACCCTCACGCGATTTCTCGATTGCTGTATACACAATCCGTTCTGCGAGCGATTTTTTGCCGCGTTTCATCACGGTCGTGATGAGGCGCGCCACCGCCGGACTCCCATAGCGGGAATCGACGTGCTCCTCTTTCTTGTAAACCTTCCTCCGTCGCGACATTGTGGATCTTTCTATCCAAAATTATTTCTTTTCGGCAGCGCCTTCCTTCGCCATCGGTTTAGGCGCAGCCCCTCTCGGCGCGCCACCGCCGCCCTTCGGTCGTTTTGCTCCATACTTGGACCGACTGCGGCGACGTCCATCGACGCCCAAGCTATCGAGCGTTCCCCGAACAATATGGTAACGGACTCCGGGCAAATCTTTCACCCGCCCGCCGCGCACGAGCACGATGGAGTGCTCCTGTAAATTATGTCCCTCGCCCGGGATATATGCAATTACTTCCTGTCCATTGGTCAACCGCACTTTGGCGACTTTGCGAAGGGCAGAGTTTGGCTTCTTCGGCGTGCGCGTCATCACCTGCACACAGACACCGCGCCGCTGGGGGCTACCGATCAGCGCCGGTGACTTCGATTTCACCGACATCTTTCGGCGTCCTTTGCGAATTAACTGATTAATCGTGGGCATTTTCTAAAAACACAAAGTGCCGCCAAAAACCTCGTGGTCTGGGCGACAAAAAACCCGCTCTAGGCCGCGTAACAACCTCTTCACGCGCCTGATGCGGTGAGCCGACAAGATAGAGGGAAAATCCCGAGGCGCAAAGAATATTTTGCGTGTTCAATTGTCATTCGGAACAAAGTCAGGGAATCTCTCGATCTGACGGAATGTTTAAGCTTCTTACAAACGATCCGCAATCGAAGGCGCGCTGTGGTCGGCTATTGACTTTGCATGGCGCAGTCGATACGCCGGCGTTCATGCCCGTCGGGACGCAGGGAACGGTGAAAGCTGTGACTCCGCGAGAACTGCGTGAACTCAATACTCAAATCGTTCTCGGGAATACTTATCATTTGTTTATCCGACCGGGCATCGACGTGATCAAGCATTTCGGCGGCCTGCATAAATTCATGAACTGGGATGGACCGATTCTGACTGATAGCGGTGGGTACCAGATTTTTTCCCTCGCGAAGTTGCGAAAGATCACGGACGAAGGCGTTCACTTTCAAAATCACGTTGATGGAAGTCGAGCCTTCATTTCGCCTGAGATCGCAATGGAAATTCAGGCAGCACTCGGCAGCGATACCGCAATGGTTCTTGACGAATGCGCGCCGTACCCCTGCGATTACCATTATGCCGCGCGCAGCACGGAACTAACCACCCGCTGGGCGAAGCGATGCAAGCAATGGAAAGAAGAAAACGCCGAACACCCAACACCCAACATCCAATGTCAAGCGGTAGAGTCCATGAACTATCAGCCATTAGCTATCGACCAGCTCCTCTTCGGCATCGTGCAGGGCGCGACGTTTGATGATCTGCGTCGGGAAAGCGCGGAGGCGATTGTCCATCTTAATTTCGATGGATACGCCATCGGCGGAATAAGCGTCGGCGAGTCCGAGGAAGAAATGATGCGTGCGGTGGAATCAGCCGAGCCGTTTTTGCCAAACAACAAACCGCGCTATGCGATGGGACTCGGCACACCGCCGCAGCTCCTGGAGATGCTTGCGCGCGGCATGGACATGTTCGACTGCGTCTTGCCGACTCGGCTAGCGCGCAACGGAACTGCGTTCACGACAACAGGCACACTCAACCTGAAAAACGCGGCGTTCGCGATGGACAAGCGCCCCATCGAAGAAGAGTGCGCTTGTCCAGCTTGTCGGGATTTCACGCGTGGTTATATCCGCCACCTCATTAAAGCCGAAGAGATTCTCGGACTTCGCCTCATTACACTGCACAATCTGCATTTCTATCTCGATTTGATGCGACAAGCGCGGAAGCAGATCGAGAATGGTAGCTTCCAAGAATTTCGGAAACGATTTGTCGCAAATTATAAAACGCGCGATGTCGATCTTGCGTCATCTGTAGGGCAAGCTGACAGCTTCCCAAGTGAAAACACGGGACGCTGACAGCTTCCCTTACAGTAATTGACAATTGCAGCCAGCGCTTTCGCGCTTAAGGTGCGCTCTCTCCAATTCTTAATATGCTCCATCTTTTTCTAGCTCAGGCACAAAGCGCTCCCGCCCCAAGCAGTCCGGTCGGAGGGATCGGCTTCTTTGTGCCATTCATTTTCATTTTCATCATCATGTATTTCGTGATGATCCGGCCACAGAAAAAACGGCAGGAACAGCAACAGAAATTGATCGCAAGCATAAAAACGGGCGACCGCGTCGTCACAAGCGCCGGCATTCATGGCCTTATCTCTAACGTGAAGGATACTACGGTAATCGTTAAAGTGGCCGACAACGTAAAAATCGAGATGGAGAAATCGGCCATCACGACGGTACTGAAACCAGAGGCGGTGAAACAATAAGACAACGCTCGACATGACAGAAAAATGACTCCTGCGCTGACATTTTTCATTGGACTCGTCTTGCTTGTTCTTTTCGGGTGGTACTTCGCAACCGATCAAGGACCGCGAAAGCGCCTGCTTGCAGCGGCGCTGACGCTGCTGCTCGTGAGTTTCAGCATTGTCACGATCTGGCCGCCACAGCAAAAGGTTACGCTCGGTCTCGACATCAAGGGCGGCACTTCGTTCTTGATTCGGCTTGTCCCGGGCGAAAAGGCGCTAAATAAGGCAACGCTCGATCAAGCGGTCGAAGTCATTCGCAAACGGGTCGATTATTTTGGAACTGGCGAACCTATTATCAGCCCGGTCGGAGCTGATCGCATTCTTGTCCAAATCCCCGGCCTGGACACCGCGAAAATTCAGGAAGCACGCGATCAGCTCTCACGGGTTGCCAAGCTCGAATTTCGTCTGGTCTATCCCGATAACGGGGAAAAATTGAAAGACATCGACGCAGGTAAGGACGTGATTCCGCCTGAATACCGTATCGAAACGTATAAACAGCAGCGTGAGGGAGAAAAACCAGTCGAAGAACGGTTGGTGGTAAAAAAGAAAGCCGACCTCACCGGCAATCATGTTTCGCAAGCAGCTCCCGGATATGGTAACGAAGGCTGGGAAGTCACACTGCGGTTCGATAGCGAAGGCGCCAAAGGATTTGGCGACATCACGGCGGCAAACGTCGGTCATCGATTCGCGATTGTCCTCGACGGCGTGATTCAATCTGCGCCTGTTATCAAAACTGCTATTTACGGCGGCAGCGCCGTCATCAGTGGCGGGCGCATGGATGAGCAGGAGGCGCGCGCGCTGGCCAGTGTGCTAGAGAACCCGTTGCAGACCCCCGTGAAAATCGAAGAAGAACGCAGTGTATCACCAACACTCGGGATGGATTCAATTCGCGCAAGCGTCATTGCGGGGTTGATCGGGCTAGCCATCACACTGATTTGCGTGGCGATCTACTACAAGATTCCTGGGCTTATCGCGAATCTCGTGCTGATCATCAATCTGATCCTGCTCATCGGCGTGCTGACGATGTTTCACTTCGTTCTTACGCTTCCGGGAATTGCCGGCATTATCTTAACCATCGGCCTCTCCGTAGACGCGAACGTTTTGATTTATGAGCGACTCCGCGAAGAAATGGCGGCGGGGAAATCGCTCAAGGCTGCAATGCCGGCCGCCTACAATAAAGCCTTTAGTTCAATCTTCGATGCGAACGTGACCACGCTCATCACCGCGGTGATTTTGTTTTGGAAAGCGAGCGGTCCGGTGAAAGGCTTCGCCATTTCGCTTACTCTGGGCATCCTGGCCTCGTTATTTACTGCGCTCATTGTCGGTCGGAATTGTCTCGGATGGTTTGTCGATACAGGACGATTGAAACGCATCTCTATGCTGCATTTAATTTCGGCACAGAACATCAATTTCCTCGGCAAGGGCTTTATCGCGTGCATGTGCTCGCTCGCACTGCTCTTTGCTGGAGCGATGGCCTTTTACGCGCGAGGCGAGCGTAACTTCGGTGTCGACTTCCGCGGAGGCGACCTGATCACGTTGAGTGCGCCGGGCCAGATTGAGGTCGGACAGGTGCGCGGCGCGCTCAACCCAATCGGACTTGCCGACGCGTCGATCCAGGAGTCCAGCCAGGCAGGCAAAAGTTACATCACTGTCCGCACCCCGTTAAATACAAGCGAGAAAGTCGAAAAACAGATCCTCCAGACGCTTCCAAGCGCGGGACTTAAAGTGGAAGGCTCGGAACGTGTCGGCGCACTCGTCGGTGGCGAGCTCGCGAAAAGCTCGCTCATCGCGCTTGGGCTCGGCATTTTGGGCATTTTAATCTTTGTAACGTTTCGCTTTGAACTTGCCTTTGCAGTCGGCGCGATTGTCGCCCTCCTACATGATGTGCTCATGACAGTTGGAATGTTCTCGCTCCTCGGGCGCGAGCTGACCTTAACAATGGTCGGCGCTGTTCTCACCATTGCTGGCTACTCGATCAATGACACCATTGTGGTGTACGACCGGATCCGGGAAGGCTTGGCTAGCGGCCGGCGCGGTACAATCGAGCAGATCATGAACTCGAGCATCAACCAGACATTGAGCCGTACTATCCTTACCAGCACAGTCACATTGATTCCGATCCTTTGTCTCTTTTTCATTGGTGGCACGGTGTTGCGCGACTTTTCGCTTGCTATCATCATCGGCGTGGTCGTCGGGACTTACTCCTCGATCTTTATCGCTTCGCCTATCGTTCTCTGGTGGGCACGCGCACGGGGCGGGACAACTGCCTTGCGTCGCGAAGTCACGGAAAAAGCTACCACCGCAGCCAGTCCGCTCGCTCAGCGATAGGGTCTTTCCCCTACCCACCTAGCTGCGTACGCTCGCCGCAGCCTTGGCCAAAGTTGGGTGACCGGTAAAGGCCTATGAAGGTTCCAAGCGCAAGACAGACGCCAACGGCAGCTAATGCAGCGGTGATTTGACGAGGTCGCCTGCCCCGATTAGGCTCGCGCTCGCCGGTTAAGGATTCCAATTAAAAACTCAGGAGTGATTAT
>Ga0126381_100001311_pt1 | contig 26829 bp, 32 predicted proteins | sample PanSoiMetPlot_28_FD_96465 | JGI IMG/M metagenome (GOLD analysis project Ga0126381, IMG submission 96465) | Tropical forest soil microbial communities from Panama - MetaG Plot_28 | ecosystem: Environmental > Terrestrial > Soil > Tropical forest > Bulk soil | place: Panama | collected 2016-02-17
AGGATCACCGCGACGAGGTGACCATCAGCTATCCGCAGGCGGTGCATGAGTTCATCCGGGAGGAAGTCCCCAAATGGGAGGCGCGCTGCCGCGCGGCTTTGGAAAACTTCGATCTGCTCTCCCCCGACAGCGCCGGCGCGCTCGTCTCGCTCGCCTATAACCGCGGGGTCGGCGGCTTCCACTCCTCGCTGCCGCGCTATGCCGAGATGCGCAAGATCACCGACCTGATGGCGGCGGCCCAGTATGCGCTGATCCCGACTGAGATCGCCGCCATGGCGCGGCTGTGGCCAAACGAAACCGGGCTGCAGGTGCGTCGCCGTCAGGAGGCGGCGCTGTTTGCCAAAGGCGTCAAGGATTGCAAGCAACCCGGATCGGTTGTAGTAGCAACCGCGCCGCCACCGCCGGCCACGCCGGCCAAACCCCAGGAGAGACCCGTGACCGTGACGCCCGTGACCACCCATCCCGACGTTGTAGCGGAGATCGAGGCCGCGCTTGAGGCCGCGGAAAACGAGCTGCCGCAGCTTCTGTCGGTGCTGTCGATCTTCATCCCGGGGCTCAATGCGCTGCGCCCGTTCCTGTCGCTTCTGCCGGTGGCGATCGAGGCGGTCAAGACTATCCACACCATCGAGGGGCAGGGGACCCAGTCCGCCGTCGCTTCGGTGGTGCAGACGCTTACCCCGGGGCAGCCGGGGGCACCCTCGCTCAACTAAATGGCCGGAAAGAGCAAGGCGCGAGGGTCGGAAAACCGACCCTTGCCTTGTTTGGGAAATTACGTTTACCTTCTCGCCCCATGGCGACCGAGCCTGGACTTACGACCTTTGAGTTGCTGACCATCATCGGCTCAGTCATGGTCGGCACCGGCGCGGTGGTGGCGGCGGTGTTCTCGGGCGCCAACTCGCTGCGCCAGGAGCTGTGGAAGGGGATCGCCAAGGTTTCGCAGTGGCAGGTCACCCATGACCGCAAGGATGACCATCGCTTTCAAATCATCGATCAGCAATTATCGGATATAACCTATCGCAACAGCGTCAAGGATGGGGTGAAGCCGCGGCCGCATCGCCCCATCAACGACATTGTCGCCGAACTGGAGAACGGTCGCCATGGTGGCCAGGAAGAGGAGGGGGATGATTGATCTGCCGCGGTTTCACCGCGCGCAGGCGGAGCCGCTCGCCGAGGCCGATCTCACTCCCACCGCCATCGATCTGCCGGCGCGCGAGGTGATCGAGGCCGGGGTCAGCAAGTTCTTTGAGATGGCCAACCTCTACTGGCCGGCCAAGGGCGGGGTGATCTCCTTCGACCCGCGCAACAAGGCGCAGCTACGCATGGCACTGGGGCTGGTGTACATGGCGATGAAGGAGATCGACGATGCCGATTAACGTCCAGGACCCGCCCGCAATCTATGATCACATGCCCTCCAAACCGATCGTGCGCCAGCAGCTGCCGCTGGAGAAGGTCAACAAGATTTGCCGCGAGCTGATCACCCACCCGGAGCTGGTGCCCGCCGGGCAGACCATCTTTGCCTGCACCACGCAGGGCACCGAGGCCTGCTTCACCTTGATGGCGAAGATCGACTACAAGGTGATCGACCCCAATGACCAGATGCGGATCGTCCGCCACGAGAACGCCCATTGCAATGGCTGGACCCCTGATCACCCGGGCGCCTCGCCCTACCGGGTGATCCAGGTGCCGGCCGACGAGGTGAAGGCGCTGCGCGCCGCCACCATCCCCACCGTCAAGCTCGGGATCGGCGACTATGAGGAGATCAGCCGATGAGGCTCTCCGATTACGTCATCGGCGCGATGATTGGACTTGTGATGCTGATGCTGGTATTCACCTTCACCGCCGAAGTCCACTTCGTCCTGAAATACTGGAACTATGAGCCTCCTGGAGCAGGTTCGTCAGATACCGCCCGCGCGCGCCGCCCCCTTTCCGCGCGCGAGGTTTCTGGAGTTCCTTAAGGTCCTGCGCATCCAGACCAAGGACTTCGGCATGGTGTCGATGGCCGACAACATGCTGGGCACCCAGACCTATGTGCTCGATCAGCTGTGCGAAGGCATCGAGCGTGGGATCACCAAGTTCCTGATCCTCAAGGCCCGCCAGCTGGGCATGACCACGTTCTTCATCGCGCTCGACCTGTTCTGGGCGATGGAGCACGCTGGTCTGCTCGGCGCCTTCGTCTCCCATACCGATCAGGCCAAGGCGCTGTTCCGCAACGTCATCAAGGTGTTCTTCTCGCACCTTCCCAAGTCCCACAAGATCAAATGGGATTTGGAAAATCGCGAGATGATCGTGCTCAAGAACGGGTCGGTGCTGCAATATCTGGTGGCCGGCACCAAGGAGAAGGCCAAGGGCGGGCTGGGGCGATCCTCGGCCAACAACTTTTTACATAAGACCGAGGTGGCGTTCTGGGGCTCGCCCGATGATCTCAACGAGATCAGCGCCACCATGTCGAAACTCTACCCGCACCGGCTCGATATCGAGGAGACGACCGCCAATGGCTTCAACTTCTGGGAGGAGCGCTGGCGCGACGGCAAGGACGATCCCACCATCGCCTGCATCTTCGTCGGCTGGTGGCGTCATGACCATTATACGCTTGCTGATGACCACCCGTGGTTCCCCCTCTACATGCCCAAGGGGCACGCGACGCCTCTCACGCGCCTGGAGCGCTCTCGAATGCTGGCGGTGCAGAAGCGCTATGGCGTCACCGTCACGCACAACCAGATTGCTTGGTATCGCCACCACCTGGAGTCTGAGGTGGGCGGCGATCAGGCGAAGATGGACGAGCAGTTTCCCTGGCTGGAGGAGGATGCCTTCGTCGCCACCGGCAGCCAGTTCTTCGTCGCCCAGTTCCTGACCGAGGCGGCCAAGCGGGCGCGCGCGATCCCGTTCATGCCGTTCAAATACGAGATGGGCGAGCACTGGTCGCAGACCCAGGTATTCTCGACCCGCGACCAGCGCCGTGCCGAGTTGAAGGTGTGGGAGGAGGCCGATCCCAATGGACGATACGTCATCGGATGCGATCCCGCCTATGGAAGCTCTGAAACAGCAGACAGAGCGGTTATCAATGTCTCTCGATGCTTTAGCGACAGACTTGTCCAAGTTGCGGAGTTTGTTAGCCCAACCGTCTCCACCTATCAATGCGCGTGGGCGCTCTGCCACCTCGCTGGCTACTACCGCAATGTCATGGTTAATCTCGAAATCAACGGCCCTGGGGAAGCGGTTTTCAACGAAATAAACGCGCTCCGGCGCGAGACCGCCAACATGTGGGACAAGACCGAGGCGCGCAGCTACGACCTGCGCTACGTCTTGACCATGATGCGGCATTTCCTCTATGGCCGCTCCGACTCGATGCAGCAGACGCTCGCCTATCAGTGGCGCACCTCCGGCAACAACAAGCCGCCGATGCTCTCCTCCTTCAAGGACGCTTTCGAGCTGCACCGGTATCTCCTCAACTCGATGGCGCTCTTGGAGGAGATGAAAACGATCGTGATCGATGGTGGCTCGATCCAGGCCGAGACCGGCAAAAAGGACGACCGGGTGATGGCTGCCGCGCTCGCGCATGAGGCGTGGCGGCGCTGGCGCCAGCCCGAGCTGGTCGCTCTTGGCTTGACCTATGCCGAGGCCTATAAGGAGCGGGCCAACAATGCCTCCGCCCAGGCCGAGCGGATGGCGATCAACTACCTGCACGCCATGAAAATCGGGGTTCCCGGGCAATGACATACGAGCAGGGCCACCGGCGCGGGGGCCTGCGCCCGCGCGGCGCCAAAAAGATGACACCGACCACGTTCGAGGAGATGGGCGATCCGCTGCGCCCGCCGCTGCCGCGCTATTCCCCGCAGCAGCGGGTGGTGCCGCAGAACGTGTTGCGCGAGAAGGATGACCAGGACGATCCGCGCAAGGGCGACCCGGCGGCAACGCTTGCCGACTATGTCGAGAACTACTGGGTGCAGCAGCTGCAAGCGATCAGGCTGCGCTGCTGGCGCTGCAAGAAGGACTCGCCGGTGATCTTCGTGCGGGTCGGCTCGTTGTTGTTCGGCGCCCGTCCCAAGCCCTGGCAGATCGACACCACCAAATCGACGATCGAGGAGTGCGCCAAGGTCGGCTGGAAGCTGCAGCTGCGCGCCGCCTATTGTCCCGAGTGCAAGAACCTGGGGTCGGTGTAGGGGGGTCATTGACGCATGATGAAGTAGTCAGGTGGTTTCGTAGGTTCAAGCACGATCCGGCGTTCCGCAACGAGCGCGGAGCCCGCACTGTCCCGATCGCCAATCTTGCCGAGTGGGCTGGCATCCCGCGCGCCAACCTCTATGAGATTTTGCGCGGCAAGCTCGGCATCTCCAGGAACTATCACGACCGGCTGGTGGCGGCGATCGACGCCGTCAAGGCGGGGCTGCGCTGGCAGCGCAAGGGCGGCCGCTGGCAGGTCACCGATCCCTCGTTCGAGCGCCTGCCGCGCCACGTGCATCCCTATCCGCGCAATGGCCGGCTCGCCGATCGCCGGGAGGCGCAGTCGTGATCGTCAAGACCTGGGCCTGCCTCAATCGCAACTGCCTCAAGGTCTACGACTCGACCGCAGGCGAGTTCCCGCCCTGCCCGCGCTGCGGCATGATCCGGGTGAAGTGGGTGCCGCGGCCGGTGGCGATCAAGAGCGAGCGCACCAAGCAGATCGATGCCACGGTCAAGGAGTTGAAGGAGACCTATGGGTATAAAAATTACCGTTCTCCGGTACGCGGTCAAGCTGCCGCCGCCACCACCAATCGCCCAGCTGGATCGCGCGCTCAGCGCTTTGTGCCCAAGGGGTATGAAGGGTGGGGCGCCGATGTTCCCCTGGACGCGAATGGTAATTTCACCGCCCACTGTGCGCCGACCGGTGTCACGGCCAAGCTCAAGGTCGAGCAGGGACAGCGAGCTAGTACGACGCGCGTTGGCGATCGAACGATTGGGGTCGGCGGCAACGTCGAATACTCGCACCGGCCGGCTGGAGGCGTCCCCAAGTGATCATCCCGCGCACCAAAAAGTACCGTGACAACACGATCGACGAGATCGCCGAGCTTTGCCTCGGCAGCAAGCGCGACCGTGAGGAGCTATACCTCATGCGTAAGCGCTATTTCCACTTCGGCACTGCCGACTATAACATAGAATGCAAGTACAATCGCCTGCAGGCGCATCTCGATCTGGTCTCCTCCTTCCTGTTCGCGCCCGATCACTGCCGCTACAACATCGCCGCCCCGCGCAACGCCGCTGATGCGATCATCGAGCAGATCGAGGCGGTGGCGGACGAGTGGAACGACACCTTCCGCGACTCCGGCCTTGCCGACCTGTTCGCCGACTCGGTGCTGTGGGCGCTGATCCTCGACTCCACCATCATCAAGCTTGGATGGAATGACGCGCGTGAAGAGTTGTTCGGGAAAATGATATTCCCGTCCGACTTCGCGGTCTATGACGAGACCGAGCCCGATCTCGACTCGCAGGAAGCCTTCGTCCACACCTACTCTCTCAACTGGGACAACGCGGTGCAGCGCCTCAAGCGCGCCGGCAAGATCAAGGAGATCAAGCAGCTGGCCCGCTACCCCGGGCAGTACAGCGAGTTTCGCGACCAGATGCCGCCGGTGCTGGCCAATATGCTGATCTCGCAGACCGGCGGCCCCAATCTCGCGGGCGCCATGGTCGGCCGGGTGAACGTCGATTTCCAGGCCTATGCCACCTATCAGTCGGAGTCGAACAATCCGATGGTGCGTTTCCACGAGGTGTGGGTGTGGGATGACGATACCGACGACTACGCGATCTTCACCAAGGCCGACGGGGTGGATGGGGTCCTTTCCGACAGTCGCGAAACCATCGATGCCATGCGCAAGGCCGACGAGGCGCGCGCTTCCGAGCTTTATCGGGGCTCCTCCAACCTGTTCGGGATCGAGCAGGAGCACCCGTTCGTCCACGTGTGCCCCTATCGGCTGCATGATTTCTTCTGGGGCAAGGCTCACCTTGACATTTTGATACCGCTGCAGGTGTGGACCAACGAGCGCCTGCAGCAGATCGCCGACCTACTGGAGCAGAATGTTGATCCGACCAAGATCGGATCGGGCTTCATGGGGCTCACCGATGAGAAAATGGACGCGCTCGGCGGCGCCGGGAGCTTCGTCTACGACATGATCCCGGGCGCCAAGGTTGAGTTCGAGCGGCCGCCGGTGGTTCCCGACCTGTTTGCCGAGTTCAAGGAGATCGGTACGATCTTTTTGGAGGCCTCCGGCCTCACCGAGACCATCATGGGGCGCGGCGAACAGGGTATTCGCAGCGAAAAACAGGGCAAAAGAGCGGTCGCGACCGGCTCGGGACGGCTGCGCAAGGTCGCGGTCGGGCTGGAGGCACCTCTGGTGAAGATCGGCGATGTCGGATTGAAGCTCCTGCAGCGTAACTCCAAGGAGCGGCTGATCACCGACAGCGGCGCTTTGATGGTCCCAGCCCAGCTGGCGGAGCAGAAAATCAAGATGCGGGTCTCTGGTCACTCGCATTCTCCGCTGTTTGCCGACGAGGCCAAGGAGATGGCGGCTGGTCTGTTCAAGACCCAGGCGATCGACCGCTTCAGCCTGCTCGACATGACCGATCCGCCCAACAAGGACGAACTCAAGCACCGTCTGAAAAAGCGCGTAGCGGCGGAAAAGCAGGAGAAGCAGCAGCAGGCCGCGGCGCCAACCAAGCCTTCGCGGCCGCGCGCCGCTGCCTGATGTGTCATAATTGCTTCGGAGACGATTTGTAGTAGACTGCATCTCCGGTACCAACCCGCAACAACCAGGAGGTACAGATGGCACGTCGTCGGCGTCATCGTCGCGGTCGCCGGTAACGGCAAAGCGACATTCACCCCCAAGCACGGCCCCCGCCCAGGCGGGGGTTTTCTTTTTTCCATGTGTCATAATGTACTTCGGTAAAATTTGGGCGTAGCTTCCCGCGCCATGCCGCCGTTCCCTGCAACGCCGCCGATGGCTGGTGGATCAGCGCCTCCCGCGCTATCGCTTCCAAAGTCTCCAGCCGGCGGTCCAGCCGGGCCCGGCGCATCTCCGGCACTCAGCCCCGGTAAGGGTGCTGGGGCTGAGGCCGCTGCGATGGCGACAGTCAAAGCTGTGATCCCCGCGCTCACCAAGGAGTTGAACTCCTTCCCGATCGGCGACAAGCGTCGGCAGGCCCTGATGCGCGCCGTCACCGCGCTGGAGGCTCACTTCGGCAAGTCGGAGAACGAGGCCCTGACCGGAGCCTCGATGCAGCAGATGCAACAAGCAACAAAGATGGGGCAGGGGCTCCCGACTGGAAATCCAATGCCGCCCGGGATGTCACTCGGCGGACCCTCCCCGATAGGGCCGCCTCCCGGGTTGGCAGCAATGGCAGGAGGCATGTGATGCCCGAGTCAACTTATCTCAAGCCGAAGGTTGCTTCCGGCAGCATGGGCGAGCGCAAGAAAAAGAACGGCATGTTCCAGAACATCCCGTCCTACCCGCAGCTGGGTGGATTTTCCAGCTCCTCCAAGGTGCCGGAGCGCGATCGGCCGATGGCGCTGGAGAAGGGCGATCTGGTGCGCAAGGGCAAGCCGGTGTGATCTGATGGCGCGGCGTCGGGGCAAGCAGAACAACGGTGTCGATCGGGGGCGGCGGTTCTTCGAAACCTCCTCGCCGTTCGAGACCTATGAGCCCGGCGGCGAAGCGCCTGCGACCTACAAGGGCCTCACCGACACCAGCCTCAAGGTTTCCGATCGCCTGATCGACTCGATCGCGCCGGGTGCCGTCAAGGGCATGGTTGATGCCCAGCAATACGACAATCCGCGCGGCTTTCCTGGCCTCGCCATGGTGCAGTTCGGCGACGAGAAGCCGAAAATCCCGGTGCGCAGCTCCACGCACGAGATTGCCCACCAGCTGGAAGGCCAAGCCAAGCTCGCGCCCACCGGGAGACCAGGAAAATGACCCAGCAAATCCACCCACAGACGGCCATGGACCTTGCCAAGCTGATGCAGCGCATGGCCGGCAACCCCAAGACCCGATCGCGGCTCCTCGGGATGGTCAAGGAAACCGACCCCGGCTATCGGCTGCCCGCGGATGTCGCGATCGAGGCATTCAAGGCCGAGCAGAAGGCCGAGCGCGAGACCGAGCGCAGCAACTGGAACAAGGCGCAGCGCGAAGCGCGCTACAAGAAACAGCGCGCGGAGGCGGTCGCGAGCCACGGCGAGGACGAGGTCAAGAAAATCGAGGATACGGTCCTCAAGCGGTACCCGCACCTGGAGCTTGAAGATGCGGTCAAGCTGCATGCCGCTGATGCGTCGCCGGCAACACCGCGCGCTCGCGAACGTTCCAACCAGTTCCGCCATGGGGAACGTTGGACCTTTCCCTCTATTCCCGGTCTGTTGGAGAACCCCGACAGGGCAGCAAATGAGATGGCGCACAAGGTCATCGATGAGTTGCGCGGGGCAGCCTAACTAAGGGAGTTGAGCAATGCCGCAATTTGGCCAGGGCATCATACCGGCGCAAGGCGCTATCGCGGCCGAACTGGCGGCGGTCACCCGGCGCGCGTTCCTGCCCAAGGTGTTCGTGCAGCTGTGGAAGTCAACGCCCTGGATGGCGGCGATGCTTTCGCATGCGCAGGTGGCTTCCGGCGGCTTGTCGCCGATCACCGTGCCGCTGCAGGGCAACCCGATGGTGACGATCCAGAACGTCAGCTATGACGGATCGTTCAACCAGCCGGGCACCACGCCGGGCCTGCAGAACGCGGAGTTCAACCTTAAGGGTTACCTGACCGCGATCCCGTTCCTCGGGTTCGAGGGTCTGGTGCAGCTGGATTACTCGGTGGTGCCGCTGATCGAAGCGCGCATGAACGATGCCACCAACGTGACGCTCGATCGCTTCTCGACCGACATGTACAATAACGTGTCAAATCTCCAGTCCATGATCGGACTCCCCGCCGCTGTCGATGACGGCACCTTCGCCGCCACATACGGCGGCATCAACCGGCCGAGCAACACCTTCTGGAAATCCACCTACGTCCACAACGGCGGCCCCACCACCCCCACCCGCAATCTGATGCTCCAGTACATCGCACAGGTGACGAAGGTGACGGGCGAGATACCGAAGATGGGCCTGATGGGTTTCGGGACCTGGACAAACCTCGCTCAGGATTTTACCCCGAACGAACGTTATGTAGTCACTCCGTCCCAGCCATTCGGTGAAGGCAAAGTTGAAGCCCTGTTCCGCGCACTCGACGTAGCAGGTGTCCCCTTCTACCCAGACCCGTATTGTCCCGAAGGGACCCTCTATCTGCTCAACACCGACTACCTTTCGCTTTACGTCCATGAGCGGGCCTCCTTCTATTTCACCGGGTTCGAGTCAACGCTCGCGAACGGCCAGTTCGGCTATATCGGTGCCCTGCTCACGCTCCTGGAGATGGTCGACGTCAAGTGCAAGGCGCACGGCAAGTTCGACAACATTGCGTTCCTGAACATCTAACAGATAATCGGGAACATCTGGGCTAAAATCGAGGTGAGACCATGAGGATCGGCGGCTCAACCCCCTTCAATCCCAGCGGCGCCTTTCCGGTCGCGCTCGGCCCGGGCTCCTATTCTTATATCCCGCCGGGAAACTACCTGTGCTCGCTCGGCGCGCAAACCTGCGTGGAGTGGTGGGACCCGGTCCAGTCGGCATGGCGCGTCGTCGCGTGGCCAAACGAGCAGTTTCCGATCTCGGTGGACGGCTACAACTACCGCCTGATCAACCGCTCGGGCGTGGTGGTGGGGGCCTCGATTACCAACGCCGGCTCCGGCGGCACCAACGGCATTGGCCCGACCCAGACCGGTGCCACCGTGTCGGTCGCCGGTCCTGGCGGCAACGGTCAGGCCGCCAAGGGCTACGCGATCGTGGGTGGCTCGCTGCCGTCGCTTTCGGTATCGAACGGCGGCTCGGGCTTTGTGGTCCCGCCGCTGATCCTGATCGACCCGCCACCGCTGGGCGGCATCCAGGCGACTGCGGTGTCGCAGATCACCTCGGCCGGCGTGCTGACTTCGGCGACCCTGGTCAATGTCGGGGCGGGCTATACCTCGCTGCCCAACGTCTACGTGGTTCCGCAGTTTCTCGACTATCCGGGCCAGCTGGCGCTCCCTTACACGGTGCCGACTTCGCCCACCCCGGTTGCCCCCAACTTCCCGCCCGGGCAAATCCAGAACATCCCGCCGCAAAACTTCCAGCAGGGCCTGCAGCAGGCCTTTCCGGTCACCGGCGGCGCGCTGGTCAACTTCGGCGCTGGCGTGCTCGGCGGCTCGGGTACCCTGACCGGGCTGGTCATCACCGACTACGGCTCGCTCTACAACACCTCGGTGCCGGCGATCTCGTTTGCCGGCGGCGGCCTTGCCGGCGGCGTAGCGGCGACCGCGCTCATGAGCTGGGCCGTCACCACCGCACCGAACGTGACCTATGCCACGCTCGCGGTCGGTACCCCGCTTGAGAGCAACCTGGGCCTGCTTTCCGCCACCACCAACTTCTACAACAACGGTTTCCTGTGGGCGCGCCCCTTCCGTGGCAGGGTTCCGGCGGCCTCCACCAACCCCGCGGTGGTGGATGACGCCGGCTTCGGCTTCCAGACCGTGCTCGGCACCGGCTCCTTCGGCTCGACGCTCAACGCTGGCGCCGCCACCTCGACCGCGACCTTCGCCGGCACGGTCATGGGCGGTATCAACGACACCTCGATCCTGCAAGCGTTCATCAACGAGTAGCGCCATGAAGGAATGGGCTGACAAGGGCGAACTGGTTGAGCGTCTCGCGCAGGCTCGGCGCGACGCGCGCGAGACCGGACCGCGCCACGGCAATGACCACCTGGAAGCGGCGATGTTTCTGGCCATGTGCTTTGCGCTTGAAGCCGTCAATCAAGAGGCGGAGGCGCAGACAGAGCCTTCCCTGGAGACGCCCGCCGTGCTAACCGAGGCTGAGACAGATCAGCCGCAGGAGGAAGATGATGGCGAGCCCGAACCCGACCCCGAACCCGCAAGACCCGCTCGCCGTCGAGGAGCAAGAGCCGCAAGTGATGGCGGTGAGGGTGATCAACAAGAATGATTTCCCGATCCGGGACATGTTCGACGGCGTCCCGTATGTCTTTGAGCCAAACAAGCCGGTGAACATCCCTCCCGACGCCGCCAACCACATTTTTGCGTGGTTCCAGCCCTACGATGACGAGGATGGTCACCACCACGAGCCTGATCCGGCAAGGATGAAGGCGCACGTGCAGAAGCGTTTCGGCTGGAACACGCCGTCGCTGGTGCAGGACAGTCGAGCGGACTTTTTCTATCGCAATCTCGTGGTGCAGCCGATCGTCTACCGGATGGTGCCGATGGAGATCGAGGAACCGGCACCGCGGGGTCGGGCAGGGAAGGGCGCTGAAGCCAGGGCGTGATGACTTGTGCAGCTCCAGGACTATCAGACCCAAGTCCAGCAGCTTATCCATGACAGCTCGGCTCTGGATTTTTCCCTGCCGGAACTGACCGCCTTCATAAATAACGCGCGCACTCGGGTCGCTCTCGACTTCGCTTGCGTGCGAACCTACTTCACCAACCTCTCCGTCATCATCAACCAGGAAACCTATCCGATCAACGGCGGGGTCGGCGGCGCCATCATCACCAATGGCGGGGTCTATTCTTCACCACCGACCGTGACCTTCGGCGCCCCGCCCGCAGGCGGTGTCACCGCCACCGGTGTTGCGCTGATGGGAGGCACCGGATCGTCCCAGTTCGTTCAGCAGATCGGCATGACCAACTGGGGCTCCGGCTATACTTCAACTCCGACCGTCACCTTCGGCTCTGGTGCGGCGGCCGCCACCGCCCAGGCGCTCGTCGACGTGATCGATTTTCATGCGGTGGCCGTGCTGTTCGGCACCCAGCGTTTTACGCTGCAGTGGTGGCCGTTTGTAAGGTTCAACGCCTTCCTGCGCTCGAATACGCTAAGCGCCGGCCAGCCCGGAGTGTGGTCCAACTACACCGAGCAAAACAAGATTTATATCTACCCGGCGCTCCCGGATCAGAACTATCCCCTGGAAGTTGACGCCTATGTGCTGCCCAACCCGCTGGTGAACACGAGCGATGCCGACGTCCAGATCAATGCGCCGATGAGTGATTGTGTGCAGTTCTATGCTTCGCATCTGGCGTTGCTGAAGGGGCAAAACTTCGATCAAGCCGACTACTATCGCAAGCGCTACGAGGGGCGCCGCGCCGAGATCGCCAACACCCGCCTGCCGGTCCGCCGGTCAAACATTTATCAAAGCTCGTGGCGACGCGTGCAGCGGGGTTGGTAGATGCCCACCGACGTTGCCCGCCTCCAGCAAGCTACCAAGAAATACATCTTCTATTCCGGCTTTGACACCATGGATACCCAGTCGGCGCGCGAGGCGCTGCCGACCACCAAGCTCGCATGGTGCGAAAACCTGCAGATCGTCGGCCCCAACCAGCTGGTGGCCTGCAACGGCCCGGCTGCGCCGCTGACCCAGATCGCCGGCAAGGTCATCACCTCGCAGTTCTTCGCCAACTACACGCCGCCCGGTGGCGTGCAGACCGATTTCATCATCTGCTTCACCCAGGATGGCGCCGGCTATCAGGTCAATGCCGGGACTGGCGCGCAGGTGCAGTTTGCCTTGCCCAACACGTTCTCGACCACGCCCGACATGACGGTGTGGGCCTCGCAGCGCATTCTGATCGCTGACCCGACGGCCGGATACTGCACCTGGGACGGGCACGTGTTCGTGCAGTCGGGCGGGGTCTCTCCCAATATCGTGGTCACCAACGGAGGCTCCGGCTATGGCGCTCCCCCCACAGTCACCATCGGCGGAGGATCAGGAGCAGGCGCCACCGCTCACGCTATCATCACCGGTGGAGTGGTCACGTCCATTGTCCTCGATAACGCCGGAACGGGCTACAAAGCAGGCGATGTTCTCACGGTCTCTTTCGCCCCCGCATCAACAACTGCTGCCACGGCTATTGTCTGGCCTTTCTTCGCCCTCACCCCGACCACTCTTGCGGTTTACGCCGGGCGCGTCTGGCTGGCGGGCGCGCGCAACCTTACATGGACGGGCACAAAGGGCTTTGATGACTCGAACCCGGCGAATGCGTCGGGGTCAACGACCATAGCCGACGCCGATCTCGCGCACTCGATCACTGCCTTGCGAGCGCTCAACAACTTCCTGTATATTTTCGGCGATGCGGCGATCAAGCAAATTGGCACGATCACGGTCTCGGGCTCGACCACCGTATTCAATATTGTTACCCTGTCGTCAGACCAGGGTACACCGTTCCCGCGGGCGATTGCCTCCTATAATCGCCTCATCCTGTTCGCCAACAAGGTGGGTGTCTATGCGATCCTTGGTGCGTCGGTGGAAAAAGTCTCTGACCAGATGGATGGGGTGTTTTCGTCGCTGGACTATTCCCAGCCGTTTCAGGCCGCAGTCCAGGATTTGCACACGTCCCTGCACACCTTTCTACTGCTGGTGCGATACCGAGACCCGGTGGCGGGCATCACTCGATCTCTGATCCTGTGCTTCTACAAGAACAGATGGTTTGTCGCCAACCAGGGAAACAGCATCACCGCGATCTGCACCGCCCCGATCGGCGGGTTGATCGAGACCTTCTCCTCTTCCGGAGCCGACGTCACGCAGTTGTTTCAGAGCACGACGCCGGTGCCGTTCATCCTGCGCACCTCGCTCTCGGCCAACCAGGAGGCGCAGATCGGCAAGAAAGGGCTGCGCGTCGTCATTGCCGCCTCTTCGCAGACGCTCACCACCCTCCAGGGTTCGGCTGACTCGGAAAATCTCACCCCCGGGCGACCGTTCTCGTGGTCGACCGCGATCCCGATCACGTGGGTCAATAATGCTGGCCAGCTGATCCAGTGGGTCAACAACGCCAGCCAGCCGATCCAGTGGGTGGCGACCGGCTTCCTCTATCAGCGAGCCAATATCGACTCACGCGGGGTGTTTCTCGGGGTGACCTTGACCGGCAGCGTGGCGGGCGGATCGGGCGGCGCCAACACCGGCTTCATCCTCAACGGGGTCATCCTGGAGTACCAGGACGAGACAGTATTTGCTTCGAAGAACACCGCCTAGCGGCCGAACAGGTAAGAGACCCCGAGCAGAACAACAAAGACAAACAGCGTCCACTTGAGAATAGCCGCATGCCACTGTTCTTTCACGATATTGTTCTCCCCAAGGATACCACTGGATTTTCGATCTGGCTGCAGGAGCATTATTTGGAGCACCAGCAGTTCGTTTCAATATTCCAGGGTCGCTCCCCGGTTATTTTTATTCCAGATTACAACTTCGCCCTATGGGGCGACGATCGCAAGGTGATCGCGGCTTGGCTGGAGGCGCATGAGGCGACGCATCAAGCGCTGCGGACACAGACCAATGTTTCTGGTATAGACCTTGCAGACGTCGATCTGAGCAAGGAGGACGAATGGTTCTCGTGGATGGACAGTCACGCATCGGAGCATGCGGACATACGATCAGCGTTGGGGATCATCATCTGAGCGTGCAGGTCGAACCGCTGCGGCCGGATACGATCCCGGCTTGGATGTTCGGCGACCACGTCGAGGAGAGTTGCCCAAACAAGGAGGTTTTTAAGCTCAAACCTGACTGGGCCTATTACTTTCGCGAGCAGCGCGAGGGGCGCTTCTTTATGGTTAGTGCGCGCAACGAGAACTGGGACATTGTCGGCTATGTCGGCATGTTCATCCGCCCACACCATCACTACAGCGACGTCGTCATGGCGACCGACGACCTGCACTATCTTCTCCCCGCCTACCGCGGCCAAAAGCTCGGAGCGTTCATGCTGGCGTTCGCCGAGAAGGTGGCGGCTGAGAAGGGGGCGTCGATCTTTCTGATGCGCTGCAAGGCTAATCAGCCGCACGGAAAAATCTTCGAAGATATGGGCTACAAGCTCACTGATCTCACCTACCTGAAGGATATCCGCAATGCGCGCGCGTGACTGGCTCGATGATCCGCTGCCGTTTTGGTTTCTGTGCTCCGCCGATGATGACGGCGACGATGATGGTGGGGGCGGCAGCTCTGACGATGACGGCGGAACGGACGGCGGCGGTAAGGATACAGGTGGTACCGACGCGGGAGGCGGTGACACCGGCGGCTCCTCCGATCCCGGTGGTGGTGATGCCGGCACCGACACGACCGATACCGGTGACACCTCGTCAGAGACAGAGAAGGGCGACCAGAGCAGCACCAAGGGCGAGCAGACCAGCGGCTTCGGCGGCGACACAGGTAAAGACACCTCACCTGCGGCTGGTGACCGCGGCGAGCAGACCAGCGGCTTTTCCGGCAGCGACACCGCTGGTGCGGCGAGTTCGGAAACCGACAAGGGGGATCGCGGCGATACCGGCGCTCAGACCGGCGGGGTCGGCGGCGGTGGCGCCACTGATGATACTTCTCACGGTTTGGTCACCGACTCGGCACGCAGCGCGCTCGACAACGCCGGCATCGGCGATCTCGGGCCGGCGGTCGGCACCGCCTCGCCGGCATCGGCCGCAAGCGCGCAAGGCGTCGGTACCGGCGGCTTCTCCAGCGCCGCCGAAATCCTGGCGGGAGCAACGCCAAGCGTCGAGGCGTTGACAGCCAACCCGCCCGATACACCGACCGACGTGACCGACACGCCGGCCGAGGACCCGTTCGGGCAGCTGTCTGGCGGCACCCCTGGCGCACCGACCGGCACGGTGCAGACCGAGCGGATCACGGCTCCAGGAGGCGACCAAAATCTCGCGGCTCCGCAGCCGGCCGGCGGTACAAACACAACCACGGTTGCGGAAACCCCGCTGCAGGATATCAGCGTTGCCCCCACGATAACTCCGGAGAACTTCCCGGAGGCGCAGCCGCTCATTGACCCTTCTCAATTTACTGATCCAACTTTCAGGCCGCCGACACAAGGTCAGGACAATAGTGTAAATTTCCCGGCCCCGGGTCAGGCCCCCGGCGGGCAGACCATCAACTTCCCGGGACCCTCGCCTTCGCCGGAAACAGTGGTGGTCACAACTCCGGCCAGCGCTGCTGCGCAGCAGACAACCCCTGCTCCCGGTACTACGACGCCGGCCGCCACCACCACCCCTACGGACACGTTCAGGACCGCCAAGCCTCCAGGAGAAATCGACAACACCCCGGGAGCGAAAGCGACTATTGATGCGATCAACAATAACCAGCCGGCCCCAGGAGAAACGACCCCCTCGCCGATCAGTGGCAACAATGCGCCGTCCGGTCCGGCCCCTGATGGAATATCCGATGGCGCCACCCAGGCCCTCAACAACGCTTCCACGAGTGGGGGCGGTGCCGCTCTTCCTACCGGCCCGCAGATCACCGCTGAGTCGTTGATCAACCCGATCCCGGCTGACGGCACGACGCCTAACCCGGCTCCGGATGGGGTGACGGTAGGCGGGCTTCCTGACCCTGGATCGTTTCCCGGTCCAGGCGGCACCCCTTTGGGATATTTCGACGCCCAGGGGTTCTTCAACCCGATCCAGATGGGCGGGGCGGTGCCCCCCGGCGGCGTTCAAATCCCCGGCTTCACCCGGCAGGTTGGTAACCCGCAGCAGCAGGGTGACGGTGCCGCGCCGCTGGGATATCAGAACGTGCTCAACAACGCGATCGACACCGGGGTCGGTGACGGGGGAACAGCCTGATGGGTATCGGGATCGGTACTGAGGCACTGATCGGCGCGCTGTTCGGCGGTGGCGAGGTAGCGGCCGACCTTGGCATAGCTGGCGCCGATCTCGGACTTGATGCTGCCGCTGCTGGTGCCACCGATCTTGCCGGCGCCGGAGCGATTGATGCCGCAGGGGCGGGAGCGGAAGCAATTGATGCCGCCGCAGCCGGAGGTGCTGTGGATGCCGCCGGCACGGGCGCTGCGGAGGCCGGCGCGATCGATACCGGGCTCACTGCTGCCGATGCGGCAGGCGCGGCGGGCGCTGCTGGTGCGGTTGACACACTCGCGCCTCAGAGCGCTACCCAGGCGCTTAACTTCGCTTCTGCCGCTCCTGGTGCCACCTCCACCGGTGCCACCGGAGCGCTGAACGGCGCCAATCTCGCCAGCATTGGGGAAGGGAGCGCCAACGTTGCCTCGCTGCCGAGCTTTCAGTCGGCGTCCACCGAGCTTGCCTCCGGCAACCCGACGCTTGCGGCTGAACTCGGTCAGCTGCCGCCGGCCAATCTCAATACCGGACCAAGCGCGATCGAGGCGGTGGGCGGTTCTTCCACGCCGCTGGACATCGCCAATCTTGCCGCCGACCCCACGGCTGCGCCCGCGGCCGGGCAGGTAGCGCCGCAGAGCGCTGCCGACGCGCTCAACGGAGCCGGAGTGGCTCCCGATCGGCCGATCTTCAACAACGGCGTCGAGACCGGCATCCCCGGTGTCGGCCCGACCGCGCAGCCAGACACCGGCGGTCTTTCCGCCGGGGTGTCTAACTTCCTCAACAGTCCTTATACCAAGGCCGCCGAGCTGGCGCTGCCGGTGGGCTTCCTCGGCTATAATCTTCTCAAGGGCCCGCCGCCTCTGCCGTCGCAGGCAACTGCGGCGGTAGAGAACGCCAAGGCGAGCATCGGTCCCCTGCAGGGGCAGGCAACCCAGAATGTCCCGCTGTTCAATCAAACAGCGGCGCAGGACCTGAGCCTCGCCAATAACTTTCAGATCAGCCCGGCGCAGGCAGCCTCGATCCAGATTTTTGTGCAGAACGCGCAAAATCAACTGCGCCAGCAGATCGCCAACCAGGGAAACCAGAACGTCGAGGCGACCAGCGAATGGGCCCAGGGCAACCAGCAAATCCAGCAGCAGGCGCTGTCCATGCAGGTGCAGATGGTCAACCAGCTGATATCGACCGCGTTCCAGGCGGCCTCCGCCGCCAATGCCGGGGTCTCGACCGCGGTCAACGCCACCTCATCGCTCGACTCAACCTTGATGCAGGCGGCGCAAATCCAGGTGCAGCAGGACACGGCATTTCAGCAGTCGATCACCGGGGCACTGCAATCCTTCGGCATGCTCGCGGCTTTGAGTAATCTCAAGGTGACCGGCGCAACCCAGGTCTGATCATGGATTTCCTCCCTCAGACGATCGAACGGCTCCTCTTTGGAGACAACCCGCCGCCGCGCCCCCTGTTCGGCGGGACGCCCAACCAGCCGCAACCGCAACCTCAGCCGGTCAGCCTGCAGGAGGCGCTCGATCGGCCGGAGAGTATCTCGTTCAGCGATATTCCCGGGCTCGCCGCTCCCGGCGGGCCGGGCTCCGGGGATGATGCACCGGAGGCGCCGACCAAAGACCAGGAGCGGATCGCCGAGGAGCCCGCCGCCAAAGGCGATCGGCAGCCGGTCACCTCAGCCGCGGCCGGCAAGCCCGACGACGAGGATCGTATCGAGCGGCAGATCGAGCGCCTGGAGGGCGAAGGAAAAGATATCCTCAAGCGCAAAGGGGCCGCCAGCGAGAAGGCGATTGCCGACCTGCAGGGCGATATCGACAGCATGCAGGCGCCGCCGACGCTGGAGAAGATGCCCAACGCACCGCAGAATAATATTGCGCAGGGGGCGATGGAGTGGATGCAGATCGCGACCGTGCTGGGCGCCCTGGCGGGCGGCCGCGCTCGCGGCAACACCACCGCCGCTCTCAACGCCTTCGGCGGCGCCATCAAGGGCTTCACCCAGGGCAAGAAAGAGGAGTTCAACAACAACATAGAGGAGTGGAAGGTAGCGGCTGAGAAGGTCAAGACCGACAATCAGGCCAAGCTCGATCAGTATGATCTCATTTTCAAGAACAAGAAAATGAGTATGGACCTGAAGCTCGGCATGCTGCAGATCGCCGCCGAGCAGTACAAGGACGAGATCACCTACAACTTGGCAAGCCAGAGGAACTACACCACCCTCGCTGAGGTAAATCAGAGGGAAAAGCAGTTTCAGGCAACCCATGCGGAACGCCTGATATCGCTCCAGCTTCAGGCGGAAAGGCTGCAGGCCTCGATTAATGGCACGCTCTCCGGCCGGTCGCAGGTGCAAGCAGCGCTCAACATGTGGATGCGCGAGTATCGAGCCCAGAACGGCCATGACCCGTCCGCGCAGGAGTATGAGAAAAAGCTGATAGACCTTACGCGTGAGACTGCAGCCGGCAGGGCGGTCGGCGGTTATCAAGCCCGGGTGTCTACTTTCTCCAACGAGTTCAACCGGATGTACCCCACGGCCCTGACGCAGATCGCCGATTACTCGCAGGGAAAAGACAATAAATTTGTCCCTTGGAACCAGCTGCGGCAGATGTCGCAGCGACAGCTTAGCAATCCGCAGCTGGCCTCGTTGAAGCGCTCGCTGGACGCGCTGCGAAACTCTTATATCCGCACACTCAATCCTACGGGTCAATCCCGGGTGGCGGATCGTATCGAGGCACGCGCTGATGCCGTTCTCGACGCCGCCACCGGCCCGGCGTCGCTGGTTGCGCAGATCAAGATCATGCGGCAGGAGATCACCAATACCGAGAACGCCCTCAAGGACTCGGTTGACAGCATCACTGACATGCAGCGCTACGATCCTCTGGAGGCGCAGGAACTTGTTGACGAGGCTTGGCTCAAGGCGCAGTCCGGAACCAAGGCCTCCCGTGACAAAATCCCATGGGAGGTGATCCGCTGATGGCCGAGTATAAGGTTAGGGCGCCTGACGGTCATATTGTCACGTTGCGGGGTCCTGACGGCGCCAGCAACGAGGAGATCGTGGCGCAGGCGCAGCGGCTTTATCAACCGGGCGGTGGTGCTGGCGGGGACGAGGAGCCGCGCGGCGTTCTTGGGACGATCAAGGATTATACGGTCGACGCCCTCAAAGCCGTCCCGCGCAGCCTGGAGCTTGGCGCGGAGCATCTGGGTGGTTTCGCGGGCGATCTCGGCGAGTCCATGAATGCCGGCTTGGATTATCTCACCGGCGCCATCACCGGTGAGGACAGCACTTATTTCACCGACACCTCGAAAAAGTACGGCGCGCACATCCCGACCAGCGAGAGCATCGCCGCGCAACGAGAAAAACTGACCGGAAAATACGACGAGCCCCAATACATGCCGGGTAAGTTTATCCAATCGATCGGCGAGCAGGTACTTCCCTCGCTGGCGATGGGGCCGGCAAGCCCGGGCGCGCTTGCGCCCACAGGTGTGCGGGCGGCGGCCAAGACTGCGGCGCTGAGAAGTGCGGCGGGCAAAGCTCAGATCGCCAGCATCGTCGGAGCTGGTGCCGGCGAGGAGGCAGCGGCGGAGGGCGCCGAAGCGCTGGGAGCCGATCCCAATGATCCGACAGCCCGGATGGTAGGCGGCTTTATGGGCGGCGGCATCGGTGGCGCGCGCGCGGCAAGTAGGATTGAAAAGGCCGCGCGATCGAACGTGAATACCAACCTCAAGGCCGCCTCGCAGCGAGCCTACGCCAAGCTTGAGAACGCGCCTTTCACGCTCGCCAACTTTGCCTACATGAAGCTGCCGATGCAGATGCAGCTTGCTCTGGGAAAGCATATACGCACTGTTCTCGACAGCGGTCCCAACTATCTTGGGCCCGAGATCGCAAAAAAAACCTATCAGATACTGGGAAACAGGCTCGACAATGCGCGACCTATGCGCATGTCGGAGCTACTGGGACTGCATCAGTACCTTGGCAACATCGAATACGTTAAGGGCAAGGGCGGAGACTACGTTGCCGCCCAGATCGCCCGCGGTGAAATCCGCAACTTCATGCAGGGGATCGGTCTGAGCAAGCCGCTGACACAGGCGCTCGGCAACTGGGCGATGGCGATGAAGGTCCAGGATATCGAGAAGGCGCTGGAGGTTGCTCTCCGCCGCGCCGCTGTCAGCGGTACTGGCGCCAACGAGATCAACACAATGCGCCAGGAGATCAGGAAGATCGTGGACCACGCGGGGCGCATCAGCGGCTATCCACCCAATGTCAAAGAGCAGATGATCAGGGTCATCGAGGGGACGTATCTGGAGAACGCCGCACGCTGGGTCGGGAAGATCGCGGCGCCCAGCGGTCTGCACGGCGTGACGGCTGCGGTCATCATCACCCAGCTTGCCCACAGCCCGTTGTTTCTCGGTCTCGCCGGGACAGGCTATGCGGCCAAAAAGCTCGGCGACTATCTCACCCATAAGGAAATCACACGCATCGTTCATATGCTGCAGGAGAGCGCCCCGGTGAACAATGGCGTTCGCTCGATGAACCTCAACCTGCGCCAGATCGCCGCCGACACCGGCGGGCTGCGTGGTGAGATCGCCGGCACGCTCGGCGGCTATATGAGTTCCCAGTCGGTCATGGACAATCCCTCGGGAATACCGCTGCAGTGACTGAGAAAAAGCGCACAACCAAGAGCACGCTGCTCGACACGCTGGAAACGCAGGTGCTGGAGGTTCTCAAAAACAAGGATATAACCACCGCGGAGCGGCTCAAGGCGATCGAGACCGGGGCAAAAATACTGAGCATCCGCCACAAGCTCGATGGAGAAGGACATGGCGAAGGAAGCTTCTTCGGCAGCAGCGCCGCCAAATGAGGCGCTGCCAGCCGGCGTCGAGGTTGAGGAACTCTATGATGGCCCGGTGCCGGGGCAGGTGGTGAGCCATCCCGCCCAGCTGGTGCGGCCGATCCCGCAGCAGGTGCCGCCAAAGCAGGCCGACGTGTCATACACGACCCCCAAAAAGGACGAATACCCCGCCGCCGTGATGGTGGCGCTTGACGTGCTTTCCGCGCGGCTTTTGGGGCTGGTGGCGCTCGTCACCGGGTGTTTCATCTGGGGATTTGTAGTTTGGGACCCCAACCTCTGGCGCGTGATCGCGGCCAGCGCCTTCTCCGCTTTGGTGTTCCTGCCGATCATGGTAATCTACTGGAAGGCCGGTATGACAGGTGAAGGGAGTTGATCAAATGAAAACCTTAGAGCGCTTCCCGGGCCTTGTCGCCCTGGCTCTGGTTGCTGTGATCGTTGGCGGCTTCGCGTTGGCCGTGAAAAACGCCCCGCGCGTCGATTTCATCAAATACGCCAACGCCCAGCCGACCATCCTCAGCCCCAACGTCTACTTCTACTCCGCCGTTACCACGGCCCAGCAGCTGATCGGCGCCAACCCGTCACGTCACGGTTTACAGATTTGCAACTCGGGCGGCACTAACGCGCTCTGGATCATGCCCAACATCGCCACCATCAATACCGGCGCGGTGGTAGCTCCCGCCGCCAACGTCGGCATCCCGGTGCCAGCCATCGCCTCGAACGTGGCCTCCTGCTTCTCGCCGCCGACCAATGCGCCTTCGGTTGGCCAAGCGTGGCAGGGCTTCTCCACCACCACACCGGTCACCGTCCTGGAGTATCCATGATGCGCAAGCGCAAGGGTCGGCGGGGGCGCCGCTACTGATGCCACTCGCTTCCGGGTCATCGCCCGCGGTCCGTAGCCGCAACATCCGCGAGATGATCCGCGCCGGCCATCCGCGCCGGCAGGCGGTGGCGGCGGCCTTCCGCAAGGCACGCGAGAGCAAACGGCGCGGCCGCAGGGGGCGACGATGAGCGCAAGGCTGGGGACACCAGGAAGTCAGGTGGTGGCGGCAATCGCTGTTACCGCTAACGGGCGTGTAATCACTTTCTCCAAGGCGATCGTGGTGGCCTCGGTGGTGGCGGTGTGGGTCGCCAGCGGCACCGTGGGAAATCGCACCGTGCAGATGCTGGTCAAAGACGCGGCCGGAAATATCCTGCTGCGCCTGCCGCTGAACGTGGCGATCACCGCTGGCCAGACCGTAAATATTGTCTCGGTCAACGGCGCCTCGATTGCCAATTTTGCCACTACGCCGCTGATCCAGACCCTGCCGCTGCCGGCTGACATGCCTCTTGGTGATGGCGGATCGGTCACCTTCGTCGATACCGCCAACATCGATCCGACCGACACCTGCTCGATCCAGTGCATGGTGAGCAACTGAGCTAGCCCGTGTCCTGGCCCAATCCTCCATACCCGTTCGGCAACGCCACCTCGCCGGAGGCGATGAACCTGCTCGACAAGATGTTCGATCAGGTCGGCGCCATGATCGAGATACCCTGCACCGCCACCGGCACCAACGCGATCTCGCTCACTCCGCAGATTAACTGCCCGGCGCTCACCGCCATGAACAACATGGGCGGGTTCCGCTTTGTCGCTACCGCCACCTCGTCGGGAGCGGTGACGGCGCAGTACAACAATCTCGGGTTCTTCCCGGTCTATCACGCGGATGGCGCCACCCAGGCCAACATCGGCGACATCCTCACCGGGTTCGAATATGTGTTCCGGTTTTTCCAGGCGCTAACCGGCGGGCTCGGCGGCTTCCTGTTGGAGACGCCGGCCACCCCGGTGGTGACCCAGCCGTGGGGCATGCCGGGCGGGAGATTGACGCTGCAAAGCGCGATCCCGGTGATGCTCACCAACCAGCCGGCAGCGGTCACCGTCTGGTACGCGCCGTACGTTCATCAGTTCGTGCCGATTTTCAACGGCGCCAACATCCAACCTTATCAGTTCACCTCTAGCCTTTTGGATCAGGTAGGGCTTGCGCTCAATCTCGGCAGCAACTGGGCGGCCAACACCAATTTCGACGTGTTCTCAACTCTAGTGAACGGGGTGGCGGCGCTCTGCACGATACCGTGGGCAAGCAACGTCACCCGCGCTACCGGCCTCGCAATTTTTGGCGGGTTCCTGACTAACGCTGCCCCGGCGACCGCGCGCCTCACCAACACAACGACCTTCACGCTTGGCACGGGCCTGGGAACTTTTCTTGGCACCTTCCGCACCACCGCCGTGGCCGGGCAAAGCCAGTTTATCTTTGGCGGTTCCGGCGCCGGCGGAGTTGCCGCCTTCGCCCAGATTGCTAACTACTACAATCAAGTGCTCTATCAGTTTCAGGTCAATGACAATGCGGCGGCCTACACCTACACCAGCGCCGTTGCTCGCGCCGCTAATAATAGCACCGGCAACACCATCAACCTGCTCCAGTGCTCGGCCGAGAAAGCAATCCTGGCGTGGTATAATTTCGGTGTTACGCTCGTTGCCAATGGCGCGCAGGTGTTCCTTGGAATGTCCCTTGACGGTTCAAGTCTGGCAGAAAATTTCTTTCGCTACGTCAACCCGACCGGTGGCAGCAACTTCAACACCAACACTCCGACAATATCATTTGCGGCAAACGGGCTGCATACCCTCACCGCGAATGAGGCGAGTGACGGGGTGAATGCCAACGTGTTTAACATCAACTCCTTGAATAACCTCTCCTGCGCCGTCTGGTTGTAGCTCATGGCAAAGATCAACAATCTACAACTCTACCAGCAGACGATTGAGGCGCTGGCACCAATCGATGGAGTGGCGGCCGATGGGAGGATTTATTTCCGACCGGAGGCAACGCCTGCGCAGATCGCCGCCGCCAATGTCGCGGCCGCGACCTACACCGACGTCGCGCCGCAGATCGTGGCGATCGAGGCGCTGCTGGCGCTGATGACCGACCCGGAATACACCGCGCTCATAACCCAGGCGCAGAGCAGGCCGGCGCTGCACCGGATCATCTTTGCGGCGCGCCGGCTCGATCTCGCGCTCCCCGCCGTGCAGACCCTGATCAACAATCTGGTGACGGCCGGCGTGTTCACGGCCCAGCGGGCGCAGGTGATCTTTGCGCCGCCGCCGGCGCATCCTGACCCGGTGGTGACGCCGGTGCCGGCGCCCACTTCAGCGCTATGAGTTGAGCCCGGTCGGGCGCCACGGCATTATCGTGCCCTTGTTCTCCGCCCGCTCGGGATGGCGCCCGCAGCCGGCATCCTGCTGCACGATCGGGAAATAGGAGTTCACCATCGGCTGCAGCTGTGTTGGCTTGCTCGGATCGACCAGAGGTCCTGGCGCGACCGGCGCCATGCCCATGAACACCGGGGTTGGCGGCCCCCAGATGCACAGCCCGGCCGGCCCCGGTACCGGCTGGTGAAAATACGCACAGGTCTTGCAGGTGCAGTTGCCGATTGCGTCCTTGGCTGGGTTCATGGGAAGTCCTCTTGGTCGGCTACGGCCTGCGCGGCGATCTCAGCGTCGGCCATCTCCATGCGCTTTTTCAGATCGCTTTCCAGCCCACGGATGATGGTGCGGCCGTTCTCATCGCTGGAAAAGCGCCGCCAGAAGGTCTGGAAGATCGCCGAGCCGCGATCGGCGGCCTCGCGCGCCTCCGCTTCAAGCGCGGCAATCTGAGCGATTGAGCGCTTGCCGGCGGGCTTTGCTGGCGGTTTGGGCTGTGGGCGCTTGAGCGCCTCCGGGATCGGCCCCGGGTCGCCGGGCTCGTCCGGTGGCGGGCTACGCTCAGTCACGATCTCCACCGGGGGCATCGGCGGCGCGTGCTCGATCACCGGACGCATGACGTCAGGCGCAGCCACCGGCTTGTGCTCGGCCGCCTCCTCTTCCGGCATCTCCTCCTCACTCAAGAGCCCGGAGAGTTCCTGCGGGAAGGCGCGCCGCAGCGCCAATGCCTCTGCGCACTTGGCAATCATCAGCGGCCCCATGCGCAGCCAGCTGCGGGTGAGATCGCCCTTGCTGGACTTCTGCGCATAGGTTTCCCAGTCGGCGACCGACCAGAGCGGCTCCTTGAAGTCGGAGCGCAGCACGCCAATCTTGGCGGCGATCGGGTGGTCGAACTGCTTCTCCGGCAGCCACAGGTCCTGCCAGCCGGTGTTCTTGCCATACCAGAACGGCCCCAGCTGCCCGGCATATTTGCCGGTTCGCTCGGCGATCAACCGGAACCCATCGATCCCGGTCTGGATCGTCATCGCCCGCACGTCCTTCCACTTCCCGGTGGCCGGATCGCGCACCGACGCCCAGCGGAACACACAGTAGATTTGCTTGGCCAGAGGATCGAGCCCGGTGCGGCGGCAGTGGTATAAAAACAGCGCAAGCTCGTCGTCACTGGCGCCCGCCGCCACCTGTGACTTGATCAGCAGGACCTGATCGTTTGTGAAGTTGATAACCGACCGCCCGGGGGTCGCTGCTGGGTTTTGATGCACCACGGGCAAATCGTCGGACAATGGATAAGACATTGTTGAGGCCTCTCCCTCCATGACAGGTTAGCGAATAGATGACGGATCGGTGAACCCCATCGAGACACACAAAGGAAGCGCATCCATGACCGCTGCCTCGCCGTGTGTGGTGGGCCTTGGGTAGGCCCATGGCGCGCAAGACCAGATCGATCTCGCGCGCCATGTTGCGGCTGCTCACAGCGGCGAATGCCCGCGCACGTTTTTCAGCACCCGCAGCGGCCGGCGCAGGCCCAGGTTTTCGTGCTTCCTGTCCCTGTGCACGCGCTTGTTGTCCGCGTAGCGGTGGGCGCGGACACCGACCCGCTGCGACTTGTAGACCCGGTGCAGCATGTACGTGCCGGCCTGGAACCCGCCGCCGCGATCGAACGAGACAAGCTCGGTCCTGAGCGGGGCGCTGGTCAGATAGCGCGTCCAGGGACCGTTCGCCTTTTTACGAACATAGACGCGGGTCATGTGGACCCGCACCTCGTGCGCGTGAACGCAACGTCGCACCGCCAGCGCCATGGCGCATGTGTCGGGTTCCTTGCGATCGGCGCGGGTGATGTCGCTATCAATCACCGTGATATGGAGCGGGGCCTTGGCGTCGAACACCACGCCTCCCTCAAGGTCGCGCGGGCCGGCATCGGCAGTCAGTTTTGTCAGCTTGATCTTGGTCATCGGTAGCTTTCCTTTCATTGATCGATCTTGACGGTGTGGGGCAGATGGTTGCGCAGGCCCTTGTTAATCGCGTGGATCAGGCCCATCGCACAGTTACGATAGCCCTTGCCGCCGCCGTAGAGGTTGGC
>Ga0126381_100001312_pt1 | contig 26827 bp, 18 predicted proteins | sample PanSoiMetPlot_28_FD_96465 | JGI IMG/M metagenome (GOLD analysis project Ga0126381, IMG submission 96465) | Tropical forest soil microbial communities from Panama - MetaG Plot_28 | ecosystem: Environmental > Terrestrial > Soil > Tropical forest > Bulk soil | place: Panama | collected 2016-02-17
CTGCGTCGGGCGGCGCCAGAAGTTTGCCCGGCGCTCGGTAACCAGGAACGAAGCATTCCGGAAAGCAGATGATGCCGGCGCCCTCTGCCGATGCCCGGGCGATGGCTTCTTGGGCCAGGATCACAGACTGCTCTGGCGTCGCTGGGAATCGCATATTGGCCAGTGCGATTCGAAACATCGTCATTCCCGAGTCACCCAATTATTACTGCCAGACTCTTCATTCATCGGCCGCTTTGACGCTCTCCATTAAGCCGAAAAAACCCTCGGCGAGAGTGGGATGAATGTAGATTGCCCCTTTCAGAAGCGGGTAGGGTTTGTCGGCGAGCCTCAGGGTTGACAGAATCTGCACCAGTTCACCGCCCTCGGTTGACAGGATGGACGCCCCTATTACGCGGTCAGTATCGGCATCGACGACAAGCTTCATGGTTCCTGCTGTTTCGGATCGTTCGATCGCCCGGGCGACAGAAGTCATCGGGTTCCTGCCGATTTTCAATTTTCGGCCCTGTGCGCGGGCCGCTTTCTCCGTTAGACCGACCCTCCCGAGGGTCGGATCCGTGTACACAGCGTAAGGTACAATCCGCGATGCCGTGCTCAGGCGTTTATCTTCGTAGAGATTGCCATAAATGATCTGAAAATCGTTGTACGAGATGTGCGTAAAAGCTGGTCCGCCTGTCACATCCCCAATCGCCCAGATATCGGGCGCCGTTGTCTCCAGCCGCTCGTTTACCGTAATAAAACCTCTGGCGTTCGTCTCCACACCTGTTTTGGATAAGTCGAGATCCTGGGTCTGGGGCGTGCGGCCGGTGGCTACCAGCAGATGTGATCCCCTCAGAATCTGCGGTCCTGCCGCTCTATCGACGGTGAGTTCAATGTCCCTGCTTTGACCGCGCGCCTTGCTCGCGCGCCCTGCCAGAATAAACTTCACTCCCTCTGCTTCCAGAGATCGCCGCAGTTCATCCGTTATGTCAGCGTCCTCGTTGGGCAAGATCCGCTCCGCGCTTTGTATGACTGTGACCTCGCTGCCAAAACGCCGGAACATCTGGCCGAACTCCAGGCCTACGTATCCGCCGCCCAAAACGAGTAAGTGCGCCGGTAAATCTTCCAACTCCAGCAGGCTGACATTCGTCAAGTAAGGAACGGAGCTCAGACCCTCGATGGCCGGGATGGTGGGCTTCGAACCCGTGTCGATGAAGATACGGTGGCCTTCGATGACCTCATCACCGACTTGGATCTGCTTGGGCCCGACAAATCGGCCGCGCTTCCGATAAAGCGTCACGTGGTCATTCGAATCGAAACTTTTCTCCCAGCCTGTTCGAAACCTCATGACTACTTCGCTCTTGCGGCGCACAATCGACGGAAGATCGATAACAACGTCGTTTGCCCGGACACCCCAGCGCGTCGCGTTACGCGCGTAGTGCGCTACCTGGGCGCTGGCGACCATGGTCTTTGTTGGCGTACAGCCGGTGTTAATGCACGTACCGCCCAGATGATCCGATTCGATCATCGCGACGTGTTCCCCAATGTCCGCCAGCTTTCGCGCAAGTGGATTGCCCCCCTGACCTGAACCGAGCACGACAGCATCGAATTTCCGAATCTGTTTCGACATAAACCTCCTGCGGCCTTCGGGACTTCAAAGGTTAGCGTATCCTGCCGAGTCCCCGGCTGCTCCATGTTGGTCTGTAAGATACGAGTGAACGATCAACTCGCTCTATGGGCCTCAAAGAATACGCCCGGAAAAGGAACTTCCAGAAGACTCCCGAGCCGCCGCCTGAAGAACCAAAAGCCGAAAAGAGTCAGGCTGGGGGATTCTTCTGTGTTCAACGTCACGACGCGACACGTCTGCACTATGACTTTCGTCTGGAAGTTGGTGGCGTGCTGGTCAGTTGGGCGGTTCCGAAGGGCCCTAGTTTGGATCCCGCCCGTAAGGCTCTGGCGATGAAGGTGGAAGATCATCCGCTCGATTACGGAACGTTCGAAGGCAATATCCCGGAGGGCAACTATGGCGGCGGCAGCGTCATGCTCTGGGACAAAGGCACTTACGACGTCCTCGAGGGCCTTCCCGCACAAGCGCAATTAGATCGCGGCGACCTTAAGTTTGCCTTGCATGGCGCCAAGTTGAACGGCGCATTTGCGATTGTTCGTATGAAACGCGCGGCCAAAGGAAATGAATGGCTCCTCATCAAGAAGAAGGACGAATTTGCCGTTCCGGACTACGACATCGATCAGTTTGCCTGGAGCGTCGCGACGCGGCGCACCCAGGAGGAGATTGCCGAAGAGATTGAGCCCCTTCGCGTTGAGGATGTGAAGGGTGTGCGCAAAGCCGCTCCTCCGGCGACGTTGGAGGCAATGCTCGCCACCGCGGTTACAAAGCCGCCGCCCGGTTCCAACTGGCTCTACGAAATTAAGTGGGACGGGATTCGCGCTCTCTGTCTTATCAAGAATGGCTCGCTTCAGATTCATTCTCGTCGCGGCATTCGGTGTGAAAAGCAGTATCCCGAATTCCACGAACTTCCAGAACATATCAACGCTAAGACAGCGTGGCTGGATGGCGAGATCTGCGTTCTCAACGAAGAAGGACGCGCCCGCTTTGAGCTGATTCAACCCCGCATCTCAGCAAATCTCAACGCGGTTCCACGCCTGGCGGAAGCCGCGCCCGCCACCCTTTTCCTGTTTGATCTGCTCTATCTCGATGGCTACGATCTCCGCGGCGTCGCTCTGGAAGATCGCAAGCGTCTTCTGAGCAGCATTGTTACGGCCACCGACCAAATTCGCATCTCGGAAACGTTCAACGCCGAGGGCGGCGAGATGTTTGAAGCGGCCCGCGAGATGGGACTAGAGGGCGTCTTGGCCAAAGATCGTCGCAGCACCTATGAATCCGGCCGCTCGACTCGCTGGCTGAAGTTGAAAGTGCAGAACGAGCAGGAGTTCGTAATCGTTGGTTTTACTAAGGGCGAACGTGATTACTTCGGCGCGCTCATTCTGGCTGTAAATGACAACGGCGAATTCCGGCACGTTGGTCAGGTCGGTACCGGCTTCGACCACAAGCAGATGAGGACGATTTACAACGAACTCGAGCCGCTAATCACGAGAACCAACCCGTTAGTAAATAAGCCGCGCATTAAGGACGCAACCTGGGTGCGCCCGGAACTGGTTTGTCAGGTACGCTTTCTTGAATGGACAAAGGACAAGGTCTTGCGCGCACCCGTTTTTGTTGGGCTTCGTCAGGACAAGGCCGCTCGGGAAGCAGTTCGCGAGCAACCGGTTGAACCCGCTGAAATTGAACCTGCTGAAAAGGATCGTGAAGCAGAGCCCGATGAACTCGGCCTCAGCGGCCGCGACGCGACTGTCGAAGTCGACGGGCACCGCCTGAAATTCACCAATCTCGATAAGGTCTACTTTTCAAATGACGGTTGGAAGAAGCGCGATTTACTTGAGTTTTATGACCGCGTTTCGCCATGGCTGCTACCCCATTTGCAAGATCGGCCGCTGTCAATGAAGCGCTATCCGGACGGGATCGCCGGAGACTACTTCTTTCAGAAGAATGCACCCAGCCACTTTCCTAAGTGGCTCCATCTGGAGCCCATCACCGAACATCACCCGCCAAAGGTAAACCACTATCCTGTGGCGAACGATCGTGCCAGCCTACTCTACTTGGTGAACCTTGGTTGCATCGACCACAATCCGTGGATGAGCCGCATTGGCACCCTGGAGAATCCCGACTGGATGTTGCTCGATCTGGATCCCGTTGACACCGGCTTCGATCACATTGTGGAAGCAATGCTCCTGGTTCGCGAAGTGTTGTCTCAAGTGGGACTCAAGGGTTATCCCAAAACGACAGGCGGGGACGGAATGCACATCTACGTTCCGTTGGATCCGGTTTACACCTACGAGCAGGTTCGAAGCTTCGCCGAAATCCTTACGCACCTGGCGCTCGATCGCGAGCCGAACCTGTTCACGACGCCGCGTAGCGTCGGCAAGCGAAAAAAGGGACGGGTCTATTTTGATTACCTTCAAATTGGGACCGGAAAGACAATCGCCGCTCCGTATGTGGTTCGCGCGCATGACGGAGCGCCGGTCGCCACGCCGCTCGACTGGAAAGAAGTGAAACAAGGACTCCGGCCAAACGACTTCCGGATCGACAATACGATCGAACGCTTTCAGCGCGTGGGCGATCTGTTCGCACCGGTACTGCAAGGCGGCCAAAGTCTGGAAAGCGCGCTGGAGCTTGTTAAATCCTGACCGTCACGCAGCGCCATTCCTGTTCATTCGAAATATCCGCTGCGTCGAAGAATCCCTTGAAGACGTCTGCCTCCCATTCGGGGAATCCTGTCAGGATGAGAAATCCGCCTGTTCGTGTAATGCGCGTCAGGTCATCAAGTATCGAAATCAATACCGTCGCGTTGATGTTCGCTATTGCTATGTCTGCATAAGCGTCCGGCAGGCAATCTGCTGACCCTGCGGCAAGCGCAGGAATGAGTTGATTCAGGTCAAAATTCTGTTTGGCAGCAGCAAGGGCCGCCTCGTCAACATCGATACCGACTGCCGAAGCAGCGCCGAGGCGTAGAGCGGCAATCGCTAGGATTCCAGATCCGGTGCCGATATCCGCAACCCGGTCACCATTGCGAAGGTGCTTCTCAAGTGCTGCCAGTGCCAATTGCGAGCACGGGTGCTCCCCTGTCCCGCAAGCGAGGCCCGGATTGTGGACCACTCGCACCCGTCCAGCCGGGGTTCGTTCGTTGTCCCAGAGGGGCGCGAGAAATATCTGCTCGCCGATTTTCCGCGCCGGCCACGCCCGAATCGTCTCACGAAACCAATCCGTGTCGTTTTCCTGTTGCCACTTCGGAGAATGTTGGTCGAACCGGGCAAGGAGCGCCGGCCGCAGCCCGCTCGTTTCGAAGCTGGCGATCAGAACAACCTGGCCGTCGTGTTCGGCTTCCTGAATCCCGGCCGTGCCTGCTTCCCACAACTCGGCTGAGATCCGATCGATTTCCGCCGTTGTACAGGTGAGACGAAGAGAGTACATCTACACAGCTTGTGGCAGCCGGACCGGGCGCGACCAACTGTCGGCCTGCCGGAATCTCTGCTGCAGCCCGCTACGCCGGCTTTTGCCGCGATGCCTTGTACTCCGCACGGACCTTTCGAATCTGCGTCGCATGATTCTCCGCGTGCTCGGCAAACAGGCGCACGAGGTCGAGCAAGGTCATCTTCCCGCGCCTGGCGTGCATACCGGTTCGCGAAAACATTTCTTCCGGCAAATCTTTCAAAAGGGCGTAATTATCGCCGCGGAGGTGGCGCATCGTATCCAAGGCTTGCGACGGCTTCCGTTTGGCGTAGTCGGTCCTTTCGGCCCAGGCGTTCTGGTCATAAGGTATCAACGACGGGTTGTCCTCAGCTATGACACTGCGCAAGCGGCCAACGGATACTGCCTCCGAGTCTGCGAGATGCGCCACGATCTGACGCACGCTCCACTTGTCCGGCCCAGATTTGAAATCCAATTCGGGGCCCGCCGCGCCAGTAATTGCAACCGCAACCAGTTCCGCACCGCGCCGGTACCGCTCAAGTAGTTCCGCTATTTCGCTCATAGAAACTCCCATCATCTCGCACAATGGAGGCAGTGCAGCCGCTGCCGATCGACCCACTGATACCTGAAATCGTCCGATCCGTCGAGCGGCATCCGATCACGCTGTTGCAAGCAGAACCCGGCGCCGGTAAGACCACCCGGGTGCCTCCGGCGCTGTTCAGGGCTGGACTATCCGAAATCTATGTACTCGAGCCGAGGCGTCTCGCAGCACGGATGGCCGCCCGCCGTGTTGCAGAAGAGGCTGGCGAGCAATTGGGCGATACCATCGGTTACCAGGTTCGCTTTGAGGAGGCCAGTAGCCATAGCACTCGCCTTTGGTATCTCACCGAAGGAGTATTGACCAGAAAGCTGGTCACGGATCCCGCTCTTCGCCGAGCCCGCGTCGTAGTTCTCGATGAATTTCACGAGCGGCACCTTGAGACCGACTTCGCACTCGCGCTCCTCCGCTCACTGCAGCATCGTCGAAGCGATCTTCATCTGCTCATCATGTCGGCAACGCTTGCGGACGGCGAACTCGCCGTGAAACTTGACAATCCGCCGCTGATTCGCGCTTCTGGGCGGCAGTTCCCAGTGAGTATCCAGTACACGCCGCACTCCGCCGAACCCCTCGAGCAGCAGGTCGCCTCGGCCGCTACCATCGCATTGAAGGAAACGCCGGGCCACATATTGGTCTTTCTACCAGGAGCCTCCGAAATACGAAAGGCGATCAACGCGTGCCAATTCTTAGCGCGCCAGGCAGGAGCGATAGTACTGCCTCTTCACGGTGATCTAACACCTGATCAGCAGGATGCCGCGGTATCTCCAAGCGCTGCGCGCAAGATTATCTGTTCCACCAACGTCGCCGAAACCTCGATCACGATTGACGGTGTTCAGGCAGTTATCGATAGCGGCCTGGCCCGCCTCATGACGCATTCCCCTTGGAGCGGTCTTTCGCGGCTTCGCGTGCAGAAGATCAGCAAGGCATCGACGATCCAGCGTGCAGGCCGGGCCGGGCGAACTGGGCCGGGTATCGCAATCCGGCTGTACACCGAACCTGATTTCGTTCGAAGAGCCGAAGGAATTCCGCCAGCGATCACTCGCGAGGATCTTACCGGCCTTCTGTTACAGCTCGCTTTGATGGGTTTTCGCTGGAACGAACTCCGATGGATTGACGACCCGGCACCCGAAATGCGCGCTCACGCTCAGGATTTATTAAGGCGGCTTGGCGCTATCGGCTTGTCAGGGGACATAACGGCTCTAGGTCGCGGCATTGCGAAACTTCCCGTTCATCCTCGGTTGGCCCGGTTCATACTCCAGGCGCTTGAGCTCGGTGTGCATCGCGAAGCCTGCGAAGTGGCCGCCCGGCTCTCTGAGGATCGTATCTGGATCGACGAACAAACGCGGGGCGGGTTCAGTACAGACATCGAGGCGATGCTCGCTGCAGCCTCGTCTCACGCGGCACGCCGCCTTCAGGCACAGTTGCTGGGGATGGTACGCTCATCCGGCTCGCGTCAGCCTGATCCGGATGGTTTGGGGAAGGCATTCCTCGCGGCGTACCCGGACCGGGTTGCGCGCAGACGCAGCGAAATACTTCTGCTGTCAAACGGCGCTTCCGCAAGACTTGACCGGGCGAGCCATGTTCATTCCGAATTTCTGGTCGCGATTGAGGTGGACGATCGCAACCAGGGGGCAACCCCCCTGATTCGAGTTGCGAACGGAATCGAGCCCGACTGGCTTTTGGATCAATTCCCTGATCGCATTGCAACGCGCGAAGAAATCGCCTGGAATCGGGAAGCGGAACGCGTCGAGCAAGTGAATTCACTTCTGTATGACCAACTTGTGATTGACGAGTCGCGGTGCGCGCCCTCCGAATCCGTCACAACCGCCCAGCTGTTGGCGGAAAAGGCCCTGGAGGCGGGCGTCGAACGTTTTACGGATGCGGAGGAACTCGGTCGTTTCCTTCGCCGCATCCATTTTGCCGCTCGACACTCGACGGTTGTGATTCCAAACGATCTGGTTGCTGCCGCCATTCGGGAGCTCGCTGTTGGGCTGAACAGTTTCGCTCAGCTCCGCGATGCGGCGAGGAATGACGGCCTGCTGGCGGTATTGCAGTCGCGATTACCCATCCGCGAGATTGAGGAGGTCGCGCCAGCATTTGTAGCGCTCCCCGGCAGACGCCGCGCACGCATCGACTATCATGACGATCGTTCCCCCTCTGTCGCTTCGCGCCTCCAGGATTTCTTCGGCATGAACGAAACGCCTACCGTGGCCCGCGGAACAGTGCCGCTGGTCGTGCAGTTATTGGCGCCCAATCAGCGCCCGGTGCAAGTTACGACAGACCTGGTCAGCTTTTGGAAGAACCTTTATCCGCAACTCCGTCGTGAACTGGGACGCCGCTATCCGAAGCACGCCTGGCCGGAGATTCCGCATTAGAGAGTTTTTGGCCGAGAATCTTCTCGAGGATCGGTGGAATTTCGAACACGGCGCGATTTTCGAGCGCAGCTATCTTCGCTTTCATCGCGGTCAGATGATTGCCCGTGAGAAGCTCTCGCACGGCAGACTCAATGCCGCGAAAGTTGTGTAAGACCACACCTACGCCCTGCTCCAGAACCCAATCTGCGTTGTATCGTTCCTGCGGAAGCGTCCAGGCGTTCCGCTCGACAATGACAGGCAGTTTCATCTGAATCGCTTCCGAAATGCTGCCCGGTCCCGGCTTTCCGATGAAAAAGTCGGCAAGGCGCATATAGTGGGGAATCTCTTTTGTAAAACCTTCGACAAGAATGATGTTCCTGGAGTGCAGCCGCTTCAACCGTTCTCGCAGCTTCGTGTTGCGGCCGCAGATCAAGATCAGTTGGAGCTCCAGCAAGCCGTTCCCAAGCCGCTCGGCGATCTCATACATGACGTTGGAGCCAGCTCCGCCGAACAGCACGAGAGCCACTGGCAGATCGGGTCGAAGTCCCAGCCTCTCGCGCTCCTCGACACGATCGAAATCGGGGGGATCGTAAAACTGCGGCCGAAGAATCATACCGCTGGTTCGGAACAGCCGTGAACTCCCATATCCCATCGCGGCGGCCTGTTCCATGGCGCGTTGGGTACCGCAGATCAGGTACTGTGGTTGCCGCTCGATCCAGAAATGAGGTGGATAGTCGGCGAGGTCTGTCATCACGGTCACGAGAGGAACCCCGGGTAGCGCGAGTTCCAGGCTCCGAAACAACGCCCGGTTAAAATTCGGCACGAGCGAAACGACCATGTCTGGACTTTCCTGCTGCCAATATGTTTTGAGCAAACGAATCTGTGCTGGTTGATATGCGCGGATCACTCCGTGCATCAAGCGCAGTAACGGAGTGGAGCCGAAAGTCCAACCCTTCGCCAGCGCCAGATTGTAGATGTCTTGCAGCCGGATACCCGTCACTTTGCGAAATATGTCGAGTGAATCGAGCACTTCCTGCAGGTTGACGAGCCTGACCTGCCACTCGTATCCGCTCGAAGCAATCACGCTCTGAAGAGCGATGGCCGCGCTGCGGTGGCCGCCCCCCGCGTCGAAATAGACAAAATCCAGAGTGTGTCCGTTCGGCAATATTCATCCTACTCGGCCTTGTTCAGTTTTCGTTAGCGATGGGATCTTTCCGTTTGCAATCAACATCGGGCTGCTATAGGATTATTCCAACCGGAGGACGTAAAGCATGGCCCACTATCTGTTGCAGGTCTCCTATACTCCCGAAGCCTGGGCGGCGCTTGTTCGCAAGCCGCAGGATCGCGGCGAAGCAGTTCGACGCCCGGTCGAGAATCTGGGTGGCAAAATCGAGCGAATCTGGCTGGCGTTTGGGGAGGATGATGTTGTTGCAATTCTCGAAATGCCGGATAACATCGCCGCGGCCGCCATCTCGATCGCCTTTAGCGCTGGCGGCGCTTGTAAGAAGGTCAAAACGACCCCCTTGCTGTCCATCCCGGACGGCATCGAAGCAATGAAGCGTGCCGCAAAATGCGGTTACAAGCCAGCTCCCAAGCCCGCTTCTGCTTAGCCAGCTCGAAATTGCAAAGTACACCCCGCGCATTTTGTGCTTGCTAGCACACAGACGGGCCTTACTAAGTTGAAGAAAAGAAGCGTCTGCTCGCGGTATTCACTAACGATTCGCTGAGTGTTCACGGTAGTGTAACCTGAACTGCATTAAAAAGAAGGCAGCGAGGGCGAGACCGTGCTCAATCCCGTAAACTGGATAGCAAAGAGGGTCGTGTCATGACGGCCCATCACTTGATGCTTCACTTTATTGCTACGCGCGATTACAAGCTAATGCGCAAGGTAAATAAGTGGCCCGCGCCGAGATGGATCCGCTTGTGGGCAATTGCGGCAACCCGCGCGGGGGATGGCTGGTTATGGTATCTCACCGGCCTCTTCGTCTTGTTACTCGGGGGAGACGACCGCTTGACGGCAACCGCCGCCGCTGGGTCTGCTGCTCTGGTTGGTGTGGGCCTCTTCATGTTGCTGAAAAAAATTTCGGGGCGGAAGCGCCCCTGCGAAATCGAACCCCACTGTTGGGCCACTCTTCTTCCTCCCGACCAGTTTTCCTTCCCGTCCGGCCACACCATTACCGCATTTGCGGTCGCGATCGCATTGGGAGAGTTTTACCCTGCGCTGCTTCCGGCACTCCTGTTTTGTGCCCTCAGCGTGGCTATCTCACGCATTCTGCTTGGTATGCACTTTCTGAGCGATGTCGTAGTCGGAGCTCTCATCGGTGTCGGGCTGGCGCTCAGCAGCCACCGCCTTTTTGCCTGAATCACGCGAACGAACCGTCTAGTGCCGATCTGAACGCCCGGCCGCCTCACGTTCTTCGTACATCGCTATAGTGGAATTGGCCATCACCACCACGGCCGAGTTGGAGAGCGCGCTGGAACAGACTCCGGCAAACCTTCATGCTGCGCCGAACGCTTCTTTATCTTTCGGGGCGAAGCTGGCTCCGCCGCTGGATGGAAGAATCATCCCTCTCGCGCAGGTTCACCTCGCGGTTCATCGCCGGCCGTTCCCTTCAGGAAGGCATTCGCGTGCTTCAACGCCTCTCGAAAGAGCGAATTTTCGGCACGCTGGATTTCCTGGGAGAAAACGTCACGTCGCTGCAAGATGCCGGGAGGTCCAGAGACTCTTATCTCGCTGCATTAAGTGAAATCGAGCGAGCCGCTCTTCCCGCTACGATTTCAATCAAGCTGACACAACTGGGTCTCGACTTCTCTCAGGCGGCTTGCCACGCAAACGTCACCGCCCTGGTTGAGCGGGCGCAGGCGATAGGAAGCCGTGTCGAGATCGACATGGAATCGAGTTCCTACACCGGTCGAACCTTGGAAATGGTCTACAGTCTTCAGGAGTCGTTTCCGGAGCATGTTCGCGCGGTGATCCAAGCCTATCTGTACCGGAGCGAGGCTGACATCAGAATGCTATGCACGCAAAAGATTCCCGTCCGGCTTTGCAAAGGAGCCTACGGCGAGCCGCCGACCGTGGCGTTCCCCAGGAAGTCCGAAGTCGATGACAATTACGTGAGATTGATGAAGTTGTTGCTGGTGGAAGGAACGTATCCCGCGATTGCCAGCCACGATGAGGCGATTCTTCGCGCGGCGGTTCGGCATATCAAGGAACATAATCTCGCTGCAGATCGTTTTGAATTCCAGATGCTGTTTGGAATACGGCGGGATCTGCAACGTGAGCTGGTTTCGCAGGGTTTTCCCCTACGGCTCTATGTACCCTATGGCGACGCCTGGTATCCCTATTTCATGCGGCGCCTGGCGGAACGGCCCGCGAACCTCCTTTTCCTGGCTAAGAATCTCGTTCGGAGCTGATACGGTACCGTCGCAACCTCCACGATAAAAAAGGAGTCTAATAGAAGAAATGAAGTACTGGCTCTATCTCGCCGCCAAGCTTTTGCTTGGTGCTGGAGCCGTGTACGGCTTGCAAGCCGCACTCATTTCGTTCTATCCGCAAGCTCCTGATCCCCTTCCCCGATTCGGACCTGCACAGCCGCTATTTCTGCACGATATGTTGTTCACGTTTGCCACCCTGGGAGTCTGGCTGATCGGCGCGGCTGTGCTGTTTGCAATCCTCTGGGACCAGAGACGGCGTTGCCGTACCTGCCTGCACAAGCTGATTATGCCTTTGCGAATCGGTTCGTGGGGAAATATCGTCACGTACGGAAGACCGCAAACCGAATGGATCTGCCCGTTTGGCCATGGCACTCTCCGCATAGAAGAGTTGCAGATCACCGGGCGGCAATCTCCGGATTGGGAACCGCACGACGACGACATCTGGAAAGAGCTAGAATCGTACTATCAGGCCCGGAAATAGTAACTTAGGGGAGCACCGGGCGTCCAAAACGTTGAGATTGCCGATCTAGACGAGCTACACGTTTGCCCGTACGCATTAAACTTCCTGGCAGGAAAACCCCTGGCCGCTCCGGCTCACAGACTCTGGTTGTGCCGGTCAAATACATTGTTCTCTTTGGCGCCATCGCTGTGTCTCTGGCGTTCGTGGTCGTGATGTCCGTTCTGTACGCAAAGTACGCTCGCTTAACGGACGAGAAGCTGGCGCAGGGACCCTTTCCGAATTCTTCACTGCTGTATGCCGCGCCCGAACTGGTCGGCATTGGCGACCCCGGTACCCCACTTCAATTGGCATCCCGTCTCCGAGAGAGCGGGTATGGAGAGGACGCGCACACGAACCCGACTGGCTGGTATCACCTACGGCCGGATGCAATCGAGATATTCCCGGGCGATCGATCCTCGACAGACTCCGAGCCAGGAGTGCTCCGTTTTGGCGACGGTCGAATTTCATCCATCATTGCGCTGAGTGATAACACCCCACGCACGGAATACACGCTCGAGCCGCAGCTACTGAGCAGCTTATACGATAAGAATCGCGAAAAGCGGCGGCTGGTGAGATACGACGATATCCCACCCATCCTGGTACAGGCGGTCATTTCAATTGAGGACAAGCGCTTCTTCCAGCACTCGGGCTTTGATCCCATCCGAATCGTGAAGGCGGTTTGGGTTGACCTCAGAGAGCAGCGTAAAGACCAGGGCGCCTCTACTCTTACACAGCAATTGGCTCGCAATCTATGGCTTGACAGCCGGAAAACATGGGGACGCAAGTTTGACGAGCTGCTGATCACCGTCCACCTCGAGCGCAAACTCACCAAACAGAAAATCTTTGAATACTACGCGAACCAGGTCGACCTCGGCCGCCGCGGCTCGTTTGCCATTCGTGGTTTTGGGGAGGCGTCCCAAGCATACTTTGGTAAAGACATCCGCTCGCTGACCCTTCCGGAAGCTGCTACGCTCGCGGGCCTGATTCAGGAACCCAGCAGAAGGAATCCCGTTCGGTGGCCGGACCGCGCGAAGGGCCGCCGCAATGTTGTGCTCCAGCAAATGCTGGATAATGGCTACATTTCTCAAAGCCAGCATGATATGGCCGTCGAAGCTCCTCTGGTAATTGCGAAACAGGGCATCGAATCAGCCGACGCTCCCTATTTTGTGGATTTGGTGAATGAGCGCCTGACCGACGAGTTTCAGGACCGCGACTTCGGCGATTCTGGTTCGAAGATCTACACGACACTTGATCCGGATCTGCAGCGTGATGCAGCCGAAGCTGTTGCCAACGGTATCCGGGGCGTGGATGAGATTCTGGCCCAGCGTCACAAGCACGGTGCACCCGCCGAAGAGCCACAAGTCGCCTTGATCTGCCTAGATCCACACACAGGTGAGGTCAAAGCGCTGATCGGCGGCCGGAACTACGGTGTCAGCCAACTGAATCACGTAGTCGCCAAAAGACCTTCGGGTAGTGTTTTTAAGCCCTTCGTGTACGCCGCTGCTCTGAATACGGGGCTGTTTGATCAGCCCGATCCTATTACGGCCTCGACCATCTTCCCGGATGAGCCGCGTACATTCCTGTTTGACGGGAAACCCTATGAGCCGGTCGATTTTCATCACGGAGACTGGCTCGGGAATATCACTTTACGTGAGGCGTTTGCGAAATCGCTGAATGTCCCTGCAGTCGAAGTAGCTGAGCAGGCCGGATATGGCGCAGTCGCCGACCTCGCGCACAAAGCAGGGCTGGCGGACATCCGCGCGACCCCGGCCGAAGCTCTTGGCGCTTACGACGTCACTCCTCTCGATATGGCGGGAGCATACACGACCTTCGCAAACCAGGGTGTCCTGGTTCAGCCCCGTATGATTTCGAGCATTGTGGACCAGTCGGGAAACGAGGTTTGGGCGTCAAAGTCGCAGACCCATAAGATCTTGGATCCAAGAGTAAATTTTGTGCTCGTGAATCTAATGGAAGAGGTGTTGCATAGCGGCACGGGTGCCGGCGTTCGGGCCCGTGGCTTCACCCTTCCCGCTGCCGGCAAGACCGGAACCTCTCACGACGCCTGGTTCGCCGGTTTCACCACAAAATTATTGTGCGTTGTCTGGGTCGGCCTCGATGACTATCAGGACATCAAGATGGAGGGTGCGAAGGCCGCCCTTCCCATTTGGACGGAGTTCATGAAGCGTGCGCACAGGCATCGCGCCTACCGGGACGTGACCAATTTTGATGTGCCGGATGGAGTTGTCAGCGCTCAGATTGACGCAGACAGCGGCCAGATTGCTACAAGCGCCTGTCCGCGCGTGGTGACTAATTACTATCTTCTCGGCACGCAGCCTGTTCAATTCTGCCTGCTCCACCAGGGTGGGTCGACCGAAATCGCGGGCTGGGAGTCTTCGCCCCCTCCGTCTGCTCAGACCGCAGTACCAGCTGTTCTACCGACCCAGGCCATGGCGCAGCCCGCGCCCGGCGTCGCTCAGAATCCGAATGACAATTCCCAGATGAAGCCCAAGAAGAAACCAGGATTCTTCGACAAGCTGAAAAATATATTCCGCTAGACACGTCTGCTTAGGAGCGAGTTCGAGTAACACTCTTCCTTCGCCAAGCGGAGGTTGGCGGCCCGGCTGGTGTGCGATCATCCAGAAGCGGGCGCTACCTATCCTCATGCCCCGCCGTTAGCCCTTAACCGACTTCCATTTCTCCATGGAGCCAAGCCCGTCAAAAGCGCTCTGGCGAACCACTCGGCGCCTGGACAAGTCCAAGCTCAACAGCAGGTGGATGGCGCTTCGGAATTCTCTGGCGGTGGCGCTGCCGCTTGGTATCGGAATCGAGACCGATCACCCCCTGGTGGGAATCGCTGTCACAACCGGCGCGCTGAATGTCTGCTATTCCGACGGTACCGATCCTTATCCGCAGCGTGCTCGCCGGATGCTCGCCTGGAGCGTACTCGGGGCTGTGGCCGTCTTTACCGGATCAGTAACGGGCAAATATCATTTCGCGGCCATTCTGATGGCGGCCCTGTGGGCGTTCGCGGCGGGAATGCTGATCTCCATCAGTCCGCGGGCTGGCGATTTGGGTCTGAACACTTTGGTAATCCTGATCGTCTATGCCGCTCGCGGGGCGTTTTCTCCCAAAGGCGCGTTGAGTGCTGCAGTGCTCGTGCTTGCAGGCGGTTTCCTCCAGACCCTGTTCGCCCTGCTGTTCTGGCCCTTACACCGGTACGAGCCCGAACGCCGTGCGATCGGTAGAGTGTACCTCGATCTTTCCGAAGAAGTGAACCCGCACAACGACGTCGCGGCCAGTACCCCGCTCAACCCTCAGCCACAGGAAGTACAGGATGTCTTGTCCGCCCTTGGACGCGATCACAGCGTGGACGGTGAACGCTTCCGCCTTCTTTTCGATCAGGCGGATCGGCTTCGCCTGTCCATCTACGCATTGAACGGTCTTCGATCCCATCTCACACACGGTCGCATTACGGAGATTTTGGAATTGACTGCCGTGCTGCTCGGCAAAGTGGGGCAGAGTCTGCTCCGCGACGAGCCGGTTCCTGGCCTGGAGGATCTTGCCGCCAAGCTGCGCGCTCTGATCCAGGAAGCTCATGTTCGGAAAAAAGAAGATCCATCGACCTTGAGCACGGAAATCGCATCCGCCGCAGATGTTTTGGCCGGCCAGCTCAGGCTCGTAGTGCAGCTTGCCGCCCACACAATTACTCCGGGTTTGGAGGAATTTGCCAAAGAGGAACTTGCGCCGCCCTGGAGGTTGCGGGTCACGGGATGGCTTGCCACCCTCAGAGCCAATCTCGATCTTGATTCTGGAATTTGCCGCCATGCAATTCGCCTCGCGGTTTGCGTCGCCATGGCCGATGCGATCGGGCGCAGTATCAGTTGGGAACGATCTTATTGGCTGCCCATGACTGCCGCAGTCGTTCTGAAACCGGACTTTACCACAACCATCAGCCGCGGGGTGCTTCGTCTATTGGGTACTTATGCGGGCCTTCTTTTCGCGACCCTGCTCTACCATGTTCTGCCGCAATCGGCGCTCACGCAGGCTATTCTGGTTGGAATTTTCACGTTCTTTCTACGCTGGATAGGTCCTGCTAACTATGGCGTCTTCAGTATCGCTATAAGCGGCCTTATTGTATTCCTGATCGCCGAAACCGGCGTACCCCCTTCCCAAGCTGTTCTGCAGCGTTTCCTCAACACTACGGCGGGAGGAATTCTTGCGCTGGCCGTTTACGCTCTTTGGCCAACATGGGAACGAAAGACTGTCTCCGACGCGCTGGCCGACATGCTCGATGCCTGCCGCAACTACTTCCAGGCCGTGGCCCAACGACTGCTCCATGAGGATGCCAGGCTCGACGCAATACTGGACAAAAGTCGCCGCGAATGGCGTCTCGCGCGCTCGACCGCCGAAGCGTCCGTCGATCGTGTGGCGTCTGAGCCGGGGATATCGTCCGTTCGGCTGGAAACACTTTCGTCAATTCTTGCCAGTTCGCACGCCCTCATTCACGCCATCATGGGTCTCGAAGCGAGTGCGATTCGTTTGTTCGTACAACCTCCCGCTGAAGCGTTCGAAACGTTCGCGATCGATGTCGAGTTCACTCTGTACTTTCTGGCAGCGGCATTGCGCGGTTCACACGCAGCCGTACAAGATCTTCCCAAATTGCGCGATGATCATCGCCGCCTTATTGAGGCCCGGCAGGAGTCCTCGCCCGGCAGCGAGTTCTTACTTCTCGAAACGGATCGCGTTACGGTCAGTCTGAACACGCTGCGCGAGCAAGTCTTGCGATATATTCCTGCGAATTAACTCAGGCGGCTTTGCCCACCACTCCGTGCGGGTCTAGCACGAATTTTTTCGCGGCTCCTTTGTCAAAGTCCTGATATCCCTGCGGAGCTTGATCAAGGCTGATAACCGTCGCATTTACGATTTTCGCAATGGGCAAGCGGTCATGCAGAATCGCCTGCATGAGTTGGCGGTTGTACTTCAGCACAGGCGTCTGACCCGTTGCTAAACGATGCGATTTGGCCCAACCCAAACCAAAGCGCATCCTGAGATTCCCGTGCTGCGCGGCCTCGTCCTTCGAGCCCGGATCCTCCGTGACGTACAAGCCAGGAATTCCGATCGCACCGCCCGCGCGAGTAATGGTCATGAGTGAATTCAGAACCGTAGCCGGCGCCTCGGTGTCGTGCTGCTTCCCGTGACCATGAGCCTCGAATCCGACTGCATCCACGGAAGCATCTACTTCAGGCTCTCCCACGATGTTCGCGATCAGGTCGCCTAGATTGTCACTCTTTTTCAGGTCGACAGGCTCAAAACCGACTCGTTTTGCGTGGTCGAGACGTTCCTGGTTCATGTCGCCAATCATGACTACGGCCGCGCCCAGAATCTGGGCTGAGGCGGCGGCCGCAAGGCCGACAGGCCCCGCACCCGCCACATAGACGATCGAACCTACCCCCACTCCGGCGGTTACGGCTCCATGGAATCCGGTCGGCAGAATGTCAGACAGCATGGTCAAATCGCGAATCTTGGATAGAGCTTGCTCCTTGTTGGGGAATTTCATAAGGTTGAAGTCAGCATACGGGACCATCACGTATTCCGCTTGTCCGCCTACCCATCCGCCCATATCGACGTAACCGTACGCACCGCCGGCGCGCGCGGGATTCACATTGAGACAAACGCCGCTCTGCTGCTCGCGGCAGGTTCGGCAGCGGCCGCAGGCGACGTTGAACGGAACTGACACAAGGTCGCCGATATTTAGATATTCAACGTCCTTTCCCTTTTCAACAATTTCTCCCGTAATCTCGTGCCCCAGGACAAGCCCTTTTGGGGCTGTCGTCCGGCCGCGAACCATGTGCTGGTCCGAACCGCAAATATTCGTCGATACGATCTTCAAGATGGCTGCATGCTCGATATCCTTGCCCTTCGGATTCTTCATCTTCGGATAGTCGATTGATTGGACCTCCACTTTGCCGGGTCCAAGATAAACAACACCTCGATTGCTTGCCATTGCAGTTTCTCCTCTCGCCAGTATATGGAGTTCCGAATCAGAGTAACGCTATTTCTTCGGCCCCACAAGTTTGCTGATCGCCGCTACGTTGTTTGCGGCCTGCGTTTGCATGGGGCTCGGAAGCGCCGCCGATTGCTGCGAATATTTCAGCGCGTCTTGCATCATCGCTCGGCTTCTTGAGGACTTCCCGATCTCGAAATCCGCCACACCCAGATGAAACAGGACAATCGGCAATAGCTGCTTATTCTCCTGAACAAGCGGTAGCGCCGAGCGCAAGGATTTGTCCGCTTGTGCATACTGGTGCTGGCCGTTATAACTGACGCCTTCCATCCAATAGGCCAAGCCGAGCATGGTCTGCTTTTTTTTGGCCCAGTCTGCGTCCGCAACATCCTCGGGCTTTGGCTTCGATTGCATCACCTCTGCAAGCTTTGTCGCGTATGCCCGCGTCTTTTTCTGATCATTCTTCTGCAAACTGTCACTTGCCGCGAATGCCAGCACGTCCTCGTTATTGGGATCCCTCTGCAGTTGCTGTTCCGCGGCGGTGGCGGCCTTTTCCTTCTGTCCCGTTTGTTGTAGCGCGGTCAGATACCGGCCATAAGCTTTGCTCAGATAGGGGCTTTCGGGGGCCCGCTGCTGTAATGACTCGATCAAGGTGACGATCTTGGCGGGCTCGGTTGTTTTGGCTGACATCGCGTAGACCGAATATTCCGTATAGGTATCCACCTGTTTCGCGTAATCGAGGCGTGCCTTGTCATCTACACCTTCCTTGAATCCGGCCACTTCCTTCCGCGCGGCCTTCGATGTTTCGGCTGACCACTTCATCACCCCATCAGCATCGTTCTTGGCCTCGGACGCTTTCAGGTTGTTATAGGCAACTTCCGTGTTATCCGGATCTGCGGCAAGGGATTTCTCGCCCGCTTCGATCGCTTTGTCATACTGCTGCCCCTGCATATAGGACGCCTGCAGCTGTCCCCATGCCCAACCAGCTTGATTGCTGGTCGGATAGGTCTTGACGAACTCTTGCAGTAAAGTCTGCTTCTGAGCCGGATCGGATTCTTTCTGAATGGAATCCACCATTTTCCCGTCGGGCGTATTCGGGTCGAAGGCTTGTGTTTTTTGACTGAAGACAAACGACCACGGCATGATCACGGCCAGTACGGCCGCCAGCACTACGGATCTCATGATGCCTCCTGTTTACGCGGAACTGTATCACAATTCCGCGCCGGAGGATAAGATAACTTGCGATCTCTCATGCTGAAACGTCTCTTGACCTCCGCCCTGGTACTTGCCGGTGGCCTTACCGCGCAGTATGCGCTCGGTCCCGATTCTCAGCGCCATGACGGCGTCCCTCGGGGCGCCGTCACCAAATTCACGTGGACCGGCAATGGCGGCATGTATCCAGGCATTCAACGCGACTATTGGGTGTACGTGCCCTCGCAATACAACGCCAGCAAACCGGCCTCCCTGATGGTCTTTCAGGACGGCGCCGGGGCGATCCGCGAAGACGGCGATTTCCGTGTACCCATCGTTTTCGACAACCTCATTCAGCAGGGCGTCATGCCAGTGACCATCGGCGTCTTCATCAACCCTGGCGTCTTGCCGCAGGGATCGAACGATGTGCCACCCCTGTTCAATCGCAGCTTCGAATACGATTCGGTGGACGACCGGTATGCACGCTTCCTGACAGAAGAACTTCTTCCCGAGGTCAAAAAACAATGGAATATCTCGGACGATCCGAATCAACATGCGATTGCTGGCGCTAGCTCCGGCGGGATTGCCGCCTTCACGGCGGCCATGTTGCGTCCAGACGCGTTCCGGCGTGTTCTCAGCTTTATCGGCAGCTACACGAATCTGCGCGGTGGGAATCAATGGCCCGACTTGGTGCGGAAAATGGAGCCTGCGCCGCTTCGCATATTTCTGCAGGACGGCGATCACGACCTGAATATCTTCGCCGGGAGTTGGTGGATGGCGAATCAGGACCTGGCAGGTGCCCTTGAATATCGCGGTTATGATCTGAAATTCGTTACGGGCGTTGAGGGCCACAACGGAAAGCAGGGGGGCGCAATCCTGCCGGATGCGCTGCGCTGGCTGTGGAAGGATTGGGCGAACCCAATCAGCCGACCCGCCAAAATTCTTTCCGAACGCTTCGCCGACATTAGCAGCATCATTGAGCCGGAATCCGATTGGGAATTGGTAGGAGAAGGTTACAGCTTTACCGAGGGTCCCGCGGTTGACCAGAACGGGAACGTCTTCTTTGTAGACGTACCCAAGAGCCGGATTTATAAGGTCGAGGCCGCGACGGGCAAAGTCGGCCTCTTCCGCGAAAACACCGGCGGAGCCAGCGGCCTGATGTTTGGGCGCGACGGACGCCTCTATGCCGCGCAAAATGGCAGTAAACGGATCGTCGCGTACGACACCACCGGCCGCGAAACAGTCCTTGCCGAGAACGTCGGATCGAATGATCTTGCGGTTTCGAAGAGCGGCGAGATCTACTTCACGGATCCTTCAACCAAACACGTCTGGCTGCTTGACAATCATGGAAGCAGACGCACCGTGGATGACAGCCTGCAGTTTCCAAACGGTGTTCGTCTTTCGGCGGATGAGCGAATGCTGTTTGTCGCTGACAGCGCAACGCGCTGGGTCTGGTCGTTCGAAATGCAGGCCGACGGGTCGCTTGCGAACGGAGAGCCGTTTTACCGATTGGAGCTACCCCTCGCCGGAGACGGCAAACTGGTGAACTCATGGGCCGATGGAATGACCTTCGATACGGAAGGTCATCTTTACGTCGCCACCAAGGCTGGCATTCAAATCTGCGACCAGCCAGGGCGTGTTTTTGGAATCTTGCGTAAGCCCTCTCTGAGCAGTCCTTCTAATGTCGTTTTCGGAGGACCGGATTTACACACGTTGTACGTTACGGCGAAAGACAAGGTCTTCCGCCGAAGGTTACGAGCGCAAGGCTACCTGCCGTGGCAGCCGCCGAAATGGCCGAAGCCCCAGCTGTAAACGGAGTGTCGCAGCCACAACTCGCATCTCGTCTGATTTCCCGGTCTCAATTCTTATCCGGTTCCACTTCGCGGGCGTAGATCATGTGGGACGCCTTGGGTGGCCCGTCGCCTTGGTGAAACGTCAAGAGATGGTCACGAATCATTCGATCCGAGGTGGTCAATCGCTCGCGTTGCCGCAGATACTCGATCCATGACTCGACTACAAACGTTTCGACCATCTGCTCCGGGTCCGCGGTATCCTGATAGACGCCCCAGCGTATGGCGCCGTCGCGCATCCTTACATCCCTCATTTTGTGAACGGCCTGAGTGAACTCTTTGTAGTCTTCTTCACGAATACGGTATTGAATGCTCACCAGGACGGGTCCGTCTTCCGGCCGCGGTTCGATCACCACGACAGGTGCGGGACGATTCGCGGCGAACGGCCGTAAATCGGGCAGCTTCCCGTGCAACACGTGAAAACGTCGGGAAAGGGGCAGAGTGATCGCCAGTCCGGCAGCAGCGCATAACAGCGATCGTGAAGTAGAGAAATGTTCAGCGACTGCTCCCCATACTGCGCTGCCGATAGCCATCCCACCCTGAAAGATCATCTGGTAAAGTCCCAGCGACCGGGCCTGGACCCATGCCGGAACCGAGAGCTGCACACCGACGTTTAGCGTGGAGGTAGTACTCGTCCAGGCGAATCCTCCCGCAATCAGCGAAAAGATAATCAGCGGTACATTTCGCACAAACGAAAGGATGAGCAGAGTGACGACGAAGACAGCACAGGAAGCCGCGATGATGTTATCCGCGGAGAGTACTCGCCGGGTTTTCGGCAAGGAAGCCGCGCCGACAACGGCACCCAGCCCGATGCATCCGTTCAAGATGCCGTAGCCCATGGCGCCTTCATGAAGGTCCTGCTGGGCAACCACGGCCAGCAGCGCCCAAACAGCGCTGACGAAGATCGTAAAGAGAACCGCGCGTACCAGGATGGCCCGGAGCGCAGGGGCGTAGAGCGCGTAGCGAAGCCCCGACCGCATTGAGCCGAATAGTCGTTCCGAGGGCAGTGCGCTCTTGAAGAGTGGCGTGCGGTGCCACGTGTACAGCATGACAATCACCGCCACGAAAGATGCCGCATTAAATAAGAACACGGATCCGGCTCCGATAGTGACGGACGCGAAAGCAGCGACGGCCAGTCCACCAAGTGCCGGACCCACTGCTCGCGCGAGGTTGAAACCCGCGCTATTGATTGAAATCGCATCCGGTAGCTCCGAACGGGGGACCAGCTCAGGTACGATTGCCTGCCACGCCGGGTTGTTCATGGCGGATCCGATGTTCAAAAAAAATGTCAGGATTAGCAATGCCCATGGGGAAATGACGCCCGCAAACGTGAGAACACAGAGCAGCAGCGCGGCGGCCAACATCCATGCCTGCCAGAAGATCAGGAGCCGTCGCCTGTCGAAGATATCAGCGGTTGCGCCGGCCGGTAGACCCAGTAAAAGAACCGGTAAGCTCGCTGCAGTCTGCATGAGGGCGATAAGCAGCGGCGATCCCGTGAGCGCCGTCATCAGCCACGTTCCGGCCGTATCCTGCATCCACGTACCGAGGTTGGATACGACCGACGCGATTGTGCGATTGCGGAAAAGCGGGCGGCGCAGCGGCGCCCATCCGGAAGGTGTTGCGGTCTGCGTTGCCGAACTCAAAGCTCAATGATTGCATCCCTGTCGTTCGGGGCAACAACAGAGATCGTCCCAAGAAACGGATAAGTCGTTTGCCGGTCTTCCTGAAACAACCGGCGTATGTTCGGAGACGAAGCCCGCCGTCGAACTCAGGAGCTACGATGAGCCTGATGCTCGCCCGCGCTCTCGCCTTGCTTGTTCTCACTCTTCCTGCTTTGGACGCGGCCGATTGGAAGTTACTGTGGAGCGACGAATTCGATGGCCCCGCAAACGCCCCGCCTGACGCGGGCAAGTGGACCTACGACATCGGAGACGGCGGCTGGGGCAACCAGGAGTTAGAAGCTTACACCCGGGACGCCAGGAACGTCTCGCAAGATGGCCAGGGATACCTCATCATTCGCGCCATCAAGACCGCCTCGGGGCAGTACACGTCGGCGCGCATCAAGACCGAGAGCAAATTCACCGTTGAACACGGAAAGATCGCCGTTCGGATGAAAATCCCACACGGCCAGGGGATGTGGCCTGCGTTCTGGATGCTCGGCGCTAACCACAAGGCCGGTTGGCCCGAGTGCGGCGAAATCGACGTAATGGAAAACATCGGGAAGGAGCCGTCAATCGTCCACGGCACCATCCATGGACCGGGCTACTCCGGAAGCAAAGGCATCGGTCATCAGCACTCGCTTCCAAATAGCCGGGCGCTGTCAGACGATTTCCACATCTACGCCGTCGAATGGTCGCCCGCTGCAATTACCTTCTTGCTGGACGACATGCCATACGGAACGATAAAACCTGCAGACCTTCCGCCGGGTGCGCACTGGGTCTACGATCATCCGTTCTTCCTGCTGTTGAACGTGGCGGTCGGAGGCGACTGGCCTGGCAATCCCGACGCCACGACGCAGTTTCCGCAGGCCCTGATCGCCGATTGGGTGCGTGTTTGGAAGAAAGCGAAATAGCCGGCCAAGAAAGCACGCTGCAGATCGTCGACTTTCATAACTGAGAGCGAGGCGCTCTCGGCGACAATAGTCGCTGGGAATGCTGCAACTTACGGAGGCCGGGAAGCGGTTCGGGCACAAGCTCCTGTTTGACGGCCTGGACTGGCTCATTACGCCAAAAGAAAAAACCGGTCTGGTAGGCGGAAACGGCACTGGCAAATCGACGCTGTTGAAAGTGCTTGCCGGCCTAGAGTCCCTCGATTACGGCACACTGTCAGGCATGAAGGGCATCCGGGTGGGCTACTTGCCGCAAGACGGCCTCGCCGTTAGCGGGCGTACTGTGTTCGCGGAATGCATGACCGTATTCGCCAACGTGAAGCAGCTCGAGGAAGAGCTGGAGGCGCTAACGGCGCGCATGAGCGAACTCGATCCTCACAGCGAGGAGTATGGGCAAGTTGCGGACCGATTTGAGCGTGCCGATAGCGAGTTTCGTGCGCGGGATGGATACGCGATCGAAGCGCAGGTCGGCGCGGTGCTGGCGGGACTGAGCTTTCGCAAAGAGGACTGGACTCGTCAAACGGAAGAGTTCTCCGGCGGCTGGCAGATGCGGATTGCACTGGCAAAGCTTCTGCTGGAAAAACCGAACGTGCTGTTGTTAGACGAGCCGACCAACCACCTCGACTTAGAGGCCCGGAATTGGCTGGAGGAATACCTTGCAAACTACGAATTCGCTTTTGTGCTGATCTCTCACGACCGCTATTTTCTGGATGTCACGGTGAAGAAAATTGGTGAGATCTGGAATAAGAAGGTCACCTTCTACACGGGTGGATATGAGAAATATCGCCAGCAGAAGGCCGAGCGCTTGGCACAGCTCGAAGCGGCATATAAGAACCAGCAGGACAAAATCCAGCAGCTTGAGGCCTTCATCAATCGCTTCCGATATCAGGCGACCAAAGCGAAGCAGGTACAAAGCCGCATCAAGGAACTTGAGCGGATCGACCGCATTGAGCTGCCCCCGGAAGAAAAAACGATTCACTTCTCCTTTCCCCAGCCAAAGGCGAGCGGCCGGGTCGTGGCTCAGTTCAAGAACGTGTCGAAAGACTATGGCGCGAAGCACGTCTTTGGCGGAGTCGATTTCATCATCGAACGCGGTGACCGTATCGCCTTGGTGGGCGTGAACGGCGCAGGCAAGTCCACGCTCATCAAGTTGCTCGCCGGAACGGAACCGTTATCTTCCGGTGAATACACATTGGGGCACAATGCAGAACCGGATTACTTTGCGCAGGATCAATATAAAGAGCTAAATCCGGACACGCCTGTGCTGGATGACTTGGGAGCTGTTGCCCCGAGAACGACCGAAACCGAGCTCCGAAACCTGCTCGGCTGCTTTCTCTTCAGCGAAGACGATGTCTTCAAGCGCATCGGGGTTCTGTCCGGAGGCGAGCGAAACCGCTATGCATTAGCTCGCATGCTCTTGCATCCTTCGAATTTCCTGCTACTGGATGAGCCGACCAATCACCTCGATATGCGGGCGAAAGATGTGCTTCTGGAAGCGCTCGAAAAGTTCACGGGGACGCTCGTGTTCGTTTCTCATGATCGTTATTTCATCGAGCACCTGGCAACGCGTGTTTTTGAGATCGAAGAAGGCGAGGTCCGGGTATTCCCGGGCAATTTTGCCGACTACCTGTGGCGCAAGCAGGGCGGCCCTGAGAAAGAACCAACTCTCAAGGACGCGTGGACCGGTGTTCCGGCTTCCGAGCCAATACCGATGTCCAACCGGGCAGCCGGATCGAAACGTATCAACCCTATCAAGCTGCAGCAAATGCAGAACCAGGCTCGGCAACTGGAAGGACAAATCGCCGAACTAGAGGCGCAGATTCAACAAGCGGAGCTTTCTCTTTCGGACTTCGTGGGCCCGGATGAGGCTACGCGCCTTTCTAACCTTCTGGAATCGCAGCGCGCTGCCCTCGATAATGCAATGGCGCAATGGGAATCAATTACCCAGGAGATTGAGGCGACTGCGTAAAGCCAATCGGCTAACCGCAGTCGAATCGGCTCAAGGCTTATACAGGAATTCATCCGTAGCCGGAAGCCTGCAAGCCCCAGTTGCATCGGGCAAATGAAAGCTGTTCAATCCCGTGATGGCGCGTACCCAATGAATCTGTTCTCCAGTCTTGGCCTGACAATGCAGCGGCACATCGGCGCTGAAATCGTCATCGACGCCAGAGACCTCGAGCCGGACGTCCCTGCCTGCACGGTGCAATGTCAATTTGGGAATGCCGGTGCTGTACACCCAGGTATCGAAGAAAAGAGCCAGTGATTTGTCCGGTTGGCCTGCGGGCACAAGATCGCTGGCCAACGCTCGAAAATCCTCGTTACCGATGGGTTTCGCTGCGAAATCTCGAAGCATTCGAAGCTGCAGCCTGCTGAACCCGTCGTTGCCTAGCCGTTGGCGAAGCATACGAAGAATCCATACGCCCTTCTCGTAGGTGATGATGTGCCATACGGGCAATCCCGCGGCCTCAATCAATCTTTGTCCGAAATCAACGGGCCCGGCTGATTCCAACGCCTTCCCGTTTACTATTCCGGTTAAATCCTCGCGGTAATGGTTCAATACCGTCTTGACAGCTGCTTCTCCCTTAATGTGCTCGAGATATTGAAGGGCGGAATCATTCGCCATTGCTTCCGTCAGCCATCCCGTTCTGTAGTCGGCCTGGCGAACGATATTCCCCCACCACTGGTGTGCGACCTCGTGAGGCAGCAACAGATCCGAAAAGAAAACGTCCATGCTGCTCTCACGGAGCGATGCGGGGCGGTCTTCGGGACGAATATAGGAAATGTTAGAGAGATAGATCAGGCCCGGGAAACCCTGTCCGAAGTAACCGTCGATCGGTGAGATAGCGAGGCAGCGAATCGGTAAGCCCGACCAAAGCCGGGTGTATTGATCGAGCACATCCGCAGTCTCCAGGACAAGGTTCGGGTCGAGCACCTTGGAGGCCGACCTTTCGGCATCCAGTTCGACGTGGTAACGCCCCTGGTCGAATTCTCTGACGCTGTAATCGCCAAGGTTAAAGCCGGCCAGCGCTTCTGGAACTTGTGTTTTGCGATGAACTGTTCGAACGCCTTCTGCGACTTCATCGCTCATCGGTTCTCCGGTAGACACCAGATGCAACTGAGCCGGGCAGTGGAATGTCATGTCGAACGTTGTCAACATCGGTCCCCGGAACGGGTACCAGGTGGTGCGATCATCCACGAAATATCCGGTCAAGGTCTGCCGGATGACGGATCCGTTGTAACGAACCTGTACGTGATACTGAGTCCCCGC
>Ga0126381_100001313_pt1 | contig 26806 bp, 27 predicted proteins | sample PanSoiMetPlot_28_FD_96465 | JGI IMG/M metagenome (GOLD analysis project Ga0126381, IMG submission 96465) | Tropical forest soil microbial communities from Panama - MetaG Plot_28 | ecosystem: Environmental > Terrestrial > Soil > Tropical forest > Bulk soil | place: Panama | collected 2016-02-17
CTCGCGAGGATCCAATGCTCGGTGGCACCGCATTCATGGGTTCTGGAGTTGGCCTGGCCCCCGACGTGTTCCGATTGAAAGCGACCAATCAGGCGAATCGTCGTTCTCTTGCTATGTGATTCCAAATTATAGGATGACGCGCCGGGCAATTCGGCTTGAATTTTCATATCCCGGCGAAGATAAGCGGCGCTTAACCGCCCTTATAAAGGAAGCTGTTTGTTCGGATTATGGGGCTCGCCTTAGACGAAAAACACTCTCTGCAGGTCTGGTCCGACATCCTGTGCCCATCCCATCTTGCCCGCATCGGTTCCAGTCCTAGCTGATTTCGCAAATCCATTGGTAGGTTGAGTGCAGGGACTTGGCAGCGTCGATTCGGGAGACAAGCACACCGTCAATGCCAGACCGATGACTGGAATTTCGATAAAGGGGTGAATACACAATGGTTGACAAAGCTTTCTTGGTCGGCGTCGACGATCTGCGAGAGTTGTGCGAGGAGCTCGAACATTATTCGCTGAGCGTTAACGGAGCAAGCGTCACAATCACACGGCACGACAGCTGTGACTGTCTCAATGACGTCTCATTTGATGACTTGCGCTTGGGCAAGACGTCCATTGTTCGGGCACCCGCCGCCAAGTTCGGCAAGAGTTGTGCAACCAGCGTGCCACCATATTTATGGCATTCATGAGATAATCCAGCTGTGAAGGAGCATGTGCGAACTACTGTTGATATCCCGGCGTCCTTGTACCGGAGACTCAAAGAGCAGGCTGCTGTGCAGGGACGGTCGATTCGTGAGTTAATCCTTTTGGGTGTGCGAGTCACTCTTCTCGAAGGCAAGCATCCTCGTTCACGAAGAGTCAAATTCCCTCTGATCCTATCAGAGGGCCCGAAGGTCGATGTAACCAACGAACAGAACTATGAACACCTTGAATTTCCTTCTTCACATCGGTTCCCATCACCGCCGCAGTCGTGAGAAGTCTAAGAACCGTTACCTGTGTGATGCGGCAAAATAGGAACTTTTCGTCACTCGACCGATCAAACCATTCTCTTGCCTTCGCAGAATGGATGTGCCGGCACCACATCAGTGCCGGCCAAACATTCGCTTCAAATAAACTACCTTCGCCGTTCTCGGTCATCCGGACCGAAACGCGTTGATGAGATTTTCCGCGCGGCTGGCGGCAAAGAGCGCGCTGCGGGAAGGCGCCAGGATCCTAGAATCAGCAGAAATCCCGACCGCGTATGGCCTGTCGAACTCAGCTCGCAGACGTGGCCTTTTGATTCTTGACTTGTAGCTCGTTTACCACCTGCTGAACATTGGGCACGCCCGCCGCGAGTTTTTCCACCGCCGCGCGCCGGCCTTGCGAATTCACCGAGCCGGTTAAGGTAACGACGCCGTTCTTTACGTCATACTTTACCGCGTGCTCCAGTTTGTTCTGTATCAGCAAAGCGTGAAGGTCCTTCTCAATGGCCCCGTCGTGATCCGAATCCATCTTCTTGGCCATGCTCTCGCTTCCTGGCGGGCGCACGGCAATCTGATTGGACACAACCTGAGATCCGGCAGCAGACTTAGCGATTGATTCTGCTTCCGACTTGTCAGCTTCCGTCGCCGTCGTACCCGTCAGTGTTACAACGCCCTTATCGCGATCCTGGCTGACACTAACATCTTTTAACTTTGCTTGGTCTAGTGACTTACGAATGTTGTCCGCCACATCGGGAGATTTGGTCGGGGCAGTCGAACACCCCGCGATACCAACCCAGAGTATTAGCGGAAACATTAGACTCAATCCCTTGCGTGCTTTCATTTTCTTTTTCCCTCGCCAACACAAGATTTCGCACGCGACCAGACTCGCTCCAAGCAAAATGGGACAAATTCGGACGCACAAAATTACTTTGTGTGCCCGCAAGCAAATCAACAATCCGTGTTAACCGGTAAAAACGACCAGTCTTGGCAGTAAGGCAGCAGCCAACAGATTAGCTGCCGAAACTCTTCCATTGCCCAACCATTCTCCGCAAAATCGCGTCAAGATCCGCCATTTTGTACGAATTACACTTTCCCCCTGACGCCCGAGGGTGTTCCTTTGTATAGCCCCGCCGAATGGCGACACATATCCTGATCCTTGAGGCAACCTGCGAACTTGTACAAAGACGATGCCACCAGCGAAGGCCGTATTCTGTCCGCTTAAGTCGGTCAAGAAAGGCGCGACTTGAGCCGCCAACTCGATATTTCATCCATCTCCCACTCGGCTTCGCCTGAGCTGAGCATCACGAAACTGGCTGTCCGGCGATTGACTGCAATTCTGGCACTGCTGGGCGTGGCGTTCTGCTTTTTTGCGAGCTCTATCTGTATCACCATCGTTTTTGCGGCCTTCCTGGCCATTTTGATGGATCCAGCGGTGCGAATGCTGGAAAAGATCTACCTGCCCCGGTTCTTTGCGGCTGCACTGATCGTCTTCGCGGGTGTGGTCGCGCTGGGTTTTCTGGTTTACGTCTCCTATGGAAAGTTAGTGGACTTTTCCGACGATTTCCCGCGTTACGTGAGCAGGATCGCTGACGCCGTTTCTCCTATCAGCAGGAAGATCGAGCGGGTACAGGACTCAGCTGGCGCCCTGGGGCAAGAGGCGCCCCCCAAGCGCGTTCCCGAGGTCCGAGTCAGGGAATCCACTCCCTGGACAAGTTACCTGGTACGCGGCGTCGGTTCGGTTGGGGGCGTAGTAATGATCGCCGGCGTGGTGCCTTTCTTGACTTTCTTCATGTTGTTGTCCTCGAATAAGATCTATTTCTGTCTGAAATCAGTGTCCGGTAGTCATATGGACGCCGATCAGTTCGTTGGCCGAGTAAGCACCATGATCCGCAGCTATGCCCTAGGCAATCTGGTGATCGGAGCGCTGCTTTCGGCAATATCGGCGATCGTTTTCTGGCGAATTCAGTTGGTACCGGCGGCCACGCTCGGAGTGATCAGTGGAATCTTGAATCTGATTCCTTTTCTTGGCGCCCTGCTTTCTCTGGCAATTCCCCTTGTTGCGGCGATGTTTCAGTTTCACACTGCGGGCCCATTCATCGTTATCGCCGTAACGGTCATGGCCCTGCATCTTATCGCCGCAAACTTCTTGATCCCGCATTTCGTGGGCTCGCGTTTGGACATCGGCCCGGTGGCCGCGACGATGGGTTTCCTGTTCTGGGGTTGGCTCTGGGGAATTCCCGGCTTGTTGCTGGCGGTCCCGCTCACGGCACTCATCAAACTGCTCGCGGACTCAAATCCGGCGCTCGCCCACCTGTCTAATTTGCTGGCTCGCGAACCTCAGAGATTCATTCGAAAAAAGCGCAGCATGCCGCAGTTAGGCTCTTCCGGTTCGTCTGCGGTCTCGTGACTCCTATTGCGCGCCAGGCTTCGCTCACCCAGCCGATGTGGCCACTTTGGCCGTTTTTTTCGTTCAACCACTGAGCAGATTTCGCAACAGCAGGGACATATTTGCCGGCCTTTCGGCGAGCCTTCTTACAAACCACGGATACCAGTAATCGCCATAGGCGATCAGCACGCCGGAACGCCATCCGCCGCTCGCCAGTCTTTCTTGTTCTGTCCTCTGAATGCCGTAAAGCATTTGTACTTCGACCTGCCCATTGGGAACGCCTTCGGCAGCAGCAAACTTGGTGATCTTGGAGATCAAAGCGGGATCGTGGGTTGCAAACGCCACGCGGCGCACCGCTCCTGTGGTTTGCCCGCGAAGCAAGCTCTGAGCCAACGCGAAATAACTGGTGTCAATCGCGGCCTTGTTCGGGAAGGCTACATTTGAGGGCTCGGAATAGGCCCCTTTTACCAGTCGGATAGACGGCTTCATCGAAAGCAGAGAGGCGACATCCGCCTTTGTCCTGTGCAGATACGCCTGCAAGCAGATTCCGGCATTCGGGAAATCCGCAAGAATGCTTCTGTAAATTGCCAGTGTCCGGTCAACATATCCGCTGGCTTCCATGTCGATCCACAACGTTTTAACCGGATCTTCCTTTCTGAATAAGCGCCGCAGATTTTGTTCGCAGCTCTCTGGCGAAAGATCCAGCCCAAGTTGCGTAAGTTTCACGGAAATTTCTGTTACCAGATTTTCGGCATGGAGTTTGTCGAGAACTTGCAAGTAGTGCTCGATCACTAGCTCCGCTTCTCGGCTGTCGGAGACATTTTCGCCCAGGTGGGTTAGCACGGATTCGATACTCTTGGCTTTCAGGTCCCGCGCGGCGGAGATTGCGTCGTCCAGTGACTCACCAGGCATGAATCGCGCCACACTCCGTCTTACAAAGCGGTAGTGGCTGGCGCGCTCGCGCAACCAGCGATTTTGCGAAGCTGCCAGAAGTACAGCGCGAATCAAGGATCCCCTCCTTCTAGATTCCCAAGCTTCGTAGAGCAATGCCCGCGAGCGCGCCTCCTAGCAATGGCCCGACGACTGGAATCGACGCATAGCCCCAATCTGAGTTTCCCTTTCCGGTAATTGGAAGAATTGCATGAGCCAGCCGTGGACCAAAATCACGCGCTGGATTGATCGCGTAGCCGGTCGTTCCGCCGAGCGAGAGCCCGATACCCCATACCAGGCTGCCCACAAGATACGGTCCCAACCCGTTGGCAAGGCCGTTCGAAGCTACCGGTTTAGAAAAAATGGCGCCGACCACAAAGACCAAAACAAAGGTCGCAATGATTTCGCTAACCAAGTTCGCGCCTCTGCTGCGAATAGCCGGAGCGGTGCAGAAGCACAGCAATTTCAGGGATCTATCCTCTGTTTCCTTCCAGTGTGGAAGGTAATGCAGCCACACCAGCATCGCTCCCAGCATCGCTCCCAGCACCTGCGCCACGAAATAGGGCAGCACGTTATGAAAGCTGCCACGATCGATCGCCATTCCAAGTGTCACTGCGGGATTCAAATGCGCGTCGCCGCTTCCGCACGCCATTGCCGTAAATACTCCGGCCATCACGGCGAATGCCCAACCAGCGGTGACGACGATCCACCCGCTTCCCTCGGCTTTCGATCGTTTCAGCAGAACGCCGGCCACTACACCGTCGCCCAGCAGAATGAGAATGGTGGTGCCAAGAAATTCGCCAAGCCAGGCCGGATTCATGCCGTTCTCCATCTCTTCAGTTTTGCGTCCAGTCAAAAGATCGAGTCACCGCTTTTTTCCATCCGCGATACAGGCGTTCCCGGTCACCGTGGCCCATGGTTGGCTTCCATGTTCGATCGGATTTCCACTTTGCCCGCAACTCCTCTACTCCGGAGTAGAAGCCCACGGCAAGGCCAGCCGCGTATGCGGCGCCGAGCGCAGTAGTTTCTTGCACCACCGGTCGCACCACCTCGCGACTCAAAATGTCAGCCTGAAACTGCATCAATAACTCGTTACCGACCATGCCGCCATCCACTCGCACACCCTTTAACTGGATCTGTGCGTCTTGCTCCATGGCTTCGACCAGGTCGCGCGTCTGGTAAGCGGTGGCTTCAAGCACGGCCCGCGCGACGTGTCCTTTATTGGCATAGCGCGTCAGACCTGCAACGATCCCGCGTGCCGAGTCCTTCCAATACGGCGCGTAAAGCCCGCTAAACGCCGGAACGAAATACACATCCCCATTATCCTGGACGGTGCGGGCCAGGGTTTCCACATCGCTGCTTTTCTCGATCATTCCCAGGTTGTCGCGCAACCATTGCACCAGTGCACCGCTAATGGCCACGCTTCCTTCGAGGGCATAAGTCGTTCTAAGGGCCCCGAATTTGTAGGCGATGGTGGTCAAAAGCCCGCGAGTCGATGGCACCAGGGTTTCTCCTGTATTCATCAGTAGGAAACATCCGGTGCCATAGGTATTTTTCACTTCACCCGGCAAAAAGCACGCCTGCCCCACGAGCGCCGCTTGCTGATCGCCGAGAATTCCCGCGATCGGCGCGCCTCTCAGCGCACCGACCGATGCCTCACCATACACTTCGCTGCTGGACTTCACGACGGGAAGAAGGCCGGCGGGAATTTCAAACGCCTGTAGCAGAGTCTGGTCCCATTCTAGCGTTTGCAAATTTAGAAGTTGTGTGCGGCTGGCGTTGGTAACGTCAGTAACGTGAGTGCCCCCGTGCGGACCACCGGTGAGATGCCATAGGAGAAACGCGTCGATTGTGCCAAAGAGCAACTCGCCCGCCGCTGCTTTCTGTTTCGCACCGGGGACATTCTCGAGAAGCCAGCGCACCTTCATACTGCTGAAATACGTGCTGAGCGGTAGGCCCGTCGTTCGGCGAAAACGATTCTGCCCGCCATTCGCCGAGAAGCGCTCCACTTCATCGGCGACGCGGGTATCCTGCCAGACGATGGCATTGGCGATCGCTTTTCCTGTGTTTTTGTCCCAGATGACGGTCGTTTCGCGTTGGTTGGTGATTCCCACGGCAGCCAGTTGATCCGCAGAAATTCCGCAATCTTTCAGAGCCTGTTCTGCGACTTCCTCCGTTCGGGCGATGATTTCCTCGGGATCATGTTCTACCCATCCCGGCCGGGGATAGATCTGCCGGTGTTCCTTTTGCGCGAGGCTGACGATTCGGCCATCTCTATCGAATACAATGAATCGTGTGCTGGTGGTTCCTTGATCGATCGCTCCGATATACCGTTTCACGTGGCTAGCCCCCACTCAAGCCCAAGTTCCCTTTGATATCCGCGAATTTTTTGTGAGTATGTTCCGACCGCAGTTTCCGTTCGTGGGGAATCCCAGTTCACCTCCGTCGCGAGGAGCCGAGCTACGACCGGTGCAGCCTGCAATGCCTCATTCCAGCTGTACATTTGCGCGCCCGTCCGCCGCGCCAGCAGATCCTCAATGGTTTCGGCCATCTCGTTCCGGATGCAGTACACAATTTCTGCCTGCAATATCGGCAAGCCCACCGCGATTCGCTCTTTCCAGGCACGATTCTCGCCGAGCAATTCCAGAATCTTCAATGCATTGGTGCCAAATTTTCCAGCCAAATGCCGGGCGACATCGGCGGAGAGAGAATACTCTTTCTCGATGTCCTTTGAGAAATGCTTATGGAAGTTGCGCGCCCCCGCCAGCGGATATTCTTTGGTTACGCTCGGGACCACCGGCCGACCCAATTCACGCTGCACCGCGTCAATCGTATCTTCGGCCATCAGCCGGTGCGTAGTCCATTTTCCTCCCAGGATACTAATCAGGCCGCTCAAGCTGTCGAGTTCCACCTCGTGATCGCGAATCAGTTTGCTGGTTTCGACCTGTCCACCGGCAGCCACCAGCGGCCGCAAGCCCGCTAAGCCGCTCTGTATTTGCTCGCGGCGCAAAGGATGGTTGAGATAGGGATTCAACTGTCGTAACAAGTAGTCCGCTTCGTTCTTCTGCACGACCAGGCGAGTCGCCGGTGTTACTTCGTCGTCCGTCGTGCCAACGAGCAGGCGCTCCTGCCAGGGAACCGCGAAAATCACCCGTCCGTCTTCGGTGTGCGGAATCAGCAGCGCGTCGGTTACCGGAAATGTTTCTGCGGAGAACAACAGGTGCACGCCTTTGCTGGGGCGCATTCGCCGCGCAAGCAATGGATTGGCCAGAGCGCGCACTTTGTCTGCGCCGGTGCCAGTAGCATTCACGAACTTTTTCGCACTGACGGAAAACTCTTCTCCGGAAAGCTCGTCCCGCACGCTCGCTGCCGAGAGCTTTCCCGCTTCATCACGCAGAAATCTGGCAACGCGTGCATAGTTGAGCGCCGTGCCTCCGGCCGCCGCAAATGTCTCCACCAGCGCCAGGTCGTAGCGCGCATCATCAAATTGTCCGTCCGAATAACACACCGCGCCGCGCAATCCCTCCGCCTTTAATCCCGGCATGCGCGCCAGCGTCTCTTCGCGGGACAAAAAGTTGCTGGGGAATAGGTTACTTTTCCCCGCGACAGCGTCATACATCTTCATGCCCACCAGATAATAGGCTGCTCGGACCAGGGAATACACCGGCACCAAAAAATGCGCGGGATGAGCTAGGTGGGGCGCGTTGGCCAACATGTAGCGCCGCTCTTTGAGCGCCCTCTTAACCATGCGGTACTCCTCGAAATTGAAGCTTTTCACCGCCTGTTCGAGGTAGCGAACGCCGCCATGTATCAATTTGGTGGAGGCACTGGAAGCAGCGGATGCGAAGTCGCCGGCATCTAACAAAAGAGTAGGAATTCCGCGTAGTTGTGCATCTAGAGCGCAGCCAGCTCCTGTCGCGCCACCACCGATCACGCAGAGATCAAATTTTGCTTCTTGCGCAGAAACCTTTGCCTCGCGCCTGGGTTTCATATTTGAACTACCAGATTATTTATTTTGGCTACGGACGTTCCTTGGATAATACTGGCATTTACCAGGAACCCCCGCGTCGCATCTAACCTTAAAGGAAGAAGAAAGGGAGTAAAAGAGTCATGAACGCTACAAATCGGAAGGCTCTCTTGGTGAGCGTATTGGCTGGGTTTACCTGCTCCGCGCCGTTGATGGCGGACACGCCCAAGCCTGTTGCCGCCGGCAAAGCAACGATCACCGTCACCGCGATTGGAAGGAAAGATGCCGCGCCGCCTTCCATTTCGAAGGATGACGTGCAACTCACTGTTGACAAGCAGAGAAAACAGCTCGCTAGCTGGGAAAAAGGAGATGCGCTGGGCTTAGCCATTCTAATCGACGATTCTCTGGATTCCAGCGTTGCCAGCCAATGGAACGAATTGAAGGAATTTATCATGGCGCAGCCGGCCAGTACGGCCGTTGCGGTTGCTTACGCCGCGAATTCCGCCGCTGTGGTGGCGCAGGATTTTACGACCGACCATGCGCTGGCGGCGAAAGCCCTGCGTATTCCACGCGGGCAGTTCGGTATCGGATCGAGCCCGTATCTTGCGGTGATCGATTGGCTGAAGCGCTGGCCGGAGACCGGCAGCCGTCGTTCGCTGCTACTGATTTCTTCGGGTATCGATTCGTTTCGCGGGGCTTGGGGACCATTCTATCCTGATGTCGATACGGCAGTTTCCAGAGCTCAACGAGAGAACGTGAATTTGTGGAGCATTTATTCACCGGGAAGCGGGCATCGCAGCCGCTCCTTTGCGCTGGCAAATCTCGCACAGAATAATCTGACCAAAATGACCGATGAGACTGGCGGCGAAACCTACTATCTCGGAACCAATGCTCCGGTTTCTTTCAAGCCATATCTGGACGAAATTTTGCTCCATCTGAACAATCAGTACCTCCTGACCTTTGCCGGCGACGGAGGAGGAAAAGGAAAATACACGCGCATCCAGCTGAAAACGGAGTTGCAGAACGTAGAGTTCTCTCACGCCGACAACGCTTATATCGGCCCGTCGAAATAGATCTCCGGCGACAGAACAGACACGCATTCGGTTAATCTCCAACGCTCTCCACGACCGGGAGAGCGTTGTTTTTTGCCGCGTCTTCATGTTGTTTTTTTGCCGTCTTGCCTCTCCTTGCTCGCGGGGCTTACACTACCTGCCGCGCGACATTACTGGAATGCACATTTCCCTTACACAGTATGCTTTACGGAGTCAGGCAAAGTACCCGGTTGTGACTGCGATCTGGGGACTCACACTATTTGCTTTTTTCTCCCGAACACTTTGCGCACAGACCGTGCTCCGCGAAGGCTGGAAGGTGCAGAGCTCCGCTGAAGTTTCCGCGCCGGGTGGCCAGATCTCCGAGGCGGGATTTTCGACGACAGGCTGGTTCTCCACGTCCGCGCCGAAAACGGTTTTCGCGGTGCTGGTAGAGAATGGCGTTTATAAGAACCCCTACTATGGAATGAACCTTCGAGACTTCCCCGGTGTGGAATACAAAATCGCCAGCCAGTTTGCGAATGTAGAGATGCCTTCCAACAGCCCTTATGCCGTGCCCTGGTGGTATCGCAGGGAGTTTGAGATCCCCGCGGCGGATAAAGGCAAGCAGCTCTGGATGCAGTTTCGCGGCATCAACTATCGGGCCGAAATCTGGATCAACGGAAAAAGGGTCGCGGGATCGGACGAGGTCGTCGGAGCGTTCCGCCGCTATGAATTCAATGTCACGCAGTACGTGCATCCGGGCGGCAAAAATGCAGTCGCAATCGCGGTTTCCGCGCCCAAAGCCGGCGAACTGGGCATCACTTGGGTGGATTGGAATCCCACGCCGCCCGACAAAGACATGGGGTTATGGCAGGAGGTGGTAGTTTCGACGAGCGGTCCCGTTGCGGTACGCCATCCGCTGGTCGAAACCCGGCTCGATCTCCCCAAGGCCGAACTTGCTCACCTCACTGTTCGCGCAGTCGTCTCCAACCTGGCTTCGCAGCCGGTGAAAGGAACTCTGCGCGGGAAAATCGAGGGTGGCGGTCTGAATGTGGATTTTTCCGAAGACTTGGAGCTAGCAGCAAACGAATCGAAAGAAGCCACCATCTCGCCAGACGTCGTCCCGGCGCTGAACCTTCTGCGGCCGAAGCTCTGGTGGCCTTACCAAATGGGTGAGCCGTTTCTGCACAAATTGACGCTCGAATTTGTCACTTCGCAAAAAGCCATTTCTGACCGGCAGTCCATCTCTTTCGGGATCGTACAAACCGATTCTGAAATAACTCCTGAGGGCTACCTGCTCCTGAAGGTGAACGGCAAGCCCGTGCTGGTACGTGGTGGCGGCTGGGCGCCGGACATGATGTTGCGGGTGGACGAAGCGCGCCGCGAAGCCGAATTTCGCTATGTGAAGGAGATGGGCCTGAACACCATTCGACTGGAAGGAAAGCTCGAAGACGAATCCTTCCTCGAACGGGCAGACCGCGAGGGAATTCTCTTGATGGCCGGGTGGTGTTGCTGCGATGCCTGGGAAAAATGGGGCAAGTGGAACGACGAAAATAAACGAGTCTCGGTGAGCTCACTGCGCGATCAATTGCTGCGCCTAAGGAAACATCCCAGTCTTTTGGCCTGGCTCAATGGCAGCGACAATCCTCCTCCTGCGGATCGCGAGCAAGCCTATCTCGGCGTCGAAAAGGAAATTCACTGGCCGAAGCCGGTAATCTCTTCCGCCACCGCAAAGAAAGCCGAAGTGAGCGGCGACACCGGTGTCAAAATGAGCGGCCCATACGATTATGTGCCGCCAAACTATTGGCTACTGGACACCAAAGCCGGCGGCGCCTATGGTTTCAATACCGAGACCAGTCCCGGCCCTGCGGTTCCGCCTCTTGAAGAGCTGAAGGCTTTTGTTCCGGAAGACCAGCTGTGGCCCATCGGCGATCAGTGGAATTTTCATGCCGGTGGCGGCAAATTCAAGAACATCGATCTGTTCACTCACGCGCTTGAAATGCGATACGGAACAGCGAAAGACGCCGCTGACTACGCCTGGAAATCGCAAGCCATGACTTACGAAGGCCAGCGGGCGATGTTGGAGGCCTATGGCCGCAACAAATACAAATCCACAGGAGTCATTCAGTGGATGCTTAACAACGCGTGGCCCAGCCTGATCTGGCATCTGTATAGCTATGAACTTCGACCTGCGGGCGGATATTTCGGGACAAAAATCGCGCTCGAGCCCGTACACGTGCAATTTTCATACGACGACCGCACCGTCGCCGTCGTGAACAGCACGCAAAGAGCCTACAGCGGCTTGAAGATTGTCGCCAAGGCCTACGACCTTGGCGGCGTGGAACGTTTTTCGCGTGAAGTTGCCGTTGCAGTGGACGCCGATGCCGTTACCAGATCCATCGCGATTCCCGAGCCAGCCGGCATTTCGCCGCCGGCATACTTTTTGAACCTTCAGCTGTTTTCCGCCAGCGGCGAACTGCTCAGCCGCAATTTTTACTGGCTCTCGACGAAGCCGGACGAGATGGATTTCTCCAAGACCGAGTGGTACTACACGCCGCAAACCAGCTTTGCGGATTTCACGGCGTTGCAGGATTTGCCAAAGGCTATGGTGCATGTATCGCTTCATCCAGCAGGCGGAACTGAGCGCTATGCAACCTTTCAAGTCCTCGTTGAGAACACCAGCAAGACGGTAGCTTTCCTTACTCGACTCCGGCTAGTCAAAAACAAGGGTGAAGCGGAAATTCTGCCAGTCTATTGGAGTGACAACTATCTCTGTTTGCTTCCTGCGGAAAAACGGGAACTGGCCGTACAGGTTCGTAAGAGCGATCTTGCCGGTGAGAGGGCAGCGTTGCTTGTGGATGGATTTAACGTTTCTCCGGCCACCGTACATGAACTGGAAAGATAGAGTACCTTAGATTTACCTCGCGGAATCTTATTCGCGCGAGTTCTTGCCGGAAATGATTGCGTTTGTAAACTTTTGCAAGGCCAGGCGGAGAGACTTTGAGATTTTTGAATCAGCGACTATCGCGGACTTGCCGAGGTTCCTTGCAAATGCTGGCACGATAGCGCAAGCCTCAGGAATAATCCTCGCGGTCATTACCGTGAGTGTTTCTAAAAGAGACTGTCGCGCGTATGTCCCACGCGGTGTGGCGCTAAACAGCGCCACCGGTTTCTCGTACAACTCTCCGCTGGAGACCAGCCAATCTAGAGCGTTCTTCAACACCCCGGGAACGCCATGGGCATATTCCGGTGCGGAGATGATTACACCGCATGATTTGAGCAATTGAGAACGAAATTGGGCGACGGCAGTTGGCGGCGGTTGGTTATCCAAGTCCGGGTTGAAATGCGGCAAATTGCCTAGGCCATCGTACACCGTCAACTTAACGCTCTGCGGCACCAAAGCGCTCGCTGCATTCAGCAACGCGGTATTCGTTGAGTCGGCGCGCAGACTTCCCGATATTGCAAGTATTTGCACCATGGGGCCTCGATTCGGTCAGTGATCCCTCGCTAGAAGCATAGGCTGTTTCAAAACCTTGATAGGCACGCGTTCCAGCACTGGTCACATTCGAACTCGGTCTGTTCCCTAAAGAAGTACCAATACAGACCTTGTCCTAAAATCCAGCTCGCCAGGAAGAATGATTCAATCATCGAATTTCGTTTTCTGTTGCCGCGCTGCAAACAATCTGTCGGCGGCTCACTCTTGATCCGCGGAAAATAATGGGAAAGCGGCTCAGACTACTCTGGCTTTCTTATAAAGCGAATCCGCTTTCCCTGGACAGCAAGGAAACTTGCTCACTTGCTCCCTGATGCTCGTGATCCTGAATTGCTCGGTGTTTTCTTCGCGGTTTCCAGGTTTTTCGCAATGGACACCGGAATTGCAAATACGTGATCAACCGTTTCAATTTTACTGAGAAGATGCTGGCCCCCAACTTCTTGGAAGCTGAGACCGGGTTTATCCTCCGGACGGTGGCTTACATCGCCGGAGATAAAGAGTACACCTTCGTGTTGATTCTCGAGACCGCTAAAGAACAGCTCCCTTTCATTTTGATCGCTAACGCGGCCCACTTTGTAGGTGCCCGCCGGGAGAGTTTTTCCCGCGACGACAAATTCGAAAGGGACATTTACAACGAGTTCGTCCACCACCTGGCTCTTAACGGTCGTGGCCAGTGCAGCCAACCCAATAAAAGCACTCAGAATTCGGACACCATATTTGTTCATCATTTCTCCTTTTCACGTTTGGACTGTTGCAGATACCTTTTCGCCTTCCGAACAGCTACTCGGTTGCGGCTGCGTCAGACATCGTCTAAACAATCATCCTCAAAACGTGTACATTTGGTCAGACGCTTTTCGGCCAGCAAGGTTACGGCGCACTTCGTCAAAACGATGTCACCGTCTTGTCATTCGCTAAGGCCGCCACTGCACTGTAACGGTAACGCTCGCGGCATGCGAAATGTTGCCGGACTGAGCCAAGATCAGCATGGGCCTCCCTGCAGCCAAGTTCTAATGCGCTCGGAGTTCAAGCGGCGCAGCCTAAGTGATTGGCCTGGATAGTTCCTGGTGTCAGTGCGGCGTTGTGGCGTTGTGGGCCGTCACATGACGATCGTGTCAAGGGGTGGTAAACTGCAGCTCGCCGTTCGCCTCTCCTTGCAAGAGTTTCCGCAGCCGTTTACGGGCCCTGTGTACCTGCGATTTTGAGGAACCAGTCGAACATCCAAGGAATCGCGCAATTTCGCCGTGTCGATATCCCATAACGTCATGCAGCAGGAAAAGCCGCTTGCAAGTGGCGGGCAACTGGCGGATTGCACGATTGAGATTGAGGCGGTCGATTGCCATGAGCATCGAATTGTCGCCGGAACCAAGTTCGCGGGTATGGTTGCCATCGTCGCTGGAGCGATCGGAATTGTTGGTGGCCGTCTCCATGGGATTTTTTTTCTGGCGAAGATGCATCAGGACGGCATTCACGGTCACCCGATGCAGCCAGGTTGAAAGACTGGAATCGCCGCGAAACGTCCCGATCTTTCGAAAAAGCCGCAGGAATACCTGCTGCGTGAGATCCTCGGCTTCGCTGGTGTTTTTCAGCATGCGCAAACAGATGCTGAACACTCGCTTGCTGTGAGCCTTGTAAAGGTATTCGAAAGCCGAGGCATCGCCATCCTTGGCGCGCAGTATGGCTTCGGGTTCACTGAGTTCGCACTTTGTCTGCTCAACGACCATGTCCATCATGACCACTCCCATTCACGTAAGATTCCCAGCAGTCCCCGCCCCGAAACCGGTAATGGAAAAAGTGATAGCCTTTCTGGCCGGGGATTTTGAAGCGCACAAATTCCGTTCCACTTCCGGGAATAATCGGTTGCTGGCATCTGCTGCAGTGGATAACCGTTGTAATTTCCATCTTTCTTTCCTTACTTGTCTTTCCTTCGGCAAGATTTATCGACGATTTCTTTCCCTGCGGCAGAGTGTTTTCACAGTGGGAGCTGTCCCGCTATCCGCCACTCGGGCTTGGCCGGTGGAAACCATGGCTAGTTCGAATCGCTGACTCAGAAACTTCAGTAACTCCTCGGTCGATCGAAATCGGGATTCGGTGCAGGAATCCACTTCTTCCACCCAACCTTCGAAAATTCCTTCGACGGGCCGAGTGTCATTTCCAAGTCGAAGCACAAACGCAAGTCGCAAAGCGATAAATCCTTTCTGCCAGAGCCAGAGGGTGAAAAGAGCGGTTCCCGCCCTTAGGCCGACCGGCTATGTGTGGAGAATAGGAGGGCAAAGACCTGAACGGGTGACGCAGCGGTGACGTTTTCGGTCCAGTTTTGGTGCCGGACGGCATAAACGACCAGACCGGGCCGAAATCCAGTTCCCAGCCTGTCTTTCCGTCGCGGCTAGTGAAAACTCCGCGCTGCTGCCGTACACTGTCTATCGCCGCCTTACCAGGTTCCTCTGTTTATGAAGATTTTCGACTCATTCCGTCTGGACACTGTGAATCACTCTCTTTGGCGGGGAGAAGAACGCCTGTCTTTGGCGCCCAAGGCCTTCGATGTGTTGCGCTATCTGGTTGATCATGCGGACAGGCTTGTGACCCAAGACGAGATATTGGAAGCACTGTGGCCGGATACCTATGTCAATCCTGAAGTGGTTAAAAAGTATGTACTCGGAATTCGCAAGGTGCTTGGCGACCGGACCGACAAACCAGCATTCGTAGCGACTTTTCCTCGTCGTGGGTATCAATTTATTGCTGCGGTTCGCGAAGAATCGGATTCTCCGCTCTCCGAGGTTACCTCGATTGGCTGTAGGAAGATTGTCGGCCGGGAAGGCGCTTTGGCCCAGCTGAAGAGTGCTCTCGACAAAGCGCTGCAAGGGCAACGACAAATCGTTTTCATCACCGGAGAAGCAGGCATCGGGAAAACTACCCTGGTGGACTTTTTTCATTGGTCCTCGGCTTTCGGCGCGAAGGTAAAGATCGCGCGCGGACAGTGTGTGGAAGGCTTCGGCGGAAAAGAAGCCTATTACCCAATATTGGAATCCCTCGGTGAGCTATTTCGGGATGCGGTTGACGGTCCCAACTTCCAGATCTTCGCTAAGCGAGCACCAACATGGCTGGCGCAGTTCCCGTCCCTCGTAAACACCGAGCAACGGCAGGCCCTGCAGAAGGAAACCCTTGGCGCCACCCGTGAGCGGATGGTACGCGAGATTTGCGAAGCATTGGAAACCATCACGGCGCAAAGTCCGCTGGCCCTGTTTTTGGAAGATCTCCATTGGGTAGATCCATCCACGCTGGATTTCATCTCTGCGCTGGCCCGCCGTCGCGGCCCAGCCAAATTGCTGCTATTGGGGACTTATCGCCCCGCTGACGTCATTATTTCACAAAGCCCCTTGAAGGCCCTCAAGCAGGACCTGGTCATCCACAACCTAAGTCACGAAATTGCCTTGGAACGGTTGGAAGAGTCCGACGTCGCCGAATATCTTGCCATCGAGTTCACACCCGGCGACTTCCCCAAGGGATTTGCGAACCTGGTCTACCGTCACTCCGGTGGCAATGCGCTGTTCATGGTGACCATCTTCCAGGACATGGTGAAGAAGGGACTGATTGCGAAGGCCGATGGGACGTGGAGGCTCACTGTGCCGCTCGAAAACGTTGCGCACAGCGTCCCCGAAACACTGGACCAATTGATCGAAGCGCAATTTCAACAGCTAGGTCCGGCGGAGCAGCGGACCCTCAAGAGTGCCAGCGTTGCCGGAGAGCGGTTTTCAGTGTGGGCCATCGTCACGGCAGTTGAGCTCGAATCGGCTGCCATCGAGGAAGTTTGTGAGGAACTCACTGAGAAGTTGCAATTTATCAAGTTCGCCGGAATTCACGAATTGCCGAACGGCCAGATTTCCACACATTATGAGTTTCGCCATTCTCTTTATCGGGAGGTCTTGTACCGGCGGCTTTCCGAGACCAACCGGTCGAAACTGCACCGTCTTTTGGCGCAGCGGTTGCAGGCGTTCTGCGATCCCTGCGAACAGGAATTGGCGACGGAACTTGCGCTGCACTTCGAGGGCGGGCGCGATTACGAACAGGCCGTGCGCTATTTGATCATCGCGGGGGACAATGCGGCCGGGCGTTTCGCATACCGTGACGCGATTGAGATTCTCAGGCATGCGCTGGAACTGGTGGCAAGACTTAGCGCGACGGCCGCAGCGGAATTGGAGACACGGATACTGGAATCCCTCGGCGATGCCCATTTTGCGATGGGTGCCATGGCAGCGTCCACCGAATCCTATTTAGCGGCGGCGGCGCGAGCCGAGCAGGCCGGGCTCAAAACGGCCCTGATCAGTGCGCTGACTTGCGCAATGTGCCCTCTGGGGTTCATTGACCCCGATCGCGGCATGGCCGTACTTGAACATGCTGCGAAGTCGTGCCGCAGTCTCAACGACCCCTTACTCGCGGCGCGCACGCAGATGCTGGCCGCCGCTTTCCGTCTGGTGTTCGATAATTGGCGTCAGGAAGACGCTGACCTCTGCTCGGCCGCTGACGAAGTGTCGCGGAGTCTAGGCGATTCGGATACACTTGCTTTCCACCAAATGACCTATGGGCATGTTCTGGTCCTTCGAGGCGATTACCGCGAGGCACTGGAAATTTACAAAGCTGACATCTACCGGCCGGAGCATTCGACCGACCTCGTCGCCCACTTTATCGCTCAGAGTGGAAGAACCATAGCGCTCCTGCGTATGGGTTACCTCGGGGAAGTGCTGCGAATTTCGCGAACTGGAAAGGAATTGGCAGAGAAGAACGGCAGCTCGTCTTTGCTGTATCAATTCCGCGAATCTTGGCTGCGCATGCTCGCTTTTGACTTTGAGGGCTCCCGGCGAATTTGCGACGCGCTTACTGGCGGGATGGCTGAATCTTTTGCCGGGCAGCAGCGGACCATAGGCCGGATTGCTGCGGGATATATGAAACTGGACTGCCGGGAATACGGCCAAGCATTGGAGCAATTCAGGCTGGCGGCTGAATGTGAGGCTGCGCAAAAATTCTTCCTGCGATGGGCATGGCGCATGACGGCCCAGCTTGAATCTGGTAACGCCGCACTGCTGTCCGGGAATATTGTGCGTGCCCGGGCGGCGGCTGAAACTTCTCTTGTGTCCGCGCTCTCCACCTCGGATCCCCATTTACAGGCGCTAGCCTGGGATCTAAAGACTAGAGTAGCGATGGCAGAAGACGACTGGATGGGCGCAAAAGAATACATTCAGCACGCCCTGGCGATTGTCGATAAGTATGAAATTCTGATCGCGGCGTGGCAAACCTACGCCACGGCGTGGCAGTTGTATCGGCACGCTAGAGATCACAAGAAAGCCGAGACGCATCGTGAGCGCGCCGAAGCCTGCATCCTCAAGATTGCCAACTCCTTCGAGCCCGAGGAGCCTCTTCGCGCAACGTTCCTCGCAGCCGCTCCCGTCCGTCGGATCCTCCGTCCGCAGATGAGCAGAGCAACGCGCTGACCTGTGGATGATGGTCGCTAGCTAGGACGGCGTAATCGGAATCACCTGTGGCATAGGCTGTCTGCCTTGCCGTCGCGGCTAGTGAAAACTCGGCGCCCCTGCCGTACACTGTGTCTATCGCCGCCTACCAGGTTCCTCTGTTTTATGAAGATTTTCGGCTCATTCCGACTGGACGCTGTGAACCACTGTCTTTGGCGGGGAGAAGAACGCTTATCTTTAGCACCCAAAGCCTTCGATGTGCAAAAAACAGGCTATTTACTTTTGGGCCCGCTTGCCCCAACTAATACGGGACGTTCCGGTAGCAAAAAAGTGGTTGGCTTCGGTGAGTTGTCCTGGGTCATAAGTTGCGAAAGTGACTTGCGGCGTCTGGCGCCGAGGCTCTGCCCTGCTGGGACAGCACGGGAGTACCACGCATACGCCGCGAGATAGTTTAGGGATACACCTTTGCCATTTTCACATACGTTATCCCAGATCCGTTTGGGCGTCGGGGTCGCCTTGCATCCCCCACACCGTCCGCGGATTAGTGGGCGTGAGCCGCTTGCGGTCCACCTCTCCACACCGGACTTGTGACAGCGATCTTTTCGAAGGCAGAAACGATCGCTTTTGCTCGCGGAATCGCATTCTTCACAGCAGGTAGAGTTAGGGATGCGTCGTGACTGGCCACACTGTCCCACACTTCAGTTACCCAGATCGTATTTTCGTCAGCAGCATCTTTGGCCACAACATAGCTGAAACATCCGGGCATATCCGTTGCGCTCTCCTTCAAGATTTCGATCATATCGTCACGCTTGCCGGGGAGAAGCGTTATCTTGGCAATCATTCCCCACACGCCGGTCGCCTCCTGGAAACCGCCAGAACGGATGTGAGCGCCGCTGCACCGAGACGCTTTAAAAGTTGCCGCCGGTCCATCCGCGGCAAATATATATGTACCGATCGAGGAATGGAATGCCCTCCGCCCGGCTGGTCGGCCACTCTTCCACAATCCGATAGGAGGGAAGAGTAGCCCATCACCCGGACAAGGTGCAATCTATCTGAGCCTAAATTCAATATCGGCGATGCCAAGAATGTACGATCAGCGCGTTCTAGATTTGACGGGCGGGAGGGTATATGCGCGTTCTTCTGGCAGGTCCTGACTTTGAGGAGAATCTTTCCATCCGATATTTAGCATCTTCACTGCAGGCGAAGCGGCATGAGACGTCATTGGCAGTGTTCAATTCGGCGGACGATGTGGAGGCGGTCGCCGAACAGCTGGGCGAGGCGGAGAGCGTCGGACTATCGGTTTGTTTTCAGTCGCGCGCGCAGGAATTTCTCACCTTGGCACGCCGGATCAGCTGATTGTGGCGGGCGGACATTACGCTTCGTGCGCAGCACAGCCGCTGCTGGAGCACCATTTCGAACTCGACATCATCGTGATTCACGAGGGAGAGCAAACGCTGGGGGAGATAGTCGCAGCTGTAGCGAATCTGAAGGATGACTTGCCGAAGATTACTGGAATCGCGTACCGGAAAGATGGCCAGGTTAGATTCACGCCGCAACGCCGAACGGTTGCGGCAGCCGTACGATAGGAGTGCAAGCCACCTTGTCGACCGGCCAGGGGATGGCGGAGCAAACACGCGCCCCGATGCAACAAGTAGGAGACGATCAGGAAAAATGTTGCACGCTCAGCGGGACAGTGACCGACGCGTCCGGGGCCGTCGTGGAAAACGCGTCGATTACGATCACAAACATTGCCACCAATCGTGCCATCCCCCTGAAGACCGATAAGGCTGGGCAATTCACGGCGAAAGATCTGGAAAGCGGCAAGTACGACGTCACGGCAGAGGCGAACGGGTTCAAGACGACGGTCGTGAAGGGTGTCGAAGTCAATGCGGGCAAGGCGGCGCGACTGGACATCCGCCTCGAAATTGGCAACTGGGGTGGATGCTGCGAATATGCCGCGGCTCCAATGAAAACACAAGACGACTACGTCCTCAGAATTAAGCCTTTCACCTATAGCGTCGGCGAAGCCCGTGACGGCGGCACTCTGAGAGGACTCGCAAAGCTGGTGTATGGCGATAAAAAGATATGGATACAGATCTATGCAGCCAATCGGGATGTGGTGACCCGACCCGAACGCCCTTTCGTACGGAATGTCGCTCACCATTCCGCCGCTACACCAGCCAGCGCCGAAGCTGGAGACAAAGGTTCTTCCGCCCTATCCTTCGGAGGCTGCCAGCCAGCATGTGCATGGCGACATAGCAATGGATGTGACGCTCAACGACGACGGTACAGTGCAAGAAGTGAAAATCATTGAGGGCAATCCGTTGCTCAATAGCGCAGCGACCGATGCCGTGAAGCAACGGAAGTACTGGCCGCTTACGGTGCACGGCAAGCTGGTGAATAGGATTGTCGTCGTACTCACGTTCGACAAGAACGGAAAGGTGCGTTAAGTTCGGGTCAAAGCCAATTAAACTCCGTTGAAACGAAGATAGGTCAGTCTGATCTCCGATTCGGTCAGTCGGGAAAGGCTGACAGCAACTTGAAAGCAGACCCTACCGAAGCCGATGAGGTCAGACCCCCAGGTTACCCCACGGCCGCTCCAGCACAAGGCAGGGGCTTGGGTCAGTGCTAGGGGTGGGCGGCTTTTTGCAAGACGGCAATGCCAGTGATGATTTGTCCGTCGTAGATTACTTCAGACCAAATCCAGCCGCCATAAGCGAGAAGAGTAAGGAAAATCGTCACAAGAACCGAGCGCCAGTTCAGAAAGGAGCGGTACGGAACGCCCCTTATGACCCAATAGCCGCCGAAGATGATGGCCGTGCCAAACAGCATTTCGAGAATGGGAATGTCAAAGATGCTCGGAGTGATCAAGTCTTTGCAAGCGTTGCGCACCGAAAGCCAGGTAAACACGGCAGCAAGCCCTGCACCCAGTACCGTCTTGATCCAGACGCGATTAACGACTTTCCATTGAAATTGTTCGGTGTTGCTACGCGCCATGGCACGAAAGAAACAGAGTATGAAAAGAATCACGCCGTTAATGACAGCGCCGCGAAGGACGATGATGCGCTCGTGGAGCTGGCGGAAGGAGTCGTTTTTCTCGGAGAGGTCGCCGAGGATTTTGCTTTCGTAGATTCCGAAAAGAGTGAGCACGTCGCGCCGGCCGGGCTCGTCGTCTTCTACTTTTTGCTTTTTGAGCTGGAACTCGTGAAACGAGCGCGGAAGATTCAGAACTCTCGCAGGCTCGCCAGGTTTGGCAGACGGGTCGCGCTGGAAAAAGATGTCCATATAAGAGCATTGACAGTCGCTCAGAGGGTGGCTGGAACTAAAATCGTTTGAAAGCGTGGGGCCGATCAAGAGATTCGAGTCGCCATCCACCTGTTCCAATAACCACGTTTCCCGAATGGAAACCCAGCAACGGATGGCGTACTCCGGGAGAGGCCAATGCTCGTCGTTCATCAACTGGCCCGCCACAGGCATGATGGCGGAACCAAAGCAGTATGCAAGCGTCAGCAGGGCCACGCCGACGGCGCTCTGGTTCTTGTCCGTGACCGTGGAGAGGGCTTTAGCAAAGAAATTGGGAAACAGCAGATCGAGGCCGACTGCCAGCCAGACAAACGTCAGCAGACCGACGACAGTGGTTTCGAATGCGAGTTTAAAGACATCCATGGACTGTGCGATTCCGTTCCACTCCGGGCGACATGAAGCACGAGGTACGGAAACTTGGACTAAATTCGCGCTTACTGACGGTCTGGAAGGAGCCTACGTAATGGTGCTGCTGAATGGCGAAACGTTACAAAGAGTAAGGAGAGAGGCAGCTTAGAGCACGATGGCAGACGAATTGACCGTTGTAAGCCGAATCCTTGTGATGCTGGCGCTGCGGTTGGGTGCTCGTCCATGAAAACATCACACTGTGTCCAAGAAAGCTGTCTCACTGGAGGTGGTTCACCCCACGTCTTCGGACCACCATTGGTCCCCGCATCGTTCCGGCTAAGTGCCGTTTGTCGTCCTTGCTCTTTCGATACCCGTATAAATTGCGCCCGATTCAAGCGGCAAAACGACGGATGGCAATAAGCGCAGCGCATTTAACACACTGGTGACAATCGAACGACAAGGTCTCGGGCGCGAAGAGCTTTCCAGTGCCATCCAAGTGGAGACAGGCGGAGGGCTCTTCGAATTGGGATTCGCAAGAAATGTGAAGCTTCGCTTCGCACTTACCTTAAGGACAGGCTCCTCAAGTTGCTTTGCAGCCCGGGCGTCGGGCGCCAACCGCCGCGATACTTCTACGCGGAAATAACACCATGACAGGTACCTCTAAACAGACCCGATACTCGTCTTTATCCCTGAAAGACATTGTCTGTCTCTGCGCTGGTCCTCGTGATGATGAGGCATGGGAGGAGTTCGTCTCCCGGGTCGGAAAGCCCATCAGTCTCGTGATCAGGCGCACCGCATCTCTGTGGGGACGGACCTCACGGTCCGTTGTCGAGGACCTCATCCAAGTGACCTACCTCAAACTCTGGGAGGGAGGCCGAGAACTCTTGCGGGACTTTGCGATCGAGCGTCCCGAAGCTATTTTGGGCTATGTGAAAAAAACCGCGGCCAATGCCACTCACGACTATTTTAAGCATGGCCATAGTCAATCATCCGGCGGCGCCCAGGCACATCTTTCCGTGACCGACGTTGACCCCGAGGCGGGAAGAGAGGTTCATGGAAGCGAGGACAAGATCGCTTTCGAAGTTTTCCTGAACCAGATCGACGAACATTTGAAGTGTTGCCTGGCCGGGCCTGATCAGGAGCGGGACCGCATGATCTTCTGGCTCTATTTCCGGCAGGGAATGAGCACTAAAGAAATTGCCTCTTTGCCGGCTATCGGACTCGGTGCCAAGGGCGTAGGGAGTGTCATCGAACGGCTCAAACATTCCATACGGGACCGCATCCTGGGAGTCCGGTCGGACTCCGCTGAAGATCCGGCGCCAGTGCCGGAAGCAAATTAGCTCGGAAACTCGTATTGTTTTATGGAGGAGTACCAGATTTTGCGACGTCGCTTGGGAACGCATATCGACAACAAAGAACTCGACGCTCTCGTGCCCTCGCCTTCCGAGACCGAACACGAGTCGTGGGGCCTTTCTTCTGGCGTCGTTCGTGAAGCCGCGCGTCACGTGACTTCCTGTGCGGAGTGCGCCAGGAAGGTGTCTATATACCGGGAACTTCTGGACCGTTTCTCGGGTGTTGCGACCATCGAAACCGAGCGGCAGCGGGCCGGGTGTCCCCAAGCCGTTGACGTCGACTGGCGCGACGTTGCCGCCGGGCGGCGGCCAGACATGCAGGCTAGACAGTTGATCATGCACGCCGCGCTGTGCGCTCACTGCGGACCTCTGCTCCGCGCTGCCGCCTCCGCGTTCGACCAACCGCTTCCTCAAGAAGTGAAATCTTTGCCGGAGCTGAAAGTATCGCAACGGGCCCGTCGCAACCCTGCGTTTGTCTGGCGTCCGCCTTTTTGGCAGGTCATGAAGTGGTTGATTCCCGCGGCATCGCTGGTCGTGATTGTGGGAATGTTGGGTAGCAAACCTCGGTCGTCACCGGCGCCACTCCCCGGGCCAAAGTTCGCTGAATTCGCTGTCCAGACTCACCAGCAGCATGCGCAAGGAAAACTCGCGCTCGACATTCGCTCGGACTCACAGCACGCACTCAACCAATGGTTTAGTGAGAACTCCCCGTTCGCCCTGACTCTGCCGGATTCTCCCGCGGCCACTGGCGAGCAGCGGCCGTATCATCTGGAAGGGGCACGACTGGTGCACGTCGGCGGCCAGAATGCCGCTTACATCGCTTACCGGTTCGAGGCCTCGGCGTTGCAGACGACGGCTGCAAGCCTGCTAGTGACGCCAGATTCCGTGGCCGTCGCATCCGGCGGTGTCGAAGCGGATTTCCAAAAGGTAAATTTCCACTATGCCTGGGTTGGGCAATATAAGGTTGTCACCTGGTCGCAGCACGGCCTGACTTACGCTTTAGTTTCCCAGGAAGGGAATCGTTCCCAGCGGTCCTGCATGGTTTGCCATTCCGCGATGAGAGACCGCGACTTGAGCCAAACGCCGACCCCTTTGCCTGACGAAGTCATCCATCCTGTTCTGCAATAGCTGCTTCTATCGCACGTGCCATCCTCGCGTGACAAGCGACGGCCCTGCTGACTCTCGATAACGACGCACTCTCAAATTCCACGGATCCGCAAAACGCGCCAGCCGCCAGAGAGTCGGCTCCATAGAAAAGTAAATTCTCCATGGATCTCGTGATGTCTAGCGAGGCCAAACGCCAACAAAAAATCTAAGTCTTACACAAGGAGCTTGAAGTGAAAAAATCTATTCTTCAGAAGTCATTGGGATCGTCGGTCTTGCTGGCCGCGATCTTTTTCTCCGGGAACGCTTCCGCGCAAGATACCAAGGTCATCGTCAACACGGGGAACACCGACGGCAAACTCGGAGCTCTGTCCAGGCGTCCCAGTGCCGACAAGAAGGAAACGGAAACCGCGGACGACTTCGTTTTGAATCAGACCACCGTCCTGACCGGAGCCACCGTAACCGGCGTGATCGTTCCGGCGACAACGCCCGTGGCGAATATTTCCGATGTCGAAGTGGAGCTGTATCACCGTTTCCCCGAGGACTCTGTCGAACCGTCCGGAAACGTGCCCAGCCGCCTGAATTCCCCTTCCGACGTCGAGATTGACTCCGCGACTCGCGATAGCAAGTTGGGAACCCTGCGCTTCGACGTCAGACAACTCCAGCAAAATTTCCTGGTGAAAAACAGCGTGCTGAACGGCATCAATAAGAAGCCTCTGAATGTCACTCACGGCGAGGGACAAGCGACCGGCGACGAAGTAGAGATTTCTATCACCTTCACTCAACCGATTGTTCTTCCCGCTGGCCACTATTTCTTCCGCCCGGAATTGCTGGTGACGGGTGGCGATTTCCTGTACCTCTCTGCCCCGCGACCCATCGTGTCGCCCGGGATTGCGATCGCCGGCGATTTGCAAGCCTGGATCCGCAACTCCGATTTGGCCCCCGATTGGCTGCGAATCGGCGCCGACATCATCGCCGATCCTGCGACACCCACGTTCAATATGACGTTTTCATTGAGCGGCGCCGCGATTCCCGACGCGGGAACGCCCGGGGCAGCGGATTGTCACGAACAGACTACCTCCGCCCTGGCCCATCAGTTCGGAAGCGTTCATTCCGCGGCTTTTTCCCTGGGCTTTTACAGCGTCAAGTCGCTGCAGCAGGGCATTAGCAGCTTTTGCGGGCAATAAGAGTCACCTCCTACAACAGCCAGCGCCTTCACGGCGCCACAACGAGCGAGCGGAAACCTTCCGCTCGCTCGTTTATTTTGGTGTGCCGATTTTTTGCAATCTCTCGCAGACCAAATGGCTTCCGGGCGAGCGAGAAAAGCAAATGGCTATCGGATCTCGTTATATCCAGCGAGGTAAGTAAGCCTTTAACTAACAAAATCGGATAAGACAAAACTGGAGAACAACGAGATGAAAGATAACTTTAGTCGGCAGTTAAGAAACGGTGCGCGGATCCGTGGCCTGTTCTTTGCGGCTCTCGTCCTGGGATGCACGCTCAGCACGGCTTCCGCTCAAGAAAAGCTGGACAAGAGGGAGGAGTTCAGCCAGATAGCGACCCCAGCCACTCCTGCCGCCATTACACCGCCCGTGGGGAACTCTGCATTTTTGGAAGGTCACGCTTTTGGAACGCAAGGTTATGTTTGCTTGCCATCAGGACCGGGTGCCGCTTCCTGGACCGTTAACGGTGCTCGTCCCGAAGCCACACTCTTTACCGATATTTTCGGCGAGTCCTTCCAGATCATCACTCACTTCCTCAGCCCAGTGAAAAATCCCAGCGACATCGCCATACCGGCCGTTGGGAATGCCACCTGGCAGAGTTCCTTCGATAGCAGCAAGGTCTGGGCGCAGACGGACAAGACGCATACAATCCAGGCGGGCACTGATCCGAACAGCTGCCCGAATACCGGTTCGATTGCCTGCCTCTTGCTACAGGTCATCGGATCGGAACCGGGACCGACTGGCGGCAAGACTCTCACCAAGACCACTTTCATCCAGCGCCTGAACACGAGCGGCGGGTCAGCTCCGCCTACCGGCTGTTCCGTTCCTGGCGATGTCGGCAGGATAGCTCTGATTCCTTATACCGCCGACTATATCTTCTTCCGCGCGGACTGACGAACATTTCGTCTGTCATGGCCGAACTTGGGTTGCGCGCGAAGCGGCATCCTAGATGGTGCTCTTCGCGTGCCTGCCCGGCTTGGAAATTCCCCTCCACAGTGGAAATAGATCGCGTTGATGAAGTTCTGTTTGTCGCGAAATCCTCGAGCGGTGTATTTCGCCCGCTGAATTTTGGCGTTGATGGATTCGCTGGTGGCATCGGATGGGTTAGGTAGGTAATGATGTTCTCGAATCGCCGTTTCAACAGGCTGGCAACTTTCTTCATCGGCTCGAACCGACTACGGGCGCCCAGTTATACCACCACTGAAAATGCTTGCGCTCGGTCCTATAATTGCAACGCTGGCAATTTGGA